>OLOY01000012.1_pt1 | contig 169248 bp, 163 predicted proteins | sample 1672771 | NCBI WGS metagenome assembly OLOY01 (sample SAMEA3136722, study PRJEB25190) | human gut metagenome
GTGGGTTGCGCCCATGCAGAGAATAACAGATTTTGTCTTGACCTCGCTGTCGGAACATTCAAGGATAAAACCATCATAATTTTTTCTTATGCTGACAAGGGATTGTCTGACAAAATTTGCACCGAATGACTTTGCGTGTGAATAAAAGTGCTGAATGAGGTCAAAGCCTGCAATATCGCTGAAGCCCGTGTAGTTTTCAACCGCATCCGTGAGGGCAATTGAACTGCCCTCGGGTGATGACGGATCAAGCACAATGCAGTCAAGTCCGCTTCGAGAGGCATAGAGTGCCGCCGTAAGTCCTGCCGCACCTCCGCCGACAATTACAAGGTCATACAAAACTCTCACCCGTTTTTTCGGAGATTTCGGAGATTATCCGTTCTTCGGTCTGAACACCCGACATACGCAAAATTTCGTTGCCGTTTTTAAAGAGCAAAAGCGCAGGAATTCCCGATACACCGTGGCGTTCTGTCAATTCGGGATTTTCGTCAACATTGACCTTGACGGTTTCAAAATATGCTTTGTACTTGTCACCGATTTCTTCGATTACAGGCGAAAACATTCTGCACGGTGAACACCATTCGGCATAAAAATCGACAAGCACCGGCTTTGATGATTTTATTAAACTTTCAAATTCATTTTTCCGTATGTTTTGAATCACAATATCACTCCGTAAATCGTTTTTACTATTGTTCCCGATTTAAGGGTAATTATTATATCATTGTCTGCACATTCAAATTATGTGTAACGGCAAACCGATTTTATTGTAAAAAGGCGAAAAAAGTCCCCTCGAAAAATCGAGAGGACTTTAAATTTTTTTAATTTTGCAAATTGCAATAGCAACAAATATTTTTGACAATTTTTGTATTGATTTATTTTAAGGCAAATGTCATTCAAAATACAAATTTCTCAAAGTCGAAATTTCTTTGGCATAACCGTCAAGCTCGTTCGGGGTTTCAAGGAAAAACGGAAGATTTCGCAAATTTTCATTATTTATAATTTTCCCGAACGCATCAATCCCGATATAGCCCTCGCCTATTTTCTGATGTCTGTCCTTGTGGTTGCCGATAGGATTCATACTGTCATTGAGATGAATTGCCTTGAGTCTTTCAAGCCCGATTACACGGTCAAATTCTTCAAGAACTCCGTCAAGATTATTCACAATGTCATAACCGGCGTCAAAAACATGGCAGGTATCAAGGCAGACGCCGATTTTATCGTTTCGCTCCACACGGTCGATAATCATACGCAGTTCTTCAAAGGTTCTGCCGACCTCTGTGCCTTTGCCCGCCATTGTTTCAAGCAATACCGTGGTTGTCATATCATCGAACATTGCAGTATTCAACGCTGTGCCGATTTGCTCAACCGCAGCTTTAACGCCCTGTCCCGTGTGACTGCCGGGGTGAAAGTTGTAAAGATTATTCGGGAGATATTCCATTCGTTTCAAATCATCCGTAAGCGTGTTCAGAGCAAATTCACGGGTTTCGGGTTTTGCCGAACAGAGGTTCATTGTGTATGGTGCATGGGCGAGAATTTTTGCAAAATTATTTTCCGTCATAAGTTTTATAAGTGCATTGACATCTTCGATATCAATTTTTCTTGCAGATCCGCCACGAGGGTTGCGTGTAAAAAATTGAAATGTGTTTGCTCCGATTGAAAGTGCATCTCTGCCGATTGCGTAAAAACCTTTTGATATTGAAAGATGAGAGCCGATATTAAGCATATTTTCTCCTTTTGCGTTAATTATTTGCAGTAAGCGGTTTATCGTAAAGAAAAAAGCCTTTCTGTCAAAAGACAAAAAGGCTTTAGTTGGTCGGGATGACAAGACTTGAACTTGCGACTCCACGCCCCCCAGACGTGTGCGCTACCAAACTGCGCTACATCCCGTTGCAACATTAATATTTTAACAAACACTGCGAGCGTTGTCAAGATGTTTTAAAAACTTTTTGAATATTTTTGCACCATGAGTTAAAAAAGCAAAACGGACACTGCCGATTGACAGTGTCCGAAAAATGCTTAATCAAAGATTAATTCGTTAAAATCAGTCTTCTTTCTTCTTTCTTGCAAGGAACATAACGCCTGCTGCTGAAACCATAAGACCTGCCATTACGAAAACGATAGTTGTTTCAACACCTGACTTAACTGCACCTGTGCTTGAAGAACCTGAACCTGATGAGCTTGAGCCACCGTTGCTTGAAGAAGAACTTGAACCGTTGCTTGAGCTGCCGGCTGCTGCCTTAGCACCTGTCTTCTTAGCGCTGTCAAGCTTAGCTGTATCTGCCTTCTTACCTGTTGTAGGATCTGTGCAACCTGAGAGAATCTTCTCAACTGCAGGAGCAATCTTATTCTTATCCTCGTTGTTTGTAGCATTGAGCCTATCTGTTACAGCACCCATAACATCTACAGGGCTAACCTTGAGTTCGTCAAGAAGTTTCTGTGTAAGACTTGTCTTAGCGTCATCATTGTAGTAAGCGACGAGGTATGTAGCCAGCAATGTTACATCTGATTCGCCCTCAGGGAAAGCAGAACCGATGACGTTACCTGTTGATGTAATCTTCTTTTCAGGACCGCAGTCTGAATTGTTTTCCCATTTAGCTTCGTTTGCCTTCTTTTCTGAATCCTCAGGGTTTTCAAGCTGATTACCTGTGCAATAAAGTGTGTCACCGATGCACTTGCCGCTCATGATAGCGTTGTATGACTGCATACCTGTGTTAGCACTAAAGATTACACAGTAAACTCTTCCGTCCGACTTAGAGATTGTGTTACCTGTCATTGAAAGATCATATGTAGCGATACCTGTTGAAGCGTCGTACTTACATTTTTCTTTCTTTGACTGCCAAGCCGGCCAATCGCCTGAACCGTCAGCTCTCCAAATGTGACAGAATACTGTCTTAACATTATTCCAGCCTGACTTCTTAACATCAAACTTAACAACATTGCCTGCTTCAACTTCTGAAGAAGCGTCAGCTGAAACCTCTGATGAACCGTCGGCTGAAACCTCGCCTGACTGATCTGCTGCAGCAACAGCAGCGTCATCCTCTGCTTCTGCAGCGCTAGCTGTGATGGCAGCTGAACTGCACATTACTGCTGCTGCAAGAAAAAGACCTGCAATTTTCTTGAACATTTTTAATCTCCTCCTAAAATTGTTCATAAATATCCAAGATAGATTTTCATATCTTAGTATTGCTTATTATACTATAAAAATAACAAAACTGCAATAGTTTTGGTTTAAAACCGTTTTTGTTAATTGCACAAGATTTTATGTAACCGTTTGGCTATTTTCCACAATTCAACCGGCAAGCAAGCCATAAATACACATTAAACGATTATTTTAACATTGCATAAACAGTTTCTTTTACGCTGTCAAGAGCCTCTGAAATCTTCTCAGGCTGTTTAGCGCCTGCCATAGCCATATCGGGCTTTCCGCCTCCGTTGCCTCCGGCCTTCTGAGCAACAGCCTTTATGATTTTGCCTGCATTTGCACCGAGAGCAAGAGCCTCTTTACCGCAGGCTGCGGCAAATGTCACCTTGCCGTCATTTTCAGTTGCAAGAACACATACGCACTTCGGGGCAAAATCTCTTGCCTTTTCGCACATTGTGCGAAGAATGTCGGCATTAGCCTTGTCAATTCTGCCTGTTACCACTCTTACACCGTTTTCCTCCGTTGTGCCTGCAAAAAGCTGACCAATCTGAGCAACAGCAAGCTTTGAATTAAGCTCGTTGATTTCTCTCTGCTGTTCCTTAATAAGCTGTTCAGCCTTCTGAACACCCTCAACAACTGCCTTTGGATTTGCAATTTTGAGTAATGAGCAAACATCCATAATAACAGCGCTCATACCGTTGATGTACTTGAGAACGCCCATACCTGTGAGAGCCTCAATTCTTCTTACACCTGCGGCAACCGAACCCTCCTGTCTGATTCTGAAAAGACCGAGGTTTGCGGTATTCTTTACATGTGTACCGCCACAGAATTCAACGGAGAAGTCGCCTGCGCTTACAACACGGACAACATCGCCGTACTTTTCACCGAAGAGTGCCATTGCGCCGAGCTTTTTAGCCTCTTCAATAGGCATTTCCTGTGTTGTAACGGGGATTGCCTCAAGAATCTTTTTATTCACAAGATTCTGAACCTCAATAAGTTCCTTTGCCGTGAGAGCCTCAAAGTGAGTAAAGTCAAAACGGAAGTAATCGTCTGAAACAAGCTGACCTGCCTGCTGAACATGGTTGCCGAGAACCTCACGGAGAGCCGACTGAAGAAGGTGAGCCGCTGTGTGGTTTCTTGTAATATCCGCACGGCGCTCTTCATCAACAGCAGTTGAAACCTCTGCACCTACATTGATGCTGCCGCTCTTTACTGTACAAGCGTGAAGGTAAATTGTGCCTGACGGATTCTTTGTTGTGTTGTCAACATCAGCTGAAAAACTGCCAGACTCCATAACACCTGTGTCGCCAACCTGACCGCCGCCTTCTCCGTAGAACGGAGTTTTGTCGAGAACAATGATAGCATTTTCGCCCTCACCGATACTGTCAACCCTCACACCGTCCTTAACGATTGCAAGAACCTTTGAAGTTGACTTGAGGTCTGTGTAACCTACGAATTCTGTATTTGCAACATCCGAAAGGTCTGTTGTGTCAGAAATCCAAGCGTCTGCACCGGCGTTCTTTCTTGCGTCACGGGAACGCTTTTTCTGCTCCTTCATAAGCTCACGGAAACGCTCAACATCAACCTTAATGCCTTTTTCCGAAAGAATTTCTTTTGTAAGGTCAATCGGGAAACCGTAGGTATCGTTAAGCTTAAATGCGTCCTCACCGCTGAGAACCTTAACATCTTCGCTGTCCATAATGCCGTTGAGCATCTTAAAGCCCTGATCAATTGTCTTGGCAAAGCTTTCTTCCTCAACCTTGATAACCTTTGTGATGAACTCCTGCTTTTCCTTGAGTTCGGGATAAGCTGTGAGATTTTCCTTGATAACCGTATCGCAAACCTTATAGAGGAAAGGCTCGTTGTAACCGAGAAGTCTGCCGTGACGAGCCGCCCTTCTGAGCAAACGGCGGAGCACATAGCCCTTGCCCTCGTTTGACGGAAGAACACCGTCACCGATCATAAATGTTGTACTGCGGATATGGTCTGTGATAACACGGAGTGAAACATCGCTCTTTTCATTTTTACCGTACTCAACACCTGTAATCTGTGAGATGTGTTTCATAATGTTCTGAATTGTGTCAACGAGGAAAAGGTTGTCAACACCCTGCATAACACAGGCAAGTCTTTCAAGTCCCATACCTGTATCAATGTTCGGATGTTCAAGAGGAGTGTAGTTACCTTTGCCGTCACTCTCAAACTGAGTAAATACAAGGTTCCAAACCTCAACAAAACGGTCACATTCACAGCCTACATGACAGTCGGGTCTGCCGCAGCCCTTTTCGTCGCCACGGTCAAAGTAGATTTCGGAGCACGGACCGCAGGGGCCTGAACCGTGTTCCCAGAAGTTATCTTCCTTGCCGAGTCTTACCATATGTGACGGATCAACGCCGACTTCTTTTGTCCAAATGTCAAAAGCCTCGTCATCGTCCTCATAGATTGAAACATAGAGCTTTTCGGGCGGCATTTCAAGAACCTTTGTAAAGAATTCCCATGCCCATGCTGTAGCCTCGTGCTTAAAATAGTCGCCGAATGAGAAGTTACCGAGCATTTCAAAGAATGTACCGTGACGGGCTGTGATGCCGACACGCTCAATGTCGGGAGTACGGATACATTTCTGACAGGTTGTAACACGCTTGCGAGGAGGTGTTACCTCACCTGTAAAATATTTTTTCATAGGAGCCATACCGCTGTTGATAAGCAGAAGGCTGTTGTCGTCCTTTGGAACAAGTGAAAAGCTGGGGAGTCTTAAACAACCCTTTGATTCAAAGAATTCAAGGAACTTTTCTCTTAATTCGTTAAGTCCTGTCCACTTCATAAAAAATCTCTCCTTATACAAATTCACAGGGGAATACAATATTCGTTCAAATTTGTTTAAAGTATGCAACCGAGCAAAATAAAAAATCCCATTGTATAAAAATACAATGGGACAGGAATATCCTGCGGTACCACCCAAATTGACGCCAAGCGTCCGCTTTGAGTAATCGTCATATAGATTACATTTCCTTAACGCAGAAATACGCTGTGCTTAATCACACAGAGCTCAGGGGCAGCGCACCGAAACTTCACATAAAAGCCTTGCACCAAAACGGCTTTCTCTCTGAAATGCTGACATCTCGGTTAATCCCGTCACAGCCGAATATTGTAATTCAATTTCAATACATAGATTATAAAACTGTTTCTTTGTGTTGTCAATAGCAAAATTCGGGATTAATCACGCTTTTTTCTGATAACCGAGCCTGACGGAACGGGAGCGTTGCATTTCATTGTAAGTCTTTGCATCGGATGCGGCGCACTTTCAACGGGCATACCCTCGTCGGTTGTAAGTGATTCACACTTGATTTCAAACGGCACTCCGCTTGGCGGAAGTACATCAAGTGTGTCGCCCACATAGAATTTGTTGCGCTGAGTGATCACTGCAGTTGTGTCGTCAACAAGCTCTTCACACAATGCAACATTGTCATAATGACGGATATATCCTCCGTTGCCCGTAACCTGACCTGGTTCTCTGCCGAAATAGAAGCCTGTGTTGTACTCACGGTGGCTGATTTTTTCAAGTTCTTCCCTTATCCACGGTTTGAGAACATAATCGTCACCCTCTGCAAAATAATCGTCAACAGCGTGACGGTAAGCGTTTGTTGTAACAGCGACATAGTAAGCCGACTTTGCTCTGCCCTCAATCTTAAAGCTTGAAATACCTGCCTTTACAAGCTCGGGGATATGCTCAATCATACAGAGATCTCTTGAATTGTAGAGATATGTGCCGTCACCTGTTTCTTCAACAGGAAAATACTGTCCCTGACGGTTTTCTTCGTAAAGATGATACTTCCAGCGACACGGCTGAGCACAGTCGCCGTGGTTCGCATCTCTGCCTGTCATATAGCTTGAAATAAGGCATCTGCCTGAAAATGAAACACACATTGCACCGTGTACAAAGCATTCAATTTCAAGCTCTTTCGGAACTTTTGCACGCATTTCGGCAATTTCATCAAGCGGAATTTCTCTTGCAAGTACAACCCTTGACGCACCCATATTGTAAAGCACATTTGCCGCCGCATAGTTTGTTACTCCCGCCTGAGTCGAAATGTGGCGCTGAACCTTTGGCGCATACTTTTTAGCCGCCTCAAAAACACCGAGGTCGGCAATTATGAACGCATCAACTCCGCAAGCCTGAGCATTTTCCATAAATTCCTGAAGATGAGGAATTTCATTATTGCGTGGAAGTGTGTTGCAGGTCACATGGATTCTTGCACCCTTTGCGTGGGCAAGGTCACAAGCCTTTTTGAGCTGATCGTTATCAAAATTCTGCGGCGCGGAACGCATTCCGAACATTTTCCCTGCAAGAAAAACTGCATCTGCGCCAAAGTTTAAAGCGGATTTAAGGCAATCCATATCACCTGCCGGTGACAAAATTTCGGGTTTTTCAAAATTAGTTATCATAGCTTTCAATATACTCCAGATTTGCGTTTTGCTGTTCAAGTGTTGATGCGTAATAAGCCTGTCCCTTGCTGTCATGACAGAAGAAGTAATAATCCGAGCTGTTCGGATTGAGTGCGGCAATTATCGCATCCATACCGGGATTGCAGATAGGACCGTAAGGAAGTCCCTTCCTGTCATATGTATCATATCTGCTCTTGTAGGTGCTTCTGTCATTTTCGGGAACATCCTCAAGGCTTCTGTACGGATAGAACTTTGTTGAATCAAGACCGAGGCTTGACACGCCGAGACTGCTGTCGGCTGTAAGACGGTTGTGGAGGATTGAGGAAATGTAGTACATATCCTCCTTGTCAGCCGCCTCTGCCTGAATGATAGATGCGATTGTCATAACCTGATCAAGCGAATACTTTGTGTCGCTCTCTTCAACCATTTTCAAAATTGTTGTTTTCTTTGAATATCCGTCAACAGTCTGCTTTTCGTTAATCTTTGTTTCGTAGTTGTTGAGAAATTTGTAGATTACGGATTCTGCATTTTCATTTCTGTAGAATTCGTAGGTATCCGGATAGAGATAGCCCTCAAGTTTGTAGTAACGCTTGTCCGCATTTGTTTCAGCCTTGATAAAGTCAAAGTCGCTGTCAAACTTTTCGGAATTGCAAAGCGAAAGAAACTCGTCCCTGTCGCCCAAAGCACCGTTCTTTTTGAGAGTGTTGGCAATTTCAAGAACGCTTTCACCCTCGGTAATTGTAACGGAAACCGTGTCGGTTCTGTTGTTGTTACTCGAAAGGAAGTTGATGATTGCCTCGTAGTCCATATTTCTGCGAATTTCATATGTACCCTGAGTAAAATCATCAGCAGACTTTGTGACATTGACAAAAAGCTTGAAATATGACGGCTCACCGATTACTTTATTGTCAACAAGTACCTTTGTAACATCGTCAACAGTCGGATTTTCGGGAATTTCAATTTTCACGGTTGAGGAATCGGTTCTGTTCACGGCAAGCAAATCGTTCATGCCTGTTATCATATATACAGCCGCCATTGCTCCGACAATTAAAACCGAGATAATCCAGATAAAGCGGAAGGTTCTGCGATTATACTTGTTCTTTGCTTTAAGAGCCTTTTTTTCTTCCTTTTTCTTCTGCTTTAAAACCTGCTTTGATTCACGGGCCATTTGCTTTTTGACATCCTGACCGCTGTATGAATTAAGGTTTGACGGTTCATCCTCAGACTTGACGAAATTATCGTCCTCATACTCGCTTTCATCAATATTAAGTTTAAAGTTTTCGGCTCTTCTGCGACGCTGAGCGTTAAGCTCCTGTTCGCTCATATTAAAATTATCAGGGTTCATAATGTATCATTCCTTTACAAACTCGTTATTTGTTCGGTTGGTATATTTTTCGGTAATCACGGCGTCAACGGGGCGGTCGAACACTCCCGAGGGCAGAGTATGCTCTATACATTTGGAGTAGCAAAGCCCAACGCTTGTTCCCGAAAAATTCTGTAAAAATCTGTCATAGTAACCCTTGCCGAATCCAAGGCGGAATCCCTGCATATCAAAGCAAAGTCCCGGAACAAGGCAGAGTCCGTGTGAGAAATCCTCGTACTTTTCGCAAACCTCGGGGTTTGGTTCCATGATTGAAAACGCACCCTTTTCAAGCTGAGAAAGTGAATTTACGAGGTAAAAATCCATTTCGCCGAAATTATTTTTACACTTTGGCAAAGCAAGCCTTTTGCCGTCTTTCAGCGTTGTTTCAAGAATAAGCGAGGTGTCAACCTCAATCGGTGATGAAACAAAGGCAAAAAGCACATCACAGTTTTTGTATTCCTCACTTGCCAGAAAAGCGTTCTGCAAAGCGAGGTCAAGCTGTTGCTTTTTTTCGGGAGGACAGCTTTTTCGGATTTTTTTATGTTTTGCACGGAGCTGACTTTTCAACTCACGAACATTTTTTACAGGCATTGCATATCACCGATAACCTTGTCGGCGGCATCCTTTGATACTGCGAGAGAAACAATTGCGTGACCGAATTCAATTGCACAGCCTGCGCCCTTTGCGGTAATAATATTGCCGTCCGTTACGGTGTGAGTGCCTGTATAGTCTGCACCCTTGAGTTCCTTTTCAAAGCCCGGAAAACAGGTTGCCTTTTTGCCGTCAAGGATTCCGAGATGACCGAGAATTGACGGAGCGGCACAGATTGCGGCAACGATTTTGCCGTTTTCACAGCTATACTTAACAGCCTCAAGAACCTTTTCGTTTGCCTCAAGATTGAGAGTTCCGGGCATACCGCCGGGGAGTACAACACCCTGAACATCGTCAAGGTCGATATTGTCAATTGTGATATCGGCTTTTACAGGCACACCGTGTGAGCTTGTAACACATTCGCCTGTTACACCGACTGTTTTAACATCAAGCTTTGCCCTGCGCATTACATCAACGGGGGCAAGCGCCTCTGTTTCTTCAAAGCCTTCTGCAAGAAATACATAGAACATAGTAAACTTCCTTTCAGGAAAGAGTAATCCCGATATAGACATCGTCGGGAATTTTATGGTTTTTGTCGAGTGATTTAATCATTCCGCATTTTTGTGACCTACAGTTTTCAAAAAGAGCGTTGTCGGATTTGCCCGTAAACACAAACCTTTCTGATTTTGTATTTTCAAGCAAAAGTGCGGAAAGTTCGTTTATATTTTCATAAGCCGAGTAAAAAACATCGGCAGTATTTTCGTTTTCATCAAATACGGCAAAGCAGTCATTCTTATTGATTACCTTTGAGCCGTAAATCTCATAATAGGACTTTGCAAATTCAAAAAAATTCTCATTATATATGAAAGAATTTTCTTTTGAACAGCCGATATTCAAGCCCTTCTCTGCAAAACTTTCAAGCGTTTGCCTTGAAATTTCACGGCTTTTTACGGTGCAGCTCGGAGCATATCCGAGCTTTGCGTAAAAGCCATACAAGCCGTCATTTGCAGGAAAAAGCAGAGAATAGACATCACCGTTATTCTTTGCATCATCAAGTGCAAAATCAATCAGCCTTGACATTATCCCGTTGCCACGGAAAGATTTATCGGTTGACGCACCGCAAAGATAATGCGATTTTTCGCCGTTGAGCGTACCTTTTACAAGGTAAAGAGCCGAAACAATTCTATCGTCAACAACGGCACAGCAACCGTCAAAAAGATCGCTGTCAAAAATCAGGTTGACGGCAGTTACATACTCGTCAAAACACGATAGCCACAGCTTTTTTAGGCTTTCGGTATCGGATTTTTCGGTTTTGCGAAATATCGTTTTCATCGGTTTTTCGGTTTTGCATTCCAGCGGTCGAGGATAATAACGGGATTGTATGAAAGTTTAGACTTTTTGAGTCCCTCAAGCCCCATATCTTCCTCACGGTTTATATACTCATACTGCGTAAGAGTTTTGGCAAATTCGTTGTTGATTACGGCATAAACACCGTCATATTCACGAAGTGCCTTTTCAAAGTTGATGTCATACACCTTGGGTGAAATTTCACTTCCGAGAGTCATGGCAACGGGCTTTGAGTCAACATACAGTACAGCGCCCTTGACATTATATTCGTCTTTGAGGTCGCACATTTCCCTGATTGCCATAATTTCGCTTGAAGCTTCGGGATCGGTGTCATTTTCCGCACACCACAGTTTTGCAACCGTTAATGCATCGGGAATGTTTGAATCCGACAGAGTTTCAAAGCGGGTATCAGTGTAGGTTCTGTAAAATTTTGAAATGTGGTTACGCTTTGCGTGAAACCTTTTGCCCGCAAGGGTTGCAAGGTCACGGGAAGTGTAGATGTAATCCTGATTTTCGGGTGAACGGACATAATCAAATTTGTCGGGAAACATTGTTTCAAGCATTGCACGATTGCCGTTTGTCAGCATAACAATTTGCAAATTGCCGTTTCTCTCCTCGGCATCTTTGAAAACCTCTTCAAGCGCACCCTTTATATTTTTGCCTGTAGGCATACAGTAACCCCAGACAGACTCGTCGGGATTACAATACACCTTGACAATTGTATCATCATAAAAAGCAAATTTAATATTGTATTCGTTTCGCCAAAGATAAGCGTTCAAAAGGTTGGTATCGCAACCCATGCACTCATCATAATCGTAGTATTTCTTAAGTTCGTTTATGTCACTTTGCTCAATTTTTTTAAAGCTCAGCATAAATTTCAGCCGCTACCCTCTCTATCTCTTCCGATATTTTTTCTATACTCTTAATCTCTCCGTTTTCACAGCAATTAATAACCTTCCAGCCGCATTTTTTAGCGGCATAAACTGCACTTTTTCGACAGTCAAGAAGGAAACGGAGGTTTTTTTCATGCAAATCTTTCTTGCTGTTGTCACCGCCGTAGCGTTTTTCCATAAGCTTCTGCGAAACCTCGGGTTCAACATCAAGGTAGATTACAAGGTCGGGTTTCGGAATCCCGAGCTTTTCGTATTCAAAATCGTTCAGCCAATCAATAAAGCTGTTCCACTCCTCTTTCGGAAGTTTGGACATCTGATAAATTATATTTGAAGTCACATAGCGGTCGCTTAAAATCACACCGCCGTTGTCACATTCCTTTTTCCAAAACTGAAGATAGCTTGCAACACGGTCAACCGCATAAAATGCACTCGCCGCATAGGCATTGACATCATCGGGCTTGTCACCGAATTCGCCGTCAAGATACATCTTTACGGGAGCGGCGGCAGGACTTTCATAATTCGGAAATTCAAGCTTTGTGACCTTTTTGCCGAGAGCGGAAAATTTTTCGCACAAAATCTTTGTCTGCGTAGCTTTTCCGCTGCCGTCAAGTCCCTCAATAACAATAATTTTGCTTTTCATATATATTACCTTACTTTTCTCTGCCGTATTTCTGACGCATTTCCTTTTGCTTTCCGCAACACATATTGCCCTCGGGGCATGGTCCGAACAGGCATGACGGGCCGCAGTTTTTGAAAAGGTGCGGAGCAACCTCAAGACATTGCAAAAGCATCTGTTCGGCAACCTCACGAATTTCCCACTGCGCTCTGTTGCAGCAACGGTGTGCAAAAAAGTTCTGCAAGCTTCTTGCATTGAAAGTGCAGACAATTTTTGTTGTCGATGCATTCGGAAGAATAAATCTTGCGTCCTCGTTGGCTTTCTTGATGAAAGCATTGCAGGATTTTTTATCGTCAGCCTTGTAGGCATTGATAATTTCTTCATCAGTTCCGATGTACTTATCGGGACATTTCTCGTTGATGTAACCGACAGCAAGTGCATCTCTGATTTCCTTGTAAGCGTCAGCCTCAACCTTGAGAGCCTTTTCATAAGCGGCAAGAGCCTTTTCGTTCTTTGCAATCTCGGGCGGAGTTACAAAGTCAAACCTTGTGCCGTCAACATATCGCTGTGACTGCTGACTGTAGGATGCAATTCTGTGGCGGACAAGCTGGTGTGAGCAGGCTCTTGAGATGCCCTCAATGCCGAATGTAAAATATGCGTGTTCGGTCGGACTTGCATGGCCGAGGCTTGCAAGCATATCAATAAATGAGGAAGTTTTTTCCTCGTCAAGACCTTCTCTTATATCTTCAATCCCTGACGGCGAGTAGCAAAGCTTTGCCGCCATTGCAACAGTCTGTTCAGGGTTAGGTGTATGTGTAAGGAGCGTTACCTTTATTGCCATTTTTAGTTTTCATCTCCCATTTTCGATAAAGTTATTCACAATTTTCTATATTCGGATTTATTATAACATTATTATTCAGTCTTTTCAATGGTAAAAACAAGCAAAAATCCCGACAGCACAAAACCTGTCGGGATTTTTGCTTTACACTAATTATATCAAAAAGCACTGTACCATTATCCACCCTTTCCTTTACAAAACCATTTGTTATGATTATTTAATTTAGCCATAACCAAAAACGGTCGGATAGACGAACTACCCGACCGTAAATTTTACTTTTCAATTTTCAGATTTTTAATTAAAAATCAATCAAAAATCACTTTTCATAGATATTGAGCAAAAGAGCCTTGATGTCATAGAGTTTCTTTGAGAGGTCAACATAATAGTTATGCGGATTTTCAAAACGCTTAACCTCGTCCCAGAGAAGGTCAATCTGCTCACGGCAATAGGTTGCGATTTCCTCAATTGACGGTGACTCATACACGCACTTGCCGTTTTTGAAGATTGGCACAAGAAGTTCCTTTGCGGTATAGTTATCAAGCATTTTTGTTTTCCAAACTGCATTCGGATCGAAAATTGTTCTCGGCTTTGAATCGTCAACAACCTCATCATAAATGCAAAGCTCATCGGCAATAGCCTTACCGCTGTCCTTGTCAAAATAGCGGTAAACCTTTTTGAAGTGCGGATTTGTAATCTTGGTTGTATTTTCGCTGACCTTGATTTTCGGAACAATTTCACCGCCGTCATTTTCAACGGCAACAAGCTTATAAACACCGCCGAATACAGGCGAGCTTGATGAAGTGATGAGTCTTTCGCCGACACCGAATGTGTCAACCTGAGCACCCTGCATCATAAGGTCACGAATAAGGTACTCGTCAAGAGCGTTTGATGCAGTAATTGTACATTCAGTAAGACCTGCGTCATCAAGCATTTTTCTTGCTTTCTTTGAAAGATAGGAAATATCGCCCGAATCAAGGCGGATAGCACACTTGGTCTTACCCTGCGGAAGAAGAACCTCCTTGAACACCTTAATGGCATTCGGGACACCGCTCTTTAATGTGTTGTATGTATCAACAAGGAGAGTAGGATTATCGGGATACATCTCGCAGTAGGTTTTAAAAGCGTCATACTCGCTGTTGAACATCTGAACCCATGAATGTGCCATTGTACCGCCGGCGGGAACACCGTAAAGCTCATCGGTAAGTGTGCAGGCTGTACCCTTGCAGCCGCCGATATATGCGGCTCTTGCACCGTCAACTGCGGCATTTGCACCCTGAGCACGGCGTGAACCGAATTCAAGTACGGCTCTGCCCTGAGCGGCACGGACAATTCTGTTAGCCTTTGTCGCAATGAGCGTCTGATGATTGATTGTGAGGAGAAGGAATGTTTCAACAAGCTGAGCTTCAATTGCAGGCGCTTTGATTGTCATAACAGGCTCGTTCGGGAAAATCGGAGTTCCCTCGGGGATTGCATAAACATCACCGCTGAATTTGAAGTTTCTCAAATACTCAAGAAACTGCTCGTCAAAAATGCCCTTGCTCTTTAGATACTCGATATCCTCGTCTTCAAAATGAAGCTCCCTGATGTATTCAATAGCCTGTTCAAGACCTGCCATAATCGCAAAACCGCCGTTGTCGGGAACTTTGCGGAAGAACACATCAAAATAGACATTCTTTTTATAAAAACCGTTTTTAAAATAGCCGTTTGACATTGTAAATTCGTAGAAGTCACACAGCATAGCCATATTTTCTTTTTTCATAATAATCACCTTGAATGAGATTGTATATTCTGCAACGCAGAAGCATAGATATAGTTTAGTCTTTTTTCGTCAATTTGTAAAGCGGAATTTGCACAAAAGCCGTAAAAATCCAACCCTCTTGCCTATACATTTTTAATATCTCGGTTGACATTTTACCGCTTAAAGGTATAATTAAGTTATATCGAAAACAATCCACTCGGAGGTAAAAATATGAACAGCGAAAATAATAAACTCTGCCCATTCTGCGAAAGCGAAATGATGATTATTCAGGACAACCTCAACAACGGCAAGCCGTACCTTGAATGCCCCACCTGCGGACTCCGTTTCCAAATTGAAGGCTTCCCCGAAAATCCGCAGGAAATCAGAGAAACTGAGTGATTTGGTCTGAACATTTGTATTGCAGATATTGAAAAAATCACCGCTCGGCTCAAAATGTCAAATTTCACAAAAATGTGTTGACAAATCGACTGAACGGTGATATAATCAATCTTGCGTTGAAATTTATAAGTAAGTTCACAAAACTGACCTTCATAATTTCATCGGTTGAAATTAATATAGGGGTATAGCTCAGTTGGTAGAGCAGCGGTCTCCAAAACCGCGTGCCGAGGGTTCAAGTCCTTCTGCCCCTGCCACAAACAAGTCCTTGAAAATGGCTTAGATAAGCCGTTTTTGAGGATTTTTTCTTTTTGCAGAAATTTTCTCTGTCGGCAACTTTTTTCGGATTTTCTAAAAATTTTCTAAAAATTGTGATTTTCGGCTTGGAAATTAACGGCACAAGATATCAGTAATCATCAGGATTTTCGCACCTTTTTAACCGCAAAATCCGTTCTAAAAATACGGTAAATCTTCCGAAAAATGAAAATTTATTCACGGAATTACAAATCAATTTTCAGCTTTGTATCAAGAGTGCGTGAAATGTTCAGTTTGCTTGTTTTGTCAACATGAGCATAAAAGTTCAATGTGGTTGCGGCACTGCTGTGTCCGAGCCACTCCTGAACCTGAACAACCGTAAATCCCATGTTAAGCAAATTACTTGCAACGCTGTGTCTGAGGTCATGAAGTCGGATATTCGGCAAATCACTCTCAACAATCATTTGATGAAAATTTTTCGTGAGATAATTCGGTGTGATGACCTTGCCGTCAGGCCATACACACACATAATCGTTGTCAATATAGCCGCTGCCGAGCAACCTCTTTTCACTCTCCTGCTTTCTTTTTTGAGCAAGCAGATATTGAAATACCTTGTCGGGAATCGGAAGTGTTCTGTAACTGCTTTCGGTCTTTGGCGGTGAAGTATATGAACCACCGACATGCTGTTGAAGTGTTTCGCTGATTGTAATTGTCCTGTTTTCCATATCAACGGCTTTCCACTTCAAGCCAAGCACCTCTCCACGGCGTAATCCGAATACGGCGCAGATTGTAACAGGCACTTCAATCGGGGTGTCCTTAACTGTCTTCAAAAGCTCATTAACCTGCCTTTCGTTCAAATACTGGCTTTTGAATTTTACCGAATGAGGCTTCCTTGCAAGTGTCGCAACATTGACCGTTATAATGCCCTTTCGTGCCGCATCATTCAAAGCCTTGCTTATGCAGCGGTGGATGTGCGTTATTGTTGTGGGCGACAGCGGTTCGCTCCCGTCAGATTTACTCTTTTCAAAAACAAGGTACTTGTAAAAATCTTCAAGGTCACTCACTTTCAATTCCTGAATTTTTATTCTCCTCGGATAAAAGTACGGCACAATATGGTTTCCCACATTTCCCGAATAACCTCTGTATGTATTCGCCCTGATTTCCGGCTCAATTTCATCAAGCCACTCAACCATATAATCGGCAAAATACATATCGCAGTAGTCCACATTGCGTTTTGAATACTCGCGGCACTTTTCATTGAGAAATTCCTTTGCCCGCTTTTTATTTCCTTTGACTTCAAAACCTGTTGAAATCCATTTGGTTCTGTATTTGATTTTTCCTTTTTTAGTAAGTTCGTTTGTTCTCAGGCTCAGAACTGCATAATATTTTCCGTCCTTTACCTGAAGGCTGCCTGATACTCCCATTTATAATCTCCTTTCATAATGAGAACAGACTGCCAATGCACATACTAATTGTACTCTGCGTTGACAGTCTGTTCAAGTGTTTATTGGCTATTTCTCGTTACTTTTTTCGGCATTGAGAAATTCTTCGAGATATTTTTTAGGAATGATATATCTACGCCCCGCTCTAACGGATTTGATTGTACCTTCTTTAAGCATTTTATAGGTCAATGTTCTGCCTGTATGGAGAATACTCATAAGATCAACCGTAGTCAGCACATCACTGTAATTGTCGAGAATACCTTTCTTTTCGCTTTCGCTCATAAATTCACCTCCAATCTATAAAATATTTTCATCAAACCAATAAGCCTGAAAGATTTTTCCGCTGTTTGTCAAAAATCGTCCCTGTGAAGATTTTGCAATTTTATCTGAGGCATCCGTATTATCAAGGATAATCTGCGACAACACATTATCCGCCCTACCGCATATTCTCGTATCAATGTTATTCCGTATCTGACCGTTGAGGATTGCGGCATCAGGTCTTTGTGTTGCAAGAACAAGGTGAATTCCAAAGGCTCTGCCCTGCCTTGCTATTATTGAAAGTTCGGATTCGATTTTCAAAATTTCATCCTTCTGTTGCTTTGAAAGACCTGTTTTATCAAGCACTTCGGCAATCTCATCACACGCAAATACAATTCTGTAAAGTTTTTTCTCGGCATTACGATTGTATTCGTCAATATTTGCGACACCTGCCGTACGAAGAACTTGTTTTCTGTTTTGCAATTCATCGGTTATGCTGACAAGCACCTTATACAAGGTTTTTTCATCAGTCAGCAAAGAGCATTTTATGTGCCATATCGGCGGAAAATCTACACCGCCTTTGAAATCGGCAATATAGACTTTTGCACCCTTTTTGACGCATTGCATCAAAACAAGCTTGAGTAAAACACTCTTGCCCGAACCTGTTGAACCACCGATAAGCATATGCGGAATTTTGGCAATGTTTACACTCACCCGTCCCGAATAACCTTCACCAAGCACAATTTCAAAATTCTCATCGCTCAGCAAATTTTCCGACCATTCGATATAATCCGAAAGCCTGTTTTCACCGTCAACACATCTGATAATCACGACACGGCAATCATCGCCCTCACGCATCTCATCAATATGTATATTGAGTGCAGATTCTATTCTGTCTTGATTATCAGTCCATTCCGACAGAGGAATGCCAAAGGTTTTGAATTTGAGAATCATAACCCTGTCATTGCTTTTATCAACTGATTTTGACAAAAGCAACGGTGCTTCTCCTGCGGAATTTACAAATCCTATTCTGTGCAGATTGTTGCTGACACCGATTGAGCCAAACGGCATACCGATTAAAAAGGTCAGGGCAAATGTTACTGACGGAATCAAAATAAATACAAGCACAGAAGTCATAAATTTCTGCAAATTCTGAAAGTAACCGTAAGGCTGCCAGATTGAATAGCGACATTCCCAGAAAATCAAACAAAATGCAAGATAGATAATCACAACAACTCTGCCCGAATTTTTGCCGAAAATTCTTTTCAGTCCGTTTGTGAAATATATACCGAGGATACGCATATTCCACCGATTATGAAGGCTTGATTTGTCATTGTTATCAATCATCCGCTTTAACCTCTTTCACCTTGTTGATTTCAGTAACCGTGTAGGTATTGACATCGGTATATTCCACAAGAAAGTTTATTCTTCGCAGAAAGGCTTTCCATGTTTCAGGCTTATAATGCTGAACCTCGCTGTATTGCTCACCGAGAGAAATATTTGAGGTGATATACACCGTGTCATAGCAAGCAACTTTGTCGTTGAATCTTGCCGGAAGCATAAGAGGATAAATGTCAAGATAATTCAGCATATCTTCTATCGGAATCTGTGACACAAATTCTTCAAAAACGAGTACAGATTGTCCGTGATAGCTGTCAAAATTTATCCCTGTACTACGGCGATACGCAGTAATTCTGCAAATATCGGGTGCTCTGTGTTTTTGATATATCCCCCTTGTCTTGCCTGTTCCCGACTTTCCGTAAATATAGTAAACGGTAACCTGTCTTTTCTTTTCACGGAACATATTTGAAAGAACTGTTTGCCTGAGTGTATCAATCTCTTTTATCCGAAAGGCATATTTTGGATGGAGCTTGATAATTTCGTAGGTATCGAGTCCGTTTTCGATTTCTTCAATCAGAGCAGACATATCGGGAGAATTTTCATCAACAGGCTTTAGAACATCACCAACCTCTTCAAAGGTATCAATAAGATTTGTCTGTCCCTTATCAGAACCCTGCCACTTGCCCTCCTTGCGGAGATAGTCACGATTTTCCGTTACACTGCCGTTAGCTTTATCAATATGTGCAACAGGGAATCTGTTCTTCAATGTTGAAAAGCGAATCGGCGATTTTGAGTAAATGAAAATGTGCATATGCTTTGTTCCTGTGGTTGCAATTTCATCCACAAGGCAAAAATAATCGGGACTGAACAGATGCAGAGTATTCTTGACCGAATTATGGTCAAGCTCGTAATCGTCAGGGTTATTTATGGTCAACAGCCACTTCCTCGACTGAGGATTTGAACTGCCCATATAAAAACCTCCCTGCTACTGCTACATTGCTACGATAGGGGTAATACTACCCCTATCGCAGAGTCTCTGCACGGTGTGCTTAAGGCACACCATGCAAAGACTGACTTAGTGCAGTTTAAGCCTTTCCCGCATTGGCAGTACGAATATTCTTCGCCGTTGCAGAAACCTTGTAGCCCTCGGGAGTCCAATACGGACGCATCTCAAGTCCGTCAAAGATGACCACCGGATAATGCCTGTCATCAGGCTTTTCAAGTTTGCACTCGCCGTCAATCTTGATCGTCAGCTTTTCAAAAGCCTTATCAGGCAAGGCAACGGTGTATTTGAATCCGCTGACCTCACCTGTTCTCTTGCCGTTCTCATAGACATATGACGGTGCAACATCAACAAGTACAGGATTTTTGCCGACAGTCTTGTTGGCATCAATTTCAACTAAATTGATATTCATAATTTTACCTCCGAAAAATAATTTATCATCGATGACAGCTAAATTATATCATCGGCAAATTACATTCAACAGGCGATTTACTGTGTTCCCTTTTTTCGCATTATGTGCTATAATAAAAAATTTTTCATACAGCTAATGCATCTTTAATTCTATATTTTTTCTTATACTCCCCCTTCTTTTTATCCGAAATCGGCATTTTATCAATCGTTTCATCTATTCTCTGATTTATTTCGTTAATCGTATTCGGAACTTCTTCGAAAAAATTTATATTTTTGCTGTAATACGGAATAAAATCAGAATTGACTTTCTTTAAAACGCTCCAATATATTTTTGATGCGGGGCAGTTACCCTCACAAATTCCTGCTTTATTGAGCAGAAATTTGCTCAGTCTGTAATCGACATTAAGCACCAAAACTGCACGAATTATTGTGTCGGGTTTCATATCAAGATCATATCGGTTTACTATGTGATCGACAGTTCCCTCGCCAAATCCGTACGCATCTCTATAATCAGCTCTTGAAACATTCATTGCTTCAAGAAGCTTGGTAAACGCCAAACCGATTGTATCGGCTTTGATCTGTTCAATAAATTTTTCAGTAGATAAAGTAATTGCGGCATCGCTTTTCATGATTGCCCACAAAACGCAATAGCCATGTATAAACCAAAAGTTTATATTGCATATAATAACTCCTTTCATTTTGAATTGATGTTTTTGCCGACTGAATCGGCGCCCAAACATCACGGGCGTTTGCCTAAATTTTACGTGAGGCAACTGCACATAGTTCATTTTTATCTGTTATCAGGTCTGTTTTAACCTATGTTTTTACTTTATCACTGTTAATAACATCTTAATTTGATGTCGTTCTTTATTTTCTTATCGCCTCCTTAACACGGCTGTCGGGATGTGGCATTATCTTGCAAACAAAAAGAGAGTACAAATAAAAATTGTACTCTCTTTATATACAATATTCTGTTTTTAGTATTTAAAAGGGCATACTGTCCCCATCTTAATGCAATCTCTCTTTTTCAAATATCTCAATGTGACACCGTCACAAATCAATGCTTGACCATACGAAGTGCTTCTACACTTTTATAAATAAAAAGGAGCTACAAAGAATGGAGTCTTAAACTTCATTTCTTCACAATCCCTTGTTATCCCTTATATAATAGTTTAGGTCTGTCTTTGTTTTTTAAACGCACCCATAATCGGATACAACTATCCTTCAGGGGCTTACTTGTTCTCTTGATTTTCAAAAAATCTCAAACAAGTGGGCGACACATAAATCAGTATGTGTCTCACGATCTGATTAATAATCAGATACTAATTAATCACAGCGTCCCTCATATTTCACTATATGCGGACTGCGACCGGCAATATTGCAGCGGTACATACTTCTCTTGAGTATTAGCCTTTTCTGCAATCTAATCGTTTTACAGCTTGACGAATTCTAACCTATCCAAAGGAAACGACTGTACATTGTCAACACCTATATATTATCACATTATCTTTTCGTTTTCAAGTGTTTTTTGCTTTAGTTACTTTAGGAATTAACTACTATTTCGTCAGTAAATGCCTAATCATAAAACCAAACCATAGTTCTCAACGAAAAAAAGATACACATCAAAGTGTACCTTTTATTCTTCATATTTATCTCTCACGACGGATAAATTGAACGCAATTCACCCATTCAGTCCTGCCTTCTATTGATACTATCTCAAGCATTAAGTGATTCCCCAGCATGTAATCTTGTTACAATGCAAAATTGCAACACGACAAAGATAAGAGGACCACTATGTTAAATCATAATGAGCATTATCCTAAATCTACTGAAGCAGCGATGGTCACTTACAATATTAACCTCACCACAACAGCCCTCGTCTTTTTACTGCTGACAAAGCAAACCTCTTCATAAGGACAACTGACGGTTATATGTCTGCTTTTATTATATTATAACATTAGCTCTTTTCAAGTGATTTGTCGGACTCGCATAAAATTTATTTTCTACAAATTGCAATAGCAAGTAGAATTAAAAATCACTCTAAAAAGGTCTTGGCCTTATAAAATTCAATATTATATTCGTTCTTGCTTACGCTGATGAAGGGTGATAAGGTGGTCGAGGTTACGAAAATACCTACCAACTTTAGTTTGTTCTTCTATAGTAGGGACTGGAATGCAAACCTCCATAACCTTATTTTTGGAAATATTATATCTTGATATTCCTTGAGCCAAAAAAGTCATTTCTTTTCTAAATGAATCTGCTCGTAAAACATATGCCAGATAATTTAAATCAAATTTTTCAGTAGGTCTGTATCCAAAGCAAAAGCTATTTAGGTAGATATTATCGGCATCTTCAGGCATTACACTTGACATTCCAACTTCATCAGGGGTTTCAGATGAAGTTGTAAAAAAAACATCGCCTGCCTTAACGGATTTTTGTTTTTTATCTATTTCTATAGATTCTGTCATTGTCAAATCCGCAATAGGATTAGAAAAAACATTCATATATGTTATAAATTTAGCTTCCCCATGTCCAAAATCGTCCTTCGTTTTTCCAGATAATCCATTGAAAGTTGAACCCATATCTCCCAACTTACGCTGTTCCCAAGCAATAGCATTTTAAACTAACAAAATATTTAAATTTCTGTCTTAGTGAAATTTATTAGAAGTCAAAGAGAAAAATAATAACGCTTGGGAACAGCGTAAGCTGGGAGAAATCTCAGACAAAGTAACCAAGAAAAATCAAGATGTTGTGGTTGACGAGGTTTTTACAAACTCAGCAGAATATGGCATTATTTCACAGAGAGATTTCTTTGATAAAGATATTGCTAACACCGAAAATATAGATGGATATTATGTCGTGGAACCTAATGATTTTGTGTATAATCCGCGAATTTCAACAACTGCACCATTTGGTCCAATTAAAAGGAATAAGCTTGAAAGATCAGGAGCGATGTCACCTCTCTATTATGTTTTCAGACCTAATAATGTAGATTTAAGTTACTTGGAATGGTTTTTTCAAACAAGTTGTTGGTATCCTTTCATGAGATTTAATGGCAATTCTGGTGCGCGTTCTGATAGGTTTGCTATAACAGATAAAATATTCAACGAAATGCCGATTTCGTTACCACAAGATATTGAGGAGCAAAAGCGAATAGGTATGTTTCTCACTACCCTTGATACCCTTATCACCCTTCATCAGCGTAAGTTGGGTGCAATAAATTTGACTAATGCCATAGTATTATTCGATAATGGTTATAATCCTGCATTGGCGTGTGAATTAATTATTTTAAAAGGGGTGCTGACATATGCAAAACACCATTATCAAAAGCAACATGTTATTTTGCGATTACTATAAGCAGTGGATTTCTGTATATAAGGAGGGGGCTATCCGTCCGGTAACAATGAATAAATACAATATGGCTCATCAGTGGTTAGTAAAATTGATACCTGAACTTGAAATAAGCAACCTTGACCGCATTACATATCAAAAACTATTGAATGATTATGCAACCGAACACGAAAGACAAACAACCATGGACTTTCATCATCATTTAAAATGTGCAATTCTTGATGCCGTAGATGAAGGTTTAATTCTTCATGACCCAACGAGAAAGGCTATTATCAAAGGTAAGACACCTCGTGAAAAGAAGCCAAAATTTTTAAATCAGTACGAACTTCATAAATTGTTAGATGATCTTAATCTTACAGAGCAAATCAACATGGACTGGTTTATCCTGCTGATTGCAAAAACAGGCATGCGTTTTTCTGAGGCTTTGGCACTTACTCCAAAAGATTTTGATTTAAGCCGACAACTGTTATCTGTTTCAAAAACATGGGATTATAAGGGTAACGGAGGCTTTCTCCCTACCAAAAATGAATCTTCTGTCAGAAAAATTCCTTTGGATTGGCAAACGGTAATTCAATTTGCGGAACTGATTAAGCATCTGCCGGAAGATAAACCTATTTTTGTAAGCAAAAAGGTATATAATTCTACAGCAAACAGTATTCTCGCAAAACATTGCCGTAACGCAGAGGTGCCTATAATATCAATTCACGGACTACGCCATACACATGCATCACTTTTGCTCTTTGCCGGAGTATCGATTGCAAGTGTTGCCCGAAGATTAGGTCACTCAAATATGACAACCACACAAAAAACTTATCTTCATATCATTCAGGAACTGGAAAGCAAGGATATTGACATCATAATGCGGTCTTTATCTAATCTTAACTCATAAACAACATTAACACGCTGATGATAGGGAAAAAGCTTGCAACTACAAAAATGTTGCAAGCTTTCTCTGTTAAATGTAATTATTTAAATACCAAGCAATTTAAACTGTTCTGCAATTTGAGCCTCTAATTCCTCAATTTCCTTTTTATCCTGAGCAATTAACTTTCTGACCTCATCAATGTCAATTTCCTCTTCTTCCTCAGTTGTATCTACATAACGAGGAATATTGAGGTTATAATCATTTTGGCGAATTTCCTCAATGCTTGCTAAATGTGCATATTTTGGAACATCCTTTCTTTCACGGTATGTTGAAATAATTTTGTCAATATTCTCTGCAGTAAGCTTGTTCTGATTTTTTTCCTTTTTAAAATCATTTGACGCATCAATAAACAATATATCTTTGCCTGTGCGTTTCTTTTTTAACACCATAATAATAGTGGGAATACCTGTTCCGTAGAAAAGATTTGACGGCAAACCGATGATAGCATAAATGCGATTTCCGCTTGGATGTTCAATTAAATTCTGTCTGATAGTTCCTTCCGCTGCACCTCTGAAAAGAACACCGTGAGGGAGAACGATTGCCATTGTTCCCTCCTCATTAAGATGATACAAGCCATGAAGGACAAATGAATAATCAGCCTTTGTCTTTGGTGCAAGCTTTCCGTAATCCTTAAAGCGTGGATCTTTCAACTTGGTTTCGCTGTTATCCCAATGTGCCGAATACGGCGGATTAGCAACGACAGCATCAAATGAACGGGGGTGGTCAATACCCTTTACATCGGGACCGTCCGGCCAATCGCTCTCGAGAGTGTCGGCATTTGATAAGCTCATATTCTGGAATGATACTCCGTGCATCATTAAATTCATTCGTGCAAGGTTGTATGTAGTTGTGTTGAGTTCCTGTCCGTAAAACTTAACAGCACCTGTATTGTTTCCGCCCGGTACTTCGTCCTGAACTGTCAAAAGCAAAGAGCCTGAACCACAGGTGGGATCATAAACACTGAATACGCTGTCTGATTCTTTGACATCATCGGTAACTATTTTCGCCAAAACCTTTGACACCTCATGAGGAGTATAAAATTCTCCGCCTTTTTTTCCCGCAGTAGCAGCGAATCTACCTATTAAAAATTCATAAATTTCTCCGAGAATATCTTTGCCGTCATCTGATTTGTACTGAGTACTATCAACGAGTTTTACAATACGATTTAAGGATTTTGCACGCTCGTTTGTTGAAGAACCGAGTCTTGAATCACCGAGGTTTACATCATTAAAAACGCCCCTAAAATCTTTTTCTGCCTCTTTGTTAAGCTTAGCGTGTTCCTCAAAATTTGCGAAAATCGTCTGATAATCGCTTGGTATAACTTCGCTGTTTTCAATTTTCTCCACAAGAGAAGCCCATGTGTCATTTGGTTCAATTGCATAACCGAGGGCAGACGATATATCTTTGATATAATCTGCCAAATCTTCGCTAACAGCCATTGCTTTGTAGGCTTCATTTATCGTCTGCCCATCTTCAAGGTCAATTACATTATTTGAAAGCAAATACTGTTCTTGATGTTCAGACAAATATCTGTAAAACATAAATGCCAAAATATAGTTTTTATACTCTGAGGCATCCATATTACCTCTTAATTCGTTAGCCATTGCCCACACTTTGGATTTTATAGTTTCTAAATCGCTCATTTTTTCTGTCCTTTCTTTTTCTTATACAAACATTTGTTGTAACATGCCTTTTTTTAATAATTTGAGGTGATCTAACTCACGCTGATGAAGGGTGATAAGGTTGTCGAGGGTAATAAAATACTTTCCAATCTTAGCCTGTTCTTCCTTTGAGTTAGGATAAATAATATTTGTATCTTGCATAGCAGATTTTGAAATTGATGTAACTTTTATCCCTTGCATTAAAGGTATCAACTGATTGTGATAAGAATCAGAATTTAGATAATATCCTAAATATCCAGTGGCAAATTTTTCTACTGGTCTGTATGGAATAGTATGAAGTCCAGATATAACAACTTCATCGTTCAATTCCGCTATTTCACTGCATTTTCCGACAGTAGTATCCTCTGCTGTATCAGCTACAACCACATCCCCGTTTTGTAAGAATGAGGTTTTATATTTGGTCAGTACCTTTTCATCTGTAATCATTGGAAGTTTCTCTTTGCTTATATCTAAAACTTCTCCAAACTTAATAAGCACATCACCATAGTGAACATCCTTTGCAACACCGGTTTCATTCGATAAATCAGCCCTAGAAAGAGTATTATTTTGCAAGCTAACCAGTATATTTTTCAGCTTACGCTGTTCCCAAGGTTCAGTAAATTCGGGGAATCTAAGCTTAGGAACATTCTTTTTTTCACTCATATATTTTTCCTCCGATTATTAATTTTTTCATTTTCTTACCTCTCTGCCATTTTATCGGCTAATTTATATATTGCATCTCGCAAACTGTTGCGATACTTGATTTTTGAAAGCGTCTGCACTTCTTCATCAAGTGCCATGGTTTTGTAATCTGCGCTTGCTCTTTTAATAATATCGCTTATTTCACCTGCATCGTCCAAATCAAATTTACCATAACGGTGACGGCTGAATAGGACTCTCATTCCGGCACTGGTAATTACTTCCGTAATGCCCCACTTATTTCTAAATTCAAGAAATACTCTGTCAACGCTTATAGTGTTGGCTGCACTGATTACTGTTTCGCAATTCTTAAGTTTTGCGGGATATTTAAAGTTTGAGCCCTCGGGAGGATAATCACCTTTTCTGATAGCGTCTGCGGCATTCATAATCTTTGCGGCATACATACGGTCATCAAGTCCGTTTGCAAACTGATCTATCTTCTCCTTGGTTTCGTCTGCCTCCTGCTCATTGCCGTTATGTACAGCATTTAACAGCTCATTTACTAATTCTGTAAGATAATCGTAATCTATCTTAACATCCTTGATATGAGTCATACGAAGTTCTATCTGATAAATCGGAATATTCTCTTTCTTTGAAATATAATCTTTAAGCTCATTTGTGAGAACAGTTGTCAGCTTTTTCTCCTGTTCGGGAGTTATTCCGATTTTTTCAAGCAGTTCATCAGGATTTTTGTAGTCAAATCCCTCGTTTTCATCACTTTCGGGAGCATACTGCTTGAGCTTTGCCATTCCTGCGTTATACTCACGAATTAAGTCAATCATAAAATCTTTCTGTTTTTCAGACGGTGGCAGTTGATTAAATTCATTTGTCAAATCAGAAATTTTTTCCACGGTATTTTTGACATCACTTAAAACATCATCAAATTTAGGGGCGGTGATACCGTTCTGAACATTTTGAATGCTTCTTTCTTCATCAGAAAGATTTGCGGAATCTTTGTTTGCGTAAATTGCAAGAGCTTCGTTCATAAGTCGCTCATTTTGTGCGGGCCAACGGTAATTGACAATTCGTCCCCACGGCTTTTCCTGCATATCCGCTACTCTGTTTGTTCTGGAATATGCCTGAATAAGTCCTGCACCCTTTAATGTTCTGTCAACATACAAGGTATTCAATTGCGGTGCATCAAAGCCTGTGAGGAGCTGATCTACAACAATTACCAAATCAAGAAAATTGCCATCGCTTGCGGTTTTGTTCAATCTTGAAATTACATCCTGAGTATATCCCGACACATCATTCATATCAAACTTTGTACGAAATTCGGTATTATATTCTGTAATTGCTTGATACAGGGCTTTGTTGGTATCAAGCATACTATTGTTGTTTGTGTTGTTAACGCTGAATGTTACTGCCACTTTTAGGGTTGGCAGCCCCTGTTTTTTACGCTCACAGTTGACTCTTTTAAATTCGTTATAATACATCATTGCCATTGGTGTGCTGGCTTTTCCGCCGCCTACATGAGTAGTAAAAAGTGCGTTGTATTTGCCGTCATTTGAACGATTTTGCCACTTGTCGAATATATCTTTTACTACCAATTCAACATGCTTTGGATTCTCGTCATAAAAACTCGGTTCAACAGCATCGTCCATATCTTCGGGCGTCAGGTTATCAATCTTTGCATTGATTTTTTCTTCCGACCAATCCGGATACTTTTCTCTGTAGAATGATGGGAGATATTTTTCTTTCATAACATCTTCGGGAATGGTAGTTTCAAAGTCAACTTTGAATCCCAAGACATTTCTGTCTGCAATAGCCTCACGGATTGTATATTTATGTAGTGGTCTTCCGAAAATATCTTCCGTTCTCAGGCCTTTAGTTGTTTCATCGAATGTCGGTGTTCCCGTATAGCCTACCCATGCGGCACGCTTAAATGAATTTTGAATATTTTTGAAAGAATCTCCGGCTGTGGAACGGTGTGCCTCATCAACTATAAAGACAATATTTTTTTCAGGCGACTTAAACGATTTTCTCTTAACAAGCGTATCCAATTTTTGAACGGATGTAACTATAATACCGTTAGATTTTGATTTTAGTTTACGGCTTAAATCTGTTGTATTATTGGTATCCTGTACAATACCGTCAAAGTCATCAGTAGCGTCGGGATCGTAAGCTTTGTAATTTTCATTTGTTTGTTTTGTCAGCTGGATACGGTCAACTACAAAAACTACTTTGTCAACCTTTGGCATACGGCTTGCCAACCAAGCTGTCTTAAAGGATGTAATTGTTTTTCCTGATCCGGTGGTATGCCAAATATAACCGACCTTTTTATCGCCAAATTCAAAATCAACATTTTTAAGGCCTTCGATAACTGCTTGTGTTGCATAAACCTGATACGGACGCATAACCTTTAATGACTGCTTGTTCGGTGTGCCGTCAAGTATCATATAATTGGTTGCCATCTGATGAGCCATTGGAATTGATAACATTGAATCGGCAAACTCTTTCCAATCTCTTACAATGGTATTATCTTCTCGCTGCCAGTTAAATGCAAAATCCTTGTTAAACCTCTCGGAGGTTGTATTAGCCATATATTTTACATTATTTGGAGTTATTGCAATAAGAATCTGCAGCATTGAAAAAATGTCGCTATACTGACCTTCGTCAATGTATTGGTGCATTTGATTTAACGCTTCGTTAACATCATGGGTATCTCGTTTTTCTTCAATCTGAATAATCGGCAATCCGTTAATCAGAAGAGTAGTATCAAAACGGCGGTTCATCTTGCCGTTTATAACTGCGGGACGCTCAATCTGATTTACCACCTGATAAACTGTATCACCGGCACCAATCTGTTTTTGATCGAATACTGTCAAAAAAACATGTCTGCCGTCATCAAGATCTACCTCAATTTGAGATACTCCGTTTAATCCATAAAGGAATTGACCTGCTTCATACGGTGTGTGTAAATCGGAAATGATTTTTTTAACCTGATTGAACTCTGCATCGCTCATGGGATTTTCCAAAACATTTTGATTGTGTTGCTCAAGTATCTTCTTAAAATTCTCCCAAAGCTGTGGTGTGGTTTTTATGTCAGGTTCATATTTCCAGAGTTTTGTTTTTACAACCCTATTTCCAAGTCCTATAACTGTAAATTCCGGAATACCCTCTAAACATTTCGGATTTGATATTGTTCCTGTTGTAATGTACTGAATCAATTCTGTTTCAAAGCGGTTTTCAGTCATAAGTTTACCCCCTTAAGTTTTTCTATTGTTAATAGTTTTTCTGCGTCAGCCACTCTCATTTTTAATGCTTGCAGCCGTAATTGTTTAAAATAAATATCTCCGATAATTTTCTGTTTCTCATAAGAGTGAATTTTTGGCAACTCAAGTTCTCGTAACTGTTTTACTGTATGTTTTAAGACAGCCGAACCTTGTAATCCCTTTGACCACTGCTTTCTTATCAAGTCACTTTCATTCAACAGGTATACCAGATATTTGCTGCCTACAACATTTTTAGGTATCAGCTTAACATAATTTTGTGTATACAAATATCCCTGATGTTTTTTGTTTACAATAGTCGTCCTACCAGAAATCAAGCTAAATAAAATATCGCCTTCATGCACCAAATTAAGCTCATCTAAGGTCGATATTGATTTTGGACTTTCTTTGCTTAATTCAAGATTCACTATATCATTTTCAAGTTCTTGCTGACCGTAAAAATAATAAGTCGGCGCCGTATCTGACAAAGATTCTTTTATTCTAAATTGAGGAGTTCCCGTCATAATGGTAATAATATCTTCTATCTTCATTTTGTGCCTTTCTAAAATTACATTTTTCATCGTTGCAACTTTATATTACTCCTAACCTTTTCTTTTGTCAATACATTTTTGTAATTTTTTTAAATTACATTTGCAATATTTTTCGTAGTGCTTTTTTAACAATTATTTTTGTTGCTGTCAAATAAATATTATCACAGTATAATAAAATCTCCTATGGCAGTTTTTTATTCTGCCATAGGAGGGGGGGATTTATCACCTGTTATTTAGAAACATTTATTGATCTTCCGCAAGTTCTCGGCGGATTTCGCTTTCTAAGAAGCCGTAATTGGGGGCGCATCCATCTGTATATGATTGTCGGCAATCTTCACCTTCATAGCCTTGTGCGTCAATATCAGACACATTAATTACGAAGCCGTTTTCGTCGAATGTGATCCACAGGCTATAGTTAATTATTTCATCATCGTAATCCTGAAATTCAAAATAATGACTTCCGGAATTTTCGCCTGAATATCTCTTGCACTGAACATCGCTCAGACATTTTGCAAATCTCGTTGCCTCGCCGGGATCATCAAAAGTGAAATCCTCATATAAATCATCCTCTATATGCCATTTGCATGCCTCTCTGAATTCCTGAAGATGTTCTTCGTATTCTTCTTCGGTGGCATCAGGATCATCCTCAAAAAAGTACTTGCAATCCTCTTCAAGTGCCTTTTCATATGCCTCATCGCTGTCATAATCACCACGCCACGGCATATCATAGTCATCACAAGCAAATTGTGTCACATAGTTCTCATAATGCTTTTGTGCAAGCTTTTCAAGCTCCTCACCGACTTCACCGCTATGGACAGGAATACCGTTTTCTATGTTTTCCTGAATTTTCTCGTAAAGTTCATCGGAAATCTCCAAATCAGCTGAAACATAATCGACTAATTCATACCTCTGAACCTGATAATACACACACCATTTTTTATAATTTTTCCTCCTGACATTTTGATATTTTAACAAAATTTTATTTTTGCCCGATGTTCCCATCTGTCAACTATATTATACCAAAAATCACTGTCCCATTATCTACCCTGTGGTTGATAAATTTGGATTTTTTGAAATATTAGCATAAGTTTATGCCTATCAAAAGCACTAAGAATCACTAATATGTTTTAAATTATAACAATTTATCCGCAAGTATCAATTTGTATTAAAGTATTGCAACCATATTTTATTTATTGTATAATATTAACATAACATTGATTTAAGGGGGATATTATGAACAACAAACGATTATTCAGCAGATTTTTGGCGGTTACTCTTGCTATTACGCTCATTTTTTCAGTTTTCAGCGTAAGTGCAGGGGCTGTTTCGGCTGATGAAAAAAGCAATTCACAAAATGCAAATGTTCAGGACAATCTCAGCGTGTCGGGAACAAATTCGTTAGGCACAATGCTTGCAAACGAAATTGCGGACAAAAACGAGGAGGCTGAAGATAATAACGGCTACAATGTCTTTTCAGTAGCTGTTTCAGGCAACAATGCCGTGGTTTCTTTTGAAACTATTACAGACGCAACATTGCTTGTCGCTATCTACAATGAAAGTTGCGATACGCTTATTGCAACGGGTACAACGGAAGTAACCAACGGTGAAACCGAAAAGAATGTCATTTTAGATACCAATGATATGCCACAGTATTTTTATGTGAAAGGCTATCTTATTGACACAACAACAAACAAGCCGTTATGCACCGCATATTCTTCTCCAATGTACACCAAGGATATGCAGGAATTTCTTTCAAAAACCACAGATGATTTTGAAGAAAACAAGGTGCTTAATTTTGACAATGACGATGATAACAACTTTGCGGTTTACAAGGATGAAGTAAAGCTTGTTGATGAGTCCGGCGAAACCAACAAAGTTACCAAAAGTGATGATACAACAAAGACATATGTAATTGAGAATATTGACGATAGCATTTCTTCTCTTAGTGAGGGCGATATTTTCTCATATGATTACAGCAACGGCGATGCTCTATAGTCAAGGTTGCAAGCATTACCATAGACGGTACTACTGCCACAATTACAGGTGAAGATGCAAATCTTGACGATGTTTTCGATTATGTAAAAATTGACAGCACCGCAAAGAAATCTGATTTTACTTATGATGAATCGACAGTTGGAGAGGGCGTTTCAATACTCAGTGAACAGAAAAGCAGAAAATCAAGGGCGATTGATATTAGCGGAAGTGCGTCTTGGTCAGTTCCTTTCAGTGTTAGCTATGTTGACAACGGAGTTAATGTAAAAGGTTCGCTTACATATGGTTCATCAGTTTATGTCAAAGTTTATTTAAGCATTCAATATCAGTACTTAGAATTAAAAGTTGACCAAACTTTAAAACTTGATTTAAGTGTTTCAACTAATTTGTTTGAAAGCAGTATTGACCTTTTTGAATTTGGAGTTTCACCGATTGCAGGCGTTTATGTAACCGTAACACCGTCACTTGTTATAGAAGGTTCAATAAACTGTTCAATCAGTGCTACAATAAAAACAACAAACGGCTTCAGCGTTTCTAATACTGATGGGTACAAAGACCTGACAACAAATCCAAAGCTTGAAACTAAACTTGATTTTTCGGGAAGTGTGTTTATCGGTGCAAAAGCAACGCTTAAAATAAGAGTTCTCGGTTCTTTGGTTGAGGGCGGATTTACGCTGAAAAACGGTGTTGATATTTCGGGAAAGTTTGACGATACCAAAGATTCATCTTCTAAAAAGCATAACTGTTCGGCTTGTATTAAGGGCGATATTTACAAAAAAATCGGTGGTTCAATTTACATAAAATTCCTCAACAGCAAGAATTTAAAGTTTGAACTTTCTTTAAATGTCAAAACAAAAATCAGCGATTTTTATTATTCCTTAGATCACCAAACCTTTGATTTCACAACCTGTCCTTATGTTTCCTATAAGGTGAATATTATTGTAAAGAACAGCAACGGCAGTTTTGTAAGCGGTGCGTCCGTCAACGGAACAGCAACAACCGACTCTGACGGTAAGGTCACAATGTATTTGCCAAACGGCAATCATACATTCACTGCGTCATACAACGGTCAAACCGAGTCAACAACTACAACGGTAAATAATGCAGAAACAACAGCCGAAATTGTAATTGGCACTTCACAAAGTAATCCTGATTATGACTTTAGTTCAGCAGGAGAAATAGTACAGGTAGCGGCAGGCGGTACACATACAGCAGCAGTTACCAAAGACGGCGACTTATATATGTGGGGCAGGAATTATTATGGACAACTTGGAGTATATTCAAACGCTGACAGTAAGATTCCGATTAAAGTGAATAATTCTTCATCTACACTTCCTGAGAAATCAGTAAAATATATTGCGCTTGGATATTATCATAGTGCGGCAATAACAAAAGACGGTAGTCTTTATATGTGGGGATATAATAGGTCTGGACAACTCGGTGACGGTACAACTACAGATAGATACACCCCTGTAAAAATAATGGACAATGTAGCATCTGTCAGTCTTGGAGGTTCTCACAGCGCGGCAGTAACAAAAGACGGAAGTCTTTATATGTGGGGAGATAATGGAAACGGAAGACTTGGTGACGGAACAACCACAGATAGATATACCCCTGTAAAAATAATGGATAATGTAGCATCGGTTAGTCTTGGAAGCTCTCACAGTGCGGCAATAACAAAAGACGGCAGTCTTTATATGTGGGGATATAATTATTACGGGCAACTTGGTGACGGTACAACTACAGATAGATACACTCCTGTAAAAATAATGGACAATGTAGCGTCGGTCAGTCTTGGAGGTAATCACAGTGCGGCAATAACAAAAGATAGCAACCTTTATATGTGGGGAGGTAATGGAAGCGGACAGCTCGGTGACGGTACAACTGATAATAAAGCCAGACCTCATAGAGTAGCAAGCAATGTTCAAAGCGTAAAACTCGGATACAGCCATACAACAGTAATTTCAAAAGACGGCGGATTATATACATGGGGATACAATTATTATGGACAGCTTGGTAACGGAACAACTACAGACAGCAGTAATCCGATAAAAATAATGAATGATGCGATAGATTGTGCAGGAGGGGATAACCATACTATAGTCTTAAAAAAAGACGGTACGGTATATACCTGGGGAGATAACTATCATGGACAACTCGGTGACGATACAACTACCGACAGAACATCTCCTGTTGCTATTCAGATTTATGATCACACTAATGTGTTGAAGAGTACAAAAAAATCTTCCGAATCGGTCAGTGCATCATCAGGTCAGCATACATCAAAATTTGCCGGATATAATGCAAACGGTATTTATAACTTCTATGCGTTAAAAGATAAAAATGCCGACAAACTTTTATCTGATGATAACATTCTGTATGTTGATCAGGTAAGGGCAGATTCAAACGGTAATATATCCGTTACCTATACCCCGAAAACCGCATATGATTCTCCGTATGAATTTGTGTCAAGCATTACACAGGTGAACATAAGCAATGCCGATGTATCTGCCGAAGATTTTACATACAACGGAAAGTTGCAGACAGTTAAACCTGTTGTAAAAGTAAACGGATATACCTTGTACAGCGGAATTGACTACACGCTTTCGGGTGCATACATTGCCAAAAATGCAGGCGAATATACATACACCATAAACGGCAAAGGCGATTTTACGGGAAGTATCACAAAAACATTTACAATCAAAACTGCCGATGTGAATAATTGTGATGTTTTAATTCTCGATTCGGCAACATATACGGGTAAAGATATCGAACCGAATGCTGTTGTTAAAATTGGCGATGTCACCCTTAAAAAAGATGTTGATTACACGGTTGAATATCAAAATAATTTGAATGTAGGTATCGGAATTGTTGTAATTAAAGGCAAGGGTAATTGCAATGGCAGAAAAATCTGCTGGTTCGACATAACCAATTGCGATATTTCCGAAATCTCAAAAATTGATATTCAGGATTGCACATACTACGGAAAAGCTGTTGTTCCTGAAATGGCACTTGAAAACAACGGTACTGCCCTTGTTAAAGATAAGGATTATACCGTGACATTTAAAAACAATGACTCTGTAGGTACTGCCACAGCCGTTATTAACGGTATCGGAAATTACAGCGGCACAATCGAAAAAACATTCCAAATCAAACTCCCAATAGGTGATATTGATATGAGCGAAACGATTGATGTTAAAGATGCTACATTGGTAATGCAATACGGTGTTAAACTCATTGACCTTTCAGACGAACAACTGATTATTGCCGATGTTAATAATGACAACATTGTAAATATCAAAGACGCAACAATGATTCAAAAATATGTTGTAAAACTAATAGATAGTTTCGTAAGATAACCGACTATTCAAAATGTATTGTAAGTAAAAAACAAACTGATTTCATTTGTGAAGTGAGGTCAGTTTGTTGCGTTTCAGAGGTTTTATTGGCCTTAAATTTGTTATTTTGTGCGTTGTAAAAATTTGTATTTAAATTTTTATAAAAATATTTTGAGAAAAATTCGTAAATTGCATTGATAAAAATTAAAATTCGGCGTATAATTAACTATAAGGAGATGAAAAAAATGCTTTTATATTTTAAAACAAAAAACTACCGTTCTATAAAGGATGAAGCAGTTTTAAATATGGAGGCTGCCTCACTAAAAGATAGTGCCGCCGATTTACTTCAATTTGGAAAGAATAAATATCTACCTGCAGTTGCAATATATGGTAAAAACGGTGGTGGAAAAAGTAACCTGATTCGAGCTATGTGGTTGGCTGTCCAATTTATATGTAATGCACAAAAAACTCAAACTGAAAACGCAAAGGTTCCTGTTAACCCATTTCGTTTGGATGACTATTCGTGCGGTAAGCCTACAGAATTTGAATTTTGCTATGTTCAAAATGGAGTAAAATATATTTATGGATTTTCTGCCACTCAAGAAGAAATAAAAACAGAATACCTTAAAGCCTCTCCACACGGAAGAGAAGCAAGTATTTTCAGCCGGGAGAATGGCAAATTTAAGTTTCCTCAAAATAACGAACGAAAGCACAAAGAACTAATTGCAGCTGCAGTTGCACCAAATCAATTGTTCTTTGCTGTATCTTGTACTATGAATTACAAACCTTGTATAGAAGCTATGAGATGGTTTCGTGATAAAATTGTATTTTCTCGTGATTATACCGATATAAATCAAAGTTTAATAGATTACAGAGAAAATGATGCAATGTTACAAGCAATTGTATCAGCGGCAAAAACAGCAGATGTGGGTATCCAGGATATGCGTTTTGAAATCAATAATAAAGAAATTGATTTTGATTCAGACGATTTGCCTGAACAAATTAAAGATATGGTAACGGCCTTAAAAGCGTTTAGTGACGCTTTAAAGCAAAGCGGAAATGAATCTGAAATAAAACTAAACACAGGGGAACTAAAAAGTACAACATATCACTTTGGTATTAACAAAGAGGGAAAACAAGATATGTTTGAACTTGGACTCGGAGATGAGTCAGATGGTACAAAAAGACTGATGGCTTTAGCTCCTGCAATTGAGAAAACATTAAACGACGGAGGAGTTTTAATTGTTGATGAGCTTGAACAAGAATTACATTTAATTCTTATGGAGTATGTTATCCGTAGATTTCAGGAACAGAAAAATAATACTAATCAGGCCCAAATAATTTTTACAACTCATGAAACCGGTTTACTTAACCTGGAAATGCTCCGTAGAGACCAAATATATTTTGTTGATAAAAATAAAAAAAGCGGCGTAACAAGTCTTTACTCCCTTTTTGATTTTAACATACGAAATGATATGACCAATATTCAAAAAGCTTATTTAATGGGAAAATTTGGCGCTATTCCATCTATTGAGGGGGCTCAATAATGGCGAGGCAATCCAATAATAGGTCTCCCAAAAAGGTTATATATGTTTTTTGGGAAGGCGAAAGTGAGAAAGCTTATTCGATGTTTTTAAAAGAAGAATTTGAAGAATGTGCAGTCATAAAATGCCACCATGAAAAAGGCACTTTCCAAGTGGCTAAGTCATATTTTAAAAGCAATAAAAAATTTAAAAGTGATGTAGCAGAGCTTGATGAAATATGGTTTTTCTTTGACACAGAAATAGAAATGGGTAATCAGTGGGATGATAATATGAAGTGTCTGGATGATATAATTAAATCTAGACCAAAAAAGAATCCAATAAAAATCAGATTACTAATGACTACATGTTGTATTGAATATTGGTTACTCCTTCATTTTGACAAAAAAGCACCGGCAATTGCTATACCTAAAGATAAAGAAAAAATACTTAAAAGTGTTAAGGATGAGGAAAATTCTTATAAAAAGGGAGACTACGAGTCTATCAAAAAAATAGCAAGCAGATATAAAACTGCTATTGAAAACGGTAAATGGACCCTAGAACGTTTAAAAGAAGTTGGAATGCCTGAAGATGAACAACAACGCAACCAATGGTTATTTAAGGGCGACCATACCTTTACTACTGTACATGAGGCTTTAATATATTTAGTGAGCTTAAAAAATTCAGTTTGTGTAAATTAACAAGGTTGTGTTACAAAACTAAGTGGCCTAACTATACGCAAAAGAAAGCTGAGGATATGAAAATTGTCCTCAGCTTTTGGTTGTTTTAGGGGTTATTTTTCGATGATTTTTGGGGTTGATTTTGAATAATATGCATTGGCAGTTTTTTGACTGATGAAATCTTGTAAGGGTTTTCTAAAAATTTTTCTAAAAAACTTTCTGAATTTTAGAAAATAAAGAACAATATGTTAAATATTGCTCAGTGTTACAAAATTCTGAGATTGCAGATAATCACTGTGCTTTTTGAACTTTGTGGCATTAGGCGATACAAGATAATACCACTTCTGAGCCGCTCCAAAACCGCGTGCCGAGGGTTCAAGTCCTTCTGCCCCTGCCAGTGATTTTTGGCTTCGGAAAGCGATTTCCGAAGCCTTTTCTCTTTTAATTCTACCAAAAATTATACCACATTTATGCGATGTTCAAATTTATGGCGCTGTCGAGAGCGTTTATCGTCGTCTCCTTTGCGGTCTTTCGACGGTTGATATAAATTCTCTCGGTGGTCTGTACGCTTTCGTGTCCGAGCAAAACGGAAATGTCCTGAATCGGTACGCCGTTATCGTCGAGGATACTCGCCACAGAGTGACGAAAGCCGTGGATCGTACAATGCGGCAAGCCGGCGTTCTCGGTCAGACGGTTTACCACCCGGTTGATTGCGCTGAGATTGACATACGGTTTTCCGAGAACAGTACGCACAATGAAACTGTGGCTTTTGTCGTAGCCGTTGCCAAGCAGCTTAGCATAATCCTCCTGACGTTGCTTTTCGGCTTTCAGCTCTCCGATAACAAAATCGTTTATCGGGATTTTGCGGTTACTGCTCTTTGTCTTTGGCGTGGTGATTTGCATTGTCACGTTCTTGCGGCTGCCTGTTCTGCTTTTGTTGACGTTCAGGAGCTTTTTGTCGTAGTCTATATCCTCCCACGTCAAGGCGAGCAATTCGCCCTTTCTCAGCCCCGTATAGAGGGCTAAAAGCAGGAATATGTAGATATGACTCTCGTGCTCTTTTGCGTAAAGCAGGAGCTTTCTGACCTGCTGTGCGTTGTACTCGGGTACGTCCTTCTTGATACTGTGCGGAAATGACGGCATACGACTTCTCGACACCGGATTCTCCTTGACGTAGTTGTTCTCGACGGCGTACTCATACGCCGATGACAGCACGCCACGGATATTCTTGACCGTTTTATATCCTAAACCGCCCTTGCCGTTTGACTTGCCGTGTTGAGAGAGAAACACAAAATACTTGGTAAAAACCTCCGGCTTCATATCCTTGAACTTGTACCTCTTTGACTCAAAATAGGGCTTTAGCTTGCCACTCACGGTTTTGTCGTAAGATTCCCATGTAGAAGGTTTTATGATTCCCTTGATACCTTTCAGCCATTTGTCGAGAAAGTCGGTAAAGAGAACATCGTCGCATTCAAGGTTGATATCCTTGTAGCTCTCAATGATTTCTTTCATCTTCTCAATTGCACGGCGTTTGTTGTTACCCTTAACGGGTATCTTCGTGGCAATCATTTTCTGTTTGCCGTTGACACGAAATTTGGCATAGTAGTAATTGCCTTTTATTATTAAGCTTCCTTCCAATGTAAGCCTTCCTTTCTTAAGATTTGCGATTTGTGGTTGATACAAATTCGATGACGCTCTGTTTCGGAATAATATATCTTGCTCCGACCTTGACATTCATTATCTCGTCGTCCTTCAAGAGCTTATATACCGTATTCTTGCCTAAGCGCAGCATTTTCATAACCTCATCAACGGTTACTATGTCGCTGTACTCCGAAAATATCTCTTTTGATTTATCCAACGCTCTCACCTCGCTTTCCGCTTGGATTGACCGTCAGAAAATCAATTATGCTTTTCTTCGGAATGATGTACCGCTTGCCAACCCTCAGCGTAAAAATCCTGCCTGATTTCAATAACCTGATTTCAATAAATCGTAGACAGTCACCTTGCTGATGTGAAGCATATTAGCGACATCTGCTACAGATACAACATCATCGTATTCGGTAAACATTTCTATATTCATTTTTTCGCACCTTTCGTTTGGAAGAAAAGCCCGCTGTGTATAAAGAATAACACAACGGGCTCTCATTTAACAAATGTGCAAATCAAATAATCTTATGCGGCAAGAAAATCTATCACGCTTTTCTTGGGTATGACATATTTTTTGCCGACTCTCAGTGTGTGGATTTTATCGGTTTTCAGCAAATTGTAAACCGTTACTCTGCCGAGATGGAGCATCTCCATAACCTCCTCGACCGTTACCACGTCGTTATATTCGGTAAACATTTCATAAACCTTTTCAGCCATAGCTTTCACCTCGCTTCCCTGTTTCTGTTTCGGACACGGCGCTGATAGTCGGCTTGCGCCAGCTTCATCATTCGCCGTTGAACTTCCTGCGGACTGCATTTCGGAAAATATTTACTCAGCTCGTCATATTGAAAGCTGATTTTCTCTCGCTGATTGGGCTTGTCCTCCAAAATAATTCTTTCAATTATTTTGCTGTCAAGTCTGCCCGATTGCGAGAGCTTTTTCATTTAGATTGCCTGTGAGAGCGAGGGCGTTTTGTCCTCCAACTCTATCGCTTCAAGCAAATCCTGCTGCTCATATTCATCGAGATAAGACAGCTCTACACCGACGCTGAAAGCAATACGCTCCTCGTCAACCATTTTCAAAAGCTGCGGAATCAACTTCGTCAGTCTGATGTATCGCTGCACCTGCCTTCCGCTGTCGGTGTTGGAAACAGTATCTCTTGACTTGTGGACAACTTGTCCACAGGCTTTTCCTTGATGACTTATCGCTTCCAGCTTCATCTTGTAAGCGAACGCCTTTTCGCTCGGCAGGATATGCTCACGCTGTAGGTTAGCGTCAACCATAGCGATTACCGCTTCATCATCCGTCATTTCTCTGACAATCACGGGGATATTTTCAAGCCCGAGCTTGCGGCAGGCTTCCAAACGGCGGTGACCTGAAATCAGTTCATAACCGCCGTCCGGCAACGGTCTGGCGAGCAGCGGCGCAATCGTTCCAACCTTGTCGATACTCTCGACAATCTTTGCCATATCCTCATTGTCCACCACGGTGAACGGATGATTACGGAACGGCTGTATTTCGTTTATGGGAATGCTTTGAACATTCTCTGTTGTTTGATATTTCAATAAGTGTTCTCCTTTCTCTACTTCCACTTGATCGGACTTTTCTCTGGTCGTAAAAACTCGCTCTCAATATTGCTGATAAAATACACCCAGCGTTTTATTTCACGCTCGACGGTATCCTTGTCAACAACACCGAGTTGGTACGACCTTTCCAAAAGCTTTTGTGCTGTGTGGATCATTTCGTTTAGTGAGTTTATCGCCTGAAAGAATCTGTCATCCGGTCGCTCTCTCGGCTCATAGCCTTTGATTAACATTCGGATGACGCTTGACTGCGGTAAGCCTGTCAATGCAACCTTTCTTCTGAATTCAGTTTCTTCCTCCGGTGTAAACCAAAATTGCTTTTTGATTCTGTTGCTCATTTCTTTCTCCTTCCTGTTTGGGGTATTAGGGTTCTCCCTAACAAGCTGCACTGTTTTTGCTCCGTTGGGAGTAAAAACAGTATGCTTGCTAAGCTTCGGCAACTACCGTTCAACTCCCCTGGGAGTATGAATGGTCTGCTTGCTAAGACTGTGCACAGTTACCGAAGCTTGCGTGTTTGGGAGTACAAACACACTGCTTGCTAAGATTTGTCATTCATTCTTGAACTGTCAACAAATCTGTCACGCTATTCTCGTTTTTCACTGCGCCGATAACGATAGAGCTCGATGATTTTCTTTCGGTTTGTCCGTCTGAAATGTACATCAATGCCGTCACTGAAATACAGGTCGATACTAAATTTGTTAAGCAACTTCGTAACAGTATTCGGCGGCGTGGCAGTATCGTTAATAGCGTTAAGCAGGTCTGTAGCCGTTCCGAACCAGTGTGACTCATCAGCCATAAAATATCTCAGCCTTCCGAAAAAAGGATGCTCCTCGGTCAACTTCGGATAGCCTTCACGGTCAGGCTTTTGCATAGCTTCGGCTACAATCAAATCCGCTTTCAACTTAGCTTCATTATTCCTGTCCAATGACTTCCACCTTCTCGAGATAGATTTTGTTCAGACTACTTTCCGAATAAAAAAGTCGGAGCTTCGTACCGATCGGCATATAGTAAAAACCGAGGTAAGTCTGCCACCAGAAAATTGGTGTGATGATTTTTCTTCCGTCGTCGAGCGTGAGAAAAATGCGAATGGATTTCTTGTGTCCCTGCGCTTTCATTTCAAGCGTTCCGGTGAACTCTCCGACCTCCTCCATCATCTGATAGTTCGAGGTGTCGATCATCATTTCTCTCATCTCAACCAACGAAAAAACCTTTGCGTTGTCGTTCATTTGGTTCTCCTTTCCACTTCCCGAAAAGAAAAGTTTTTGCCGCCCATATAAGTAGGTGTGTTAAGATAAACTTCTTCTTTTTCGGTTAGTTATTTTTTTATTTGTCTATTTAGTTATTTATATATAGGAGCTGCTTCTGCCGCTCACGCTGACGGCGCTTGCGTTCGGCTGACTTCTGCCGCTTGATTCGTTCGGCGCAATGATCGCAATAGCGTTTGTTTCGAGCCTTGGAATAAAAGCGTGAGCCACAGCTTTGACAACGATTGTAATCGTTGTCGCAGATTAGCACCCGATACAGTTCCTTGTCGAGAGGAAGCACAGCGTCCTTGAAATGGTTGCAGAAGATGTGGTATTTGGAAATCAACTGCACACAGGTATGCGTTTCTCCGTCGTCGAGCAACAGACAGTTGCCGTCCATACAGTTGCAGCACTCCCGCCTGACCAAGCGGCTGACCTTCCGAAACTGTCCTGCCTTAATTTCAATGAGCATTTGACCTCCTTTCCTGTCACGCTTAATAAGTCTGAAAATGCGATGGGGAATATAATTACTCTCCTTCGTGCGTTTCGTCGCTCAGAGGTCGCATTATGAGCGGCTCGTGAGCCTTAAAAAGCGTGACATCAAACTGTATGTTATGTGTCACACTGCCAAAGCGTACTTTCCTGACAGACAATCCTGCTCGACGCTGTGTCGTCAGCCTTCCGGCTGCGCTCGCTCCGTAGAGGTCGTGGCGGTTTATTCTTCGCTTGGCAGCTATTCAGTTGTAGGTTTGTTTCGGCGGGTATCACATCCTTTCTAAATATCCCTTCACCCTATACGCAAAAAAATCAGGGAAATTATAAGCCTTTTCAAAAAGTTTTTTGAAAATCTGCTTCTTTTACAAAAAGGGCTCTTCGGTTTTGTTGATTATGCATTGTTGATTTTGCCCTCCATATATAAGGGAATGGGAGCGTTCAAAAATTAACCCTAATTGGACAATTTTTTTAATTTTGTAGCTTTGCATAAATTCAGTGTATTGTTTTTGTGCAATTCTTTGTTTAGAAAAAGCCCTTCACTTATATAGGCAAAATGGAGTCTTTTGGTAGGGTGTTTTTCAAAAGTTCTTTGATAAATCTGCGTTTTGCACAAAGGTAAGGCTGAGTTTTTGTGCAATGTTCTATTGTGTTGGTTTTCTCAAATATCATCAGACATCTAACACTGTCACGCTTAATAAGTCTGAAAATGCGGTTGGTAATATAATTACTACCCTTCGGGCGTTTCATCGCTCAGAGGACGCATACAGAGCGGCTTGTGAGAACTTAAAAGCGTGACATCAAACTGTATGTTGTGCCAAAGCGTACTTTCCTGACAGGCAATCCTGCTCGACGCTGTGCCGTCAGCCTTCCGGCTGCGCTCGCTCCGTAGAGGTCGTGGCGGTTTATCCTTCGCTTGGCAGCTATTCAGTTGTAGGTTTATTTTGGTGGGCATCACCTCCTTTCTAAATAGCCCTTCACCTATACCCAATGGGAAAGGTCATTTTTTAAGTCTGTTTCAAAAATTTTTTGCAAAAAAATAGCGCCTGCCATAAAGACAAGCGCAAAAAGTCCCACTTACAATTTGTAAGCGGGACAGATTCGTTTTATTTATTATCCAACAATCATTTTATTGGTTTTTCTCAGATACTTTGCAGGAATAGGTTCTTTCATTTTCCAAATGATATTCATAGGTTTAGAATCCGTATGACTGACATAATCAGCCAATCCGATAAAAGAATACGGGGCCGCTTTTCCAGTGATATTATCATTTTTTCTTTCACGTACAAACAGCAATTCCTTGACACCCATTGACTGATGATTGATATACCTTGTACCTGTATTACTTGTATCAGACGTTGCTCCCTGACTTTGCCATATGTGAAAACTATGTTAAGTCGCCCAATGGTCTTAAGCATTATCATCTCTTCTATCCCAACGATAAAAGGAGTATTTATTCTTTCTTTATAGAAACTCCTTCTCTTCAAAAACCTTTATTTATTGTAAAACTTTATAATATTATAAAAGACAGTGAAGATTTTAATATTAATCAGTTTACTGAGTGGGAATTAATTGAAAAAGTCTGAAAACCCAGTAATATCAAGGGCTTCAAGGTTTTCAAAGAGCCCGTTGATAAGATTTTGATAAGATTCTGCTCGTTACCCTTTATCGTATGTATCGAGTGGTTTGTGAGTAAAAAGTAATATCTTGTGGCTCGCAAAAATACCATATTAACATTAAACCCCGTACTGACGGATTAAAGTCAGTACGGGGCTTTTGTCGTTTGCATTATTTTAATTTATCCTTAAACGCTTCAGCCATAGTATCACTGAAATTCTGTGACGGTACTTTTACAAAATCGGAAGCTTCATCATACTTCGGATAATTGTAGCGCCACTTGTCATATTCGTCACGGTTAATGTCGCCGTTATGATATTTCTCGGATTGTTCAGCCCACGCATTAAGCATTATTATAAAGGAGGTGTTTTTTATGACAGAAAAGTCTTTCATCAGAGCTGATGCGGTTGCAGAGGAATTGGATGTATCGAAATCTTATGCATATAAGGTTATAAAACAGCTCAATGATGAGTTGAGTGCAAAAGGATATATCACAATTGTAGGACGCATCAGGCGACTGAACCGCCTGCAATGATGTCGGCGAGAACTTATAAGGCAAAGTTTGTAGAGCCTCTTGTAGCCCGATTAAAGTCGCTAATCAACACCCTATTTGCACGATATTTTAAGGCGGTGGACAGCTACCACAGGTTAAACATTACAAACGGCAACCTATATCGTGAGAACGAAATGTTATCGAAAATAAACAGCAAGCTGAAAAATGAAAACGAAAATCTGCGTTCAGAGGTCAAAGATTACAAGCTTTTGCGCAAAGTTTTCGGGCATAAACAGATTGACAAGTTGCTTGAACAGGCAAGAAATATTAAAGGTCGTAAGCGTGAAAATCCACGCTCAAGATAAATAAATTTTTGGAGGTGAAATAAAATGGCAAACACAATTTTTGAACAAACAGGCGGTACTTATACGCAGGTGGGCGACTATATGTTGCCCGATTTATTACCGGCGGAAGAAATGTTTTCTCGGCTAGTGAAACAGATGGCAATGCGTGAGAGTGTAACCGAACAACTCAAAGCGGACAATCAAATGGAGTGGGTTGCTCGGATGAATAACATCCGTAGCAGAGCCACCGAGGTCGTGAATACTGATTTAATTTACACCTAACCGATAAACGGCGGCAGGGATTTTGCTCTCTGCCGCCGCTTTTTATTACATTAAATCAATGTATCATCTGTGATTTTGATTTTCCCAGATACTATTTCTGGCGAATTCTTAGATGTAATCGTGTATGGTATAGATTTAAAAGACTCATTAATAAAGATAATAGAAGGAAAAGCGATTGTTGTATTATGCTTAATGTAATCAAACTTGAGCTTCACTATATATTCTTCTCCTTCATCAAAGCAAGAATAACAGAATACATCGCTAAGTTCACTTTCAAAATCGTCACTATAATCTGAGGTATATCCCGGGAAAATAGAAGTCGTAGAAACACGAGGAGAGAACCGTCGGCTTGTTACAATAGATGAGTCGTAATCCGAATACGTTGATGTACTACAGATACCAAAAAGTTCGCTCATATTGCAATCATTAAGTAGATAACCCATCTCATCATTATTGAATTTCGGAAACTCATTTATTGGTAACAAACTATTCTTTGGAATTCTGAGAGAAATTTCTATATCCTCATCAATGTCTGTACCACAGTTTTGGAGGGCAAGCTTCAAACATTTCTTGTCCGAAAAAGCGTTTTCTACAGGCGCCCATTCTAATGCTTTTGAGATCGTTTTCAAGAGCTTTTTAATGGTGTCGTATTTTTCTTCTTCTGCATCTGTTCCATTAAGCGAATAGCCGCCCATTATACCTGTTGGTATACTACTCTGCGATAGGTTTCCAAGGATGAAAAAATCTTCTGTAATGTTGATATTTAATTTTTCAGCCACAGAATATATTATTTTTCGCTCGTCTTCGCTAATCTCGACAGGCTTATTAAAAGCTAATGTGTATTTTGCAATTTTTTCCGGCAATTCAACACGTTTCTCTAATTTTCGGGCAGAAATATCATCAAAAAGAGCACGGATTTTCTTCAAGTACTTACTTATGGTCATTTCAGTATTTGGAACAAAACTAATTATAGGGGCTTCATCACTGATGTGTTGGGTTTGGTCAATGCCGACAATCTTCAATTCGGAATGACGCTCCCCTTTAACTTCTGCCACTATTTCTTTGCTTAAAAAATACTGAGATAAATGAGCAAAAAACATCGTTTTGAATTCTTCGTCCGATGAATATGTAAAGTAGATACCTCTATCTTTGTATTTATCACGAAATGCCTGAACCTTCTTATAGCTTTCCTCATTCATTTGAGACGGAGAAAGAGGCTTGTCCGAGAAATACATAAATACCTGTTTTCCGGAGGAAAGCATAATTTCTACTTCTTCCTCTGTGCCAGATCCGTATTCATCGGTGGGTGTACCGAAGCGTGTCCACAAAATGGCAACTGCGGCATCACAGTCATTTACAAATTGCTCATTCAGCAATGCTTGAGGTTTTCCCCCAGACTGAGCATAAGAGTTTTTATGCCAGTGTTTTGTGCGAACACTAATTCCCAAAGTATCCGAAAACTGAGTATTAAACTGTGATATGGCGTCCTCAATTATACTAATCTCAGTTGTAATATCTCCTGGGCACGAGATGAGAAGATCGTATTGGACTACATTTTTAGGCATATATCCACCACCTTTTGCCGTTTTTAGTGCTTTGTAATAGTTTTTGCTTTTTCAATCTTCCTATCTGCATAAAGGACAACATCTTTGATGACCAACTTCTGAACAGCGGAAATCAATGCTGCCATTGTGTCGTAGTCTGGCTTGCCGTCTTTTGTCGGAAGCTGAATATCAAGAGCATCGGCATCTTTGGCATAGAAGTTATGGCCATAATCGAATTTTCCGGTATGTGCGGCCTTATGGCAAGCGGAGGTGACAAAAATCGCCGCTTTCATTGGAACGGCTTCAGTATGTACAACTGCCACATGATCGTCTGCTCCGTACTTGTAATTACGATACTTAGCAGAACCGAACATATCAATCGTTGTAGTGTTTTTCTCGAACACCTCAACATCGTTGCTGATATATGCGGAAATGCCTTCCGATGCTTCACCCGCAGTAACAAATGGAAGCGTTCCTGCAATACGATCATCGCCTTTCAAACGCTTTCCCCGTGTCGATTTGCCAAAGAGCTTTTCAAGATTATAGGTATCCCATTTAAGAAACTGGTAGTTTTTGAGTGCGTTTTCTTCCTCGCTGGATAATTCGTAATTATCCAGTCCGCTTACTGTTAAGTAAGCGGACAGCTCCGCTACACGCTCCGCTTCCAGCTCCGCTATAAAAGATTCCATAAAATCAAAATCGATAGATCCATCATCGCAAATAGGCAGAAAAATAACTGTTTTTCTCATGGATTTGCGATTAAATTTATGACCGTAATCATATTGACCGTTTGAAGTTGCAGCATGCGAGGCAGATATAATAAAGAACGCAATTGCAGAGTTAAAGCGGTCAAATTTTGGCATAAGAGACTGTATATGTTGATATCCTATATAATCATTCTTTTGATAATACATAGTTTCTGCACCGAGGGTTGTGTCGGAACAAGATAATGAATTCCCCTTGTTTAGCGGATTTAAATTTGAGAAGCCCATCACACCGTTAGCAATAGATGCATTTGAAACAAGTGGCGTTATTCCACTTTTAGACAGAATCTTATCATTTGCCAATCGGTAATACTTTGTGGGATTTATTTCAAATAAATCTCCAAGTTTATATTCGCCCCACTTAACAGCCCTCAACTTTTCGTTAAGTGAGGCATTCATTTTCCCAGGCGGTCGTCCTCCAAGGATTGATTTTTGAGGAGGTTTGATACTTCCCAAGCCAGATAATCGCTGACTGTTTTCTTGAAATCTTCAAGTGTCGGTTTTGTATCTATCGGTGCCGTCTGGTTCCAATCTGCGCCGTTTTCTGGGTCTATTTTGCCCTCGTAGTATTCTTTTTCGGTAAAAATATTCAGCTTTGATTTACCAAAACGCACCAAGTCGATAAGCTCGGCGTATCGCTCTTTTGCATGGTCGGTGTCCCGCAGATTACAGCTTGCCTTTTTCCGATTTGTTCGCGTATATCCGTCAACGGAGAAGTCGATGAACTTTACGGTGTCGTCTTTCTGATGTGCTTCACCGACACGGAAAACATATACGTTCGTCTGGACGCTCGACTTGCCAATGAAAAGGTCTATCGGCATTTTAATGCTGGCAAGCAGAGTACTGTGCTTTAATATCTTTTTGTTATACTCTGTTGCCTTTCCGCTGCCTGCGGAGTTCTGAATAATTATAGCTGCATAGCCTTTACTCATCATCGAGAGGGCTTTTTCAACGAAAATCATACCATTGCCCGGTGCAGAATACGGTGGATTCAGAACAAAAGCATCTGCCGGGAACTTTTCATCCGTTTTGCCAAAGCCGTAATGACCGTTAAATTCTTTCAAAGAGTCTTTGTTCAGAATATTAGAGCTGCCGTCTCCCATCAAAATCATATTGAGGATAGCAAGCATATAAACCTCCGAAAGAATTTCAAGTCCGAGCAGTTGATTAGCCTTGATTTCGGCAGACTTAATTGCGAATTTGTCTGGTGATTTTATTTTATCCTTCGCATCATTGAGCATTTCATTCATTGAGGCAACAAGCAAACCTGCTGAACCGGTAGCAAAGTCCCAAACATAGGAATCCATATTTACTCTTGCAAGGCGAGCCAGTAGGGTAGCGACGTATGCCGGTGTTAGAACAACATCATTCAGCTTGTCCTGCGAAAAACCGAGCCAGCTGTACATTTCATTGAACAGCTTGCCTGTGAAATCTGTAGTTAATCCTATTTTGTAATAAATTCCCAAATCATCAACTATTTTTGTAAAGACACGCTTTAATTGGCTTTCGCCGTTTTCAACTTTATTGATATTGTCGGTTGTAAGCGTGTTCTGCAGGGTGCGGACAATCAGTTCTCTCTTTTCCTGCGGCAGATTTTTTTCATTTAAAAACGCCTTGATTTTCCGCAAAATGATATCGCCGTCTCGGTTTTCTTCTTCAGTAGACGATTTCAGCTCTTGCTTTTCAAGAGCAGCAACCTTACCCGGTACTCCGAGAGTGGCTATAATGGACGCTGCCACAAGATACACGCGGTCGCGTTCGCTAAGCCCTTTTTCGTTCTGGTAAATATCATTATTGAGTTTTACAAGGCTTGTATTGATTTCTTGCTCGCGCTGCTCCTTTAGCCTTTCGATCTCGTCCTGTGTAAGCCTGAGTTTTTTTACTTTATCAATAAATTTATCAAAATTTGTTTTTTTAAGAAACGAAAAGTCTGTATAATCATCAACTTTTTGTCCTATGCCGAAGTTACTCTTTGAAACATAATATACTCCGATTTCGTATTCGAGATTGCCGCTGTCATCTTTGAATCCGGTCATACCAATGGCGATTATGTCGGTATAGCTTGTATAATGCAAAAGTGCATTTGCATAATGAACAGCACCGTTTACGGCATAGGAATTGATATTTTTAAAATCAGGCTGATTCTTTGCGGTTTTATTTGCAACTTTGCCCTCAGAATCAAGCTTGACAAGCTTGTCCTTGTAACCCTTATACTCAATCAAAATCGGGTAATTGACTAAATTTTTATCCTGTAAAAGCAGTTTCGCATCAGGTCGATTCCCGCCAACGCCACCATTTTTGGAATAGTAATCATTTAACGCCTGATCAATTTCCGTGTTAAGTGATTCCTGTTCAAGTTTGTAGTCAAGTTTATAGGATTTAAGCCAACTATTTGCTAAATCAGCAATATTAGGTTCTACCGATTGAATTTTTGCCATTTTATCATTTCTCCTCTTAATGCCACTTGCTCTCCAAAGTAGTCCATTTTTCTTCAAATTCTTTATTTTCAACTGCTGCCATAAACGGCTCTACCAAAAATTCTTTTATAGTTTTCAGCACTGTGTTAAAATCAGCGGTTTTAGTATCTATCTTCCTGCAAAATGCTTTCCATTTCTTTTGCATTGCTTCATTTTCGGCAAAAGCCATAACCTGTTCAAATTGTTCTATCGTAAAGGCGTGCCCACGGTTTTCAAAAGTCTTTTTAAGCGCTTTTGTCAGCGTTGCACCGTCAAAATCAAACTTATTGGCAAGATAATAAATATCATAATAATCTTTCATTCGGCTTGAAAATTCCATTAAATCGAGAATTGCATCAAGTTTTTCGGCAATTGTTGTTTCCAACGAATATGTATTTACCGTCGGAGACGCAAAATCGTCAAGCTGTGTAGGAATTTTTCGCTTTTCCTGTTTAGGCACGATGACATCGCCAACACCAAAATCAATGCTGAAAGGCGTTCTCGTATTTTTGATATGCGCAACAAGCGATGCACCGATACCGGCGTATTTCTTTGCAACAGCAATGGGAGCAACATCTGTTATCTCAAATGTAACAAATCCATTTTCAGTAGGTGTTGCGATAATTTCTTCAAGCACAACTCGCAGTTGCTCAGGAGTGTTCGGCATTTGTCGAAGCAAAAAATCAACATCGACTGTAACCCTGCTGTCAAATCCGGTAAGTGAATAGATAAATAATCCGCCTTTGAGAACAAAATTTTCTGCGTATTTTGATTTTTCGAGTCTACGCAAAAATTCTTCCTGACAAAAGAGTTGTAAGCAAAGTTGATAACTTCTTCCACTTGCCTGCGCCTTATTCTTTAATCGAGTAAGCACAGACGCTGCTATATCAGCCATTCAGCAACACCTCCATCAGTTCGGTAACTTTTTTATACACACGCAATTTTTTGGAATAAGCAGAAAGATTATTCAGATTTTTTTTGTCGTCTTTTACATAAGCGTTAATGGCCTTGTTAAAAATTTCGTTATCTAATCTTGAACGATATTTGAAACAATCACATATTGTTCGCTCACGGTCATATACAGGCAGCTCAACTCCATTGAAGTTGTCGGTGATTTTCCCAAGTTCGTACAACTTAGGCTGCATATAATAAGGTTGAATAGCAAGCGAATCAATTTTTAGCTTTGTTCTTGACATTGAACGCGGTACAGCTATTGACCATTTTCGTGGTGCAAAGTCGCTGTAACCATAGTGAAACAACGCAGATTCAACACAAACTATTCCTTTTGGGATGAGTGTTGCAAGCAATTGTTCTTCTGAAGAAACACTTTGTTCGGCAAGCTGGTAGTATCCGTGTCGTACACGATTAAGAAAGCCTGCGTTACACAGGTTTACGACATCGACAGCTCTGATTCCGGCAGCAACAAAGTCGGCAGATTTTGCAATGCCATTATTGTCTACAACCACTTCTTTTGCTCGCTCTTCTCGCTCTTTAAGATTCACTCATTCACCCTCTTCCTTAAATAAAATTCACGCACAGCGAACACATAATTGTGTGCTGATTTTATTATACCTGAGGCAACTAAAAAAATCAATTAAATTTTAAGCACATTTTTTGAAATGTGTGCGTAAAATTAAAATACATCTTGCAAAACAAAAAAATCAAGTATAATATAAATTGTAAAACCGATCCGGTTGTGATTATTCTTTTCTTGCAACCATCGGTTTTATCGCACCTGATAAGAAAATGATAAATTCTCGTCATACAGGTATGATAATATGGATTATCAAAATACTGCGAAGACTACACGATATGTTTTATAAACAAAATGCGTTAAGTTTAGCCTTTCGGCAACGAGTTGATGTTTACAAAAGTTCCTTCATTTTACGGATTTGATGACGCAGATAAAGTTACAGACTTCTTCATTCATCATATCGAGGAATTATCAGATGATTCAATTAAAAAATTAATGGAAATCTATAATAATAACAATCAATTTAAAAATAGATACAGGCATTCAAATGATATGGAAATAATCAAAAAACATTTAGAAAACGAACATAAAGAAGTTGAAAAGAACTCTACTAATAACGATAACTAATTGAATAATAGTATGAGCGTGTAAGCAGAATCAACTCTTGTTTACACGCTCATTTCATTTTATCTCTTGTTCAGTTTCATCAAATAGCGGATTATCAAAGAATTGACGATTTTTTCTTGACCTCCGTTATCATATATGATAACATATAATAAAAGAAGGTGATCGTTATGACAGACAGTAATAGCATACTCCGCAAGCGCCAGGAAATTGTTTCAAAACTAACGCAGGCAAGACTGGAAAAGGGCTTGTCACAGGCACAGCTTGCCGAAATGGTCGGTACGCAACGGTCGAATATCTGCCGCATCGAGAACGGCGGTCAGAACCTTTCTCTCGATTTATTGATTAAGATAACAGACGCTCTCGGCAAGGATATCAGCGTTTTATTGGAAGAAAAGAGTGTTGAAATGAGCAACGTGTATCACTTGAAACTATATGACGATATTCTTGTGACGTTCTCACTTGAAGAAAAAGGCTTAGAGGGCTTAGTTGTTGACGTTCTATCTTATGACGAAAGCAAAAAGCACCTCCTGCCAATCAATATGGAGCTGACTTCCAAAGGTATTATCAAGTGGCTTTCCAACCGTGTTATCCCGAAGAACAGAGCCTTTGTTGACGAGATACTAAAGACGTTCGGGCTGAGCGTGAACGACACAAAGGGCATTATCGACATCTGCTTAGGCTTGTCACTCAACGACAGCTATTGGGTAACGCCTGTTGAATTTGAAGGCAAATTTGTGGATTACAATCTGTTTGAAAACCCATTCTCGGAAGCGTTGTCGCTTGTCGCCTATACGGGCGTTGGAAGTGCAGAAAAAGCGTTCTCGACCTCTCCTGAGTTCACAACAAACGGTATGCTTCGCAAGGCTTGGCGGCACATCGAAAACGACGGTATCTATCTCTACAAAGGTGGCACAGAAGGCGCTGCAAACGCCGGTAATGAGCCGTACAGCGAGTTTTACGCCTGTCAAGTTGCTAAGACTATGGGCTTAAATTGCGTTGAATATGACCTTGAAAACTGGAAAGGAATTCTCGCTTCAAAATGTCGCCTGTTCACCGATATAGACACATCCTTTGTGCCGATCAGCAGGCTGATAAAAGACAGAACACTGAAAAACGCCCTCGATTATTACGCCGGGCTTGGCAAAGAGTTTTATGACGAGCTTTGCAGTATGCTGGTGTTCGATGCTGTGATTTACAACGAGGACAGACATTTCGGAAACTTCGGTATTTTGCGTGACAATCACACAGGTAAAATCATAAAGCCCGCTCCGATTTTTGATAACGGCTTATCACTGTTCAATTTTGCGATGACAGACGATTTGGCGAATCTCAGCGAATACGCAAAGACAAGGACACCTCCCTACGGTGTATCCTTTGACGAGGTTTGCAAGGCTGTTATGGGCAGCAAACAAAAATCTCAGCTCCGTAAACTGCTGAATTTCACTTTCACAAGACACCCATCCATCAACTTACCTGAAGAACGCTTGACAGCAATCGAAGCGCAAATTTCAAAGAGAGCACGTGAATTGATGTCGATTCCCAACTCTAAATAAAGATAAAGAGCGTGTAAACAGGAAACATCTGCTTACACGCTTGTTTATAATCTCTTGTTCTTGTATTATAGGAAACTTTTTATATGATTATGCCCATAGATGTTCCCCATTAAATTCATAGTGTTCTATTTTCCTGTTACAGTTTTGCATTTCTATATGAAGAAAGTTTATGCTTCCTCTATGCACAAGTAACAATCTATTGCTATTCCTTTTGCGCATTTCAACAACACGAAAAGAGTTTTTGCAATTCTAAATGGTTCATATCAGTTTTTTCCTTGAGTTATCAGGTCTTTAAAATTTTGCCATACCAACTTATTTATTTCTGGACTCTCCAAAAAAGCACCTATTTGACTATAAACTTCTTGTAATTTTGAAGGATTGTATTTTTGATTATTTACTTTTGTAAATGGTCCATCGCTTTCTATAAGAAGTCTATTTTGGGGAATGCTTTTTAAAATTTTCTGACCTTTTATTGATTGGAGCATACTTGTGTTTATAGAAAAATAGTATCCATATTCTATTAATTCTTTTAAGGTTTCCAAATTCCCAGAATACCAATGTAGAATAGTTTTTTTTACTTTGTGTTTTTTCAAAATATCGCAAACTGCTTTTTCTGCATTTTTTGAATGGACACTTAGAACCTGGTTCTCATTAATCGAAGAACAGATATAATCAAAGCACTGTAGCTGTTCTTCTCGCCTTTCTTTTAAATTTCCGGTAAAATCCAGTCCAACTTCGCCAATATATTTTGCTTCGCCTATTAAATGGTTAAATAATCGTTTATCAAATTTTTCAGATACAATGCTTTTTGGATTAAAACCTAATGCAAATTTTAAGTATTTTGTTTCCGAATAAATCCTTTTACAAGAATAGTAAACCCCAGGCGTGTTCGTTACACAAAGAGTGTATTGTCGATTTTGATTAATATAGTCGTACCAATATTTATGATCTCGATAAAAATCCAAGTGAAAGTGAGTATCTATCAAGTTCATTTTATTCTCCTATCAAGCGTGAGTAGACAGCATTTCTTTTAAATAGCTGCTTTAAATCACAAATTGTGCTTTTATATAGTCTGAGAAATAGCTCAATTTCTTCCAAGGATAGTTTTCCGGTCTGTGCTATTCTTCTTCTCAATTCACTATCAGTTGATTCATTAGCTGTAATAATAGATGAAATGAGATCTTCTAAATCCGAGAGTTTTGCTTTAGTTAAATTCGCAGTGATATTGGGGTCCAAAATATCTTTTCCATAACTCTCGATTGACAAATCCAAATCTAACAAAGATGATCTTCTTATTAAACAAGGGTAACAATAACCACAATTTTGAGGAACAGGGTATCCATCCCATCTGCCATTACACGGATGCGAACAGGAAATCGTTTTATGGAAGTTTTGACTAAAGCTTTGTGTATCCTTGAATTGACTTACCATTTCTCTTTTCGTACTATAAGCATATGGATTTTCAATTCGATGATTAATACCTATTTTGCTCAATATCGAATTAAATAACCTTAAAAAATATGGGTGTGTTGTTCTCGTACTACAACTACCCAATCTGCCTGGTGTCATTGGTAAATTTAAGCCTATGAAACCGTTCTCAGGGATATATACAGGGATTCCATCTCCAACTATTCCGGCAATTGTTATGGCGGCACACAAAAACAAAAAAGACCTACTACGACTTGTGTTTTCTGATTCTAATCTTTCATCATTAGGAAGAATCAACGACCGTGCGACCGTAGTAAATGAGATCAAATCGCAAAAGACCTCTGGATATTCATTATGAATATTTTCAATTAATTCTTTCTGCAATCCTTTCAGTGGCCCATATTCTTGAAATCCTACAAATAATGAAGATTTATTATCGCTGAGCAATTTATGTGCTCCACAAAATGAATCTAAGCCACCAGAAAACAATGACACAGCCTGTATAGAATTTAAGTAATCTGGTCTATGAGCCTCTCTTTTCCTTTGTGATTTATAGTTTGAATCCAATTCACACGCTCGAAAACAAACATTCCATTTATCGCCAGACAAATATGACAACATTTTATCTATATCATCTTTCACTGAATTCCAGACATCGGATTTTATCATAGGAACATTAACCTGTATGGTTCTTGTCCAAGCATCTGGAAACATACTGCGAGGCACACGTTTATCTACAGCGAATATTACTAGTGATAGAAGAAACAGATCCTCATAAATAGGCTGTAATTGTTTTACCCCAAGTTTATACCACGCCTCACGGATATTGGATGATAAATTACTAATGTATTTTATATCTATATTAATATTTCCCGAATTCTTGTATTCAAGTGTCTTTGTGGTCTCTTTTACTTTATTAACCCATATCTTCATTTCAATCATAATAATGCTCCAATATGTCAAAAGCTTTTTTTATAATATCCTTTATTATATGTTCGTTTGCTATATCTCTTGGATTAATCTCAGTGATTTCATCATCTGTAAGCTTAAACTTTACTGTATAATATATGTATTCTTTAATATCTTTTTCACGTGTTCTTGCAACAACAACACTATCACATTTATTCATAATATGTTTATCAAACAATTGAGCAAACTTCTGCATAGCAAATTGACAAACTAATTCTTTTATTAATTCGTTGTATTCAATTTTCGAAAAATCATCAACTGATTCTATACCAAGAATTAATAATGCATCTGAAATACAATTATTTGCTATTATATCATCTATTGTATTCCCTTCTGTAAAAGAATTAATCAATTCCGAAAAAGCTTCCTCGGGTGAAAGATCCTTTAGGTTTTCTTTTTTATAATCTATTAATGCTTGAGATACTCCGTTATGATTGCTTGACGATACAAAGCCAATAAAATCAGAAAAAGCTGAAGCAACTTTTTCTAACATTGATTCATCTACATTCACTGCTTTAGCATATTTAGCTGCAGCACTCTGTTTGTTTGATTCTGTAGGATGAGAGATAAAATCACTTACCCCTCTTTTTGCTGATGCCCAATTAGGAGTTGAAGGCGCTATGTATCCTTTTGAAGTTCCCATTTTCTATTTCCTTTCGACCGAAAAAGCTATTTTTGAATTGCTTTCAAGAATTAGCTTTATATTTTTCTTGTCTATTCTTTTGTTTTCTTCCAAATAATTCAAAGTGACTGTCATCAAACCTACATTTGCATTATACATCCTTTTTAAATGTGGTACATATGGTAAATTAAATATGGTGCTTGTATTTGATTTGATAATATCACAAATATCATTTTGAAATTCAGAGCATTTTACAAATAATGATGATATAATCCTTAATTCTATTTCATCAGATTTATATTTATTAAGGATAACCTCAATTATACGAGATTTCGAAGTAGGTGAGATTGATTGCAATTCATCTATTCTAGAATCCTCCTGGCCTTTTTCACAGTTAATTATCCTGTTAAGTATTCTCCTTTCTTCCTCTGTAAAAGAAGAGGAAAGATCCTCTGAATTTATCAATGATTCTCTTGAAAGATAAAAATACTTACTCAAGTCAAGTTTGAATAATTCATTAGGTTCACTTTGCAACCATTTTATAACTCTACTCTTTGATACCCATTTGCTAAACTCTTCATCTATTGTTTCGTCGGGATTCAATGCAAATGTTTCTAATCTTTTCAGTTGAGAGTTCTCCCCGCTATATGATTTATTCCACTCATTAAGCTTTTTAAATAAATCTATATCTATTATTTCCAGCGCTAAAAGCTTTGCAATAATCGAATCGTCTAATTCATCTGCAAAGTATAAACTTGCAAGGTTTTTCCTTACAAAAAAAGTATTCAAAAATCTCTTTGTTTGTCTCGGATTTCCTTTTAACGCCGATGAGACCGCTCCTCTGATTTTCTCAATAGTTTGCGCATCATTCCTGAATTCTTTAATACTATCACGGTATTTGTCAATCTTCAGTTCAGCAATGATCTCCTCAATAGTATTGAAATCTATTGCTTTTTCCTCTAATAACAATTTTTTGGAATAGATTGTATCTATCAACTTTGCGAAGTTTTCTGAATTAATATGCAGCTGGCAAACCAGTAACAACAAGTAATTCTCAATATCTTTAGGCGATAATTCAGGTATCTTAATTGGTAATTGAATTATTTTTTCGATATAATCAGATGATATTTCATAACCATCTATTTCTTTATATTTTGTTTTAACAGCATACTCGATTATTCTTTGATCGACAGCGATAATAAAAGTAGTTTTTTTAACAGAAAGGAACAACTTAATTGCCTCTAAGGTATCAATTATTCTATCTGGCGTGCATCTATCTAAGTCATCAATTATTACTGTTAGATTATCTATTTCACTAACATCTTCCAGCATTTCTTCAAATTCTTCTCGAAATTTTCTAATGTTTTCGATTTCAGAATCGTCCTTAGGCGGCTTTACATATTCATCCTTAAATCTCGATATCTTTTCTACAACATTATCAGAACCAGCTAAATCCGCAGATAGATTTAATGCAATTGGTAATGGGTTACCTGTCAATATTCCCAGAGCATATGGCAATCCTTTTTTTACAGCATTTTTACCTAATTTAATATAGTCTATTCGTTTTATTAGCTGCTTGATTTTTTCTCCGACTTTTTTAGTGAAAGTTTTATTCTCATTTAATGCTTTTAGCAACGACTCCATAAGAGCAATTTTTGCATCTTCATATCCCTCAAATTGCCACGCATTTAGAGAAACACAAACTATTTTTTCTTTTGTATCTGTCCCCTTCAGTTTGTTACTAATCATATTAAGCAACGATGATTTTCCTGCACCCCAACTACCATATAAGCCTATGGTAAGTGGGGTTAATTCACTGTTTTTTGCAAACTTTACAACAGTATCTGCGTAAGGAGAGTAAAATAACAAATCAATTGACGAAGCACTATCTAACCACATATCATCACCCTAGAAAAATAAGATATAATGATTATACCACATATTGTTTCTAAAATCTATATTTTAATAATATTTCAAATGCTCTATTAACTAATCATTTAAATATCTATTTAAAATATAAAGAACAACAGCGATGTTCAGTAGCAACATCGCTGTTAATAATATAATTACTGGATTATTATTTCTGCAAAAACGACCTCTCTCGCTCGCTGGGCAGCATTATTCATCTTGCGCACCCACAGCATTTGGTCGGTTGCTTTGAGCTGTTCAGTGCAGCTTTCCTCTTTTGCGAAAGCCTTTACAAGCTCGTCGTACATCTTCTGCGCCTGTTCATCAATGTCGGCAAGATATTCATTCAGTTTACATTTTGTGAGAAGATTGGTGTAGAGAATCGGGCGGCTTCGTTTGATATAGCGAAGGCGTTGTTGTCCCCATAAGCCGATTGGACGGTTATCCTGTTCGGGAAGCGTTAAATTCGGCAGCAAATAATCTCCTTGACGTGTATATGTAATCTCCATTGTCAGACCTCCTTAATCCTGATTTTTTTGACTTTGGCTTTTGTGAACTTGATTATCAGTTCATCTACGATGTCGGTGTACTTACCTCGTGAGATGAAATCGTTTCTCAATTCAATCAGGCTGTTGATAACGACTCTACGTTTCTCTGCTGTGAGGTAAATATGATATGTATCTCTCATAATTCAAACTTCGGTTTCAGAATAATTCAGCGGGCAATTCTTCTACCATTTTTCTACCAAAATTATACCAAAATGATTTTACATTATCATTTAAACTGTTATGCAGGGGTATCTGATTTCCAATCAAAAAACAGAATATAAAACTATATAACAGCGTGGGTGATTAAATAACATTTGATTAAATCCCCATTCTGCTTCAAGACCTTCTGCCCCTGCCAAGCAAAAACGGCTTAAACACTGCGTTTAAGCCGTTTTTTTGATATAATTTTATGTACGAAACACGGTCTGAATTTCCGCTGTTGATGCTCATTTCAGGCATCAAAATGTTCAACAGGCGCTAATAATTCCAACGTTTCCGTCTGCTACATCATCAAAATAGCATCAAAAATCATCATATCTACTGCTGTATTATCTTGTTAGCATCATTATATCGTCAAGAATATCAAATAACCCAATAAATTTAGGCTTTGAGAAAAATTAATTTTCCAAAGCCTTTTCTTTGTTTACAGCGTAGCATATTTTGATTTATAAATGTGTCCCGCTGAATATACTATATATTTCACATTCATGAATAATCCTGCAATTCTATTTTTAGAATAGAACAAAAGGTAGTTTTGTCAATTTACATCTAATTAATATTACGGCGGTTTTTTTCGTAAATTAACATAGATTTCACCTGTTTTTAATTATCTTGTCTTTTGTACAGGTTATCTGTTAGGTGAGTACTTTTTATTAGACTTTTCATAACAGTCATCACATAAGGTTTTTGCCCGCGGTAAATCCTTTCTAAGTTCTCCTTTAACACCGCAATGTTCACATTGTTTTTTGCTTTTTTCATAGCTACGCACTATTTTGGCTATATCACTTCTGAGCTGCTTTTTAAAATCTTCAGAATGGTTATTATTTGAGGCTAATCGCAGACTTAAACTTCTGACACCAATAATGTCCAGAGAGTGTATTGGGCAAGAGGCATCTTCATATGAATGGTAACTGCAAATAACATGTAACCCTCGTATCATGTTCTTATAAAATTATGCTATTCTGAAACTGCTGAGTATTGCGATAACTTCCTTTTCTTCTTGCGGTGTGAATTCTTCCGAGTTAGAAGCAGTAAAAGAAATTGTACTTGAATACCAGAAGGTATATTCACCGCTTATTGCTCTTCTTACACCCTCTCTTATACCCTCTTCACTAACGGGAAGTACAGCATATGCAACATTTCCATCAACCTCTGTGTACTCTCTGTCGGTTTTCATATTTAGTTTTCCTATTGTTTTTATCCTTGCTACCATAAATTCACCAAGTGAACTATGGTCTGTTGCCTGTACAAAACCCGGAACAAATTGTGATGAAGCAACTTTACTGATTTCTTCTTTATTCATATAAACTCCGCTGCCTCCACCCTGTAATTCACCTGAGTAATGTAAAAATGTCACGCTTGCACCTCCATCGTTTTCAAGAGTAACAAGTTCCTCCTGCTGATTGCATTCTTCTTTTGTAACGCTCCAATTATCGGGATAATTAAATACAAATGGAGGATATGTAACCTGATTCACTTCCTGATAACGAGTGATATATTCATTGTTAAGAGCTACAGTTTTTTCTCCCTTTTCAGCATTACTAACATCCTTCTCTGTCGCACTCTCAGTTGCATGCTCAGTTTTCTTAGTTGTTTCCTGAACTGTCATTGGCTCTGTCGTTTGAGCTTCTGTTGCTTTTGTTGACAGTATTACCTGCGTTGCAGTTGTTTCCTGCAATGCAGAACTTTCACCGCCGCAAGAACAACTAAAAAGTGCAACAGCAATAATTAATACAGATAAAAATATTTTGTAAACAGCACGCATTTTTATTTCTCCTCGTTAAATCATTCTACAGCATATGTCCAATGCTCTATTCCTATTTCATCCCATATTTCATAATAATTCCAAGTGTTTCCTTTATCGTCCCAAGCATTTCCTTTATCATCAAAATATGAAGTTCCGTCCTCATCAGTATAGCTATGCCAACTACCCTCTACATATCTTCCGCCTACCATAGTTCCGTTTCCGCCATTGTTATTGCTTGTACTGTTACCGTCGCTATAGCTATTATCACTGCTGTTATTACTTGTCCCTGCATTATAATCGTTGCTTTCACTATAACTATTATCTTCATTTGAAATATCATTAACTGACGAAACGTCGTTATACGATGAATTTTCGCTCTCTTCTTGTTTTTTCTTCTCCTCAGCCGCTTTTTTATCCTCTTCAGCTTTTTGCTCTTCGGCTTTTTCAATCTCCTGAATTCTGTCACTATAAGAACTTATTAAGCCATCTGTCTTTTTTAAATAACTATCAGCATTATTCTGACTATTTTGATTAAATACAATTTCTTTTTCAGAATCAATTATTTCTTCTAAAGAATTAAGTTTATCAATACAGCCTTGTATTTTCTTTTTATCATTCATTTTATTAAGGCTGTCACTGATGATTGTGTTATCCTTTATTATCTTGTCGTAATCATCAGTAAAATATTTTTGCATTTTCTCAAGAGTTTCACTGTACTTTGGCTCAACAGCGTTTAATACTTCAACAGCTATTTCGTCATTTGTTGAAGGCTTATTTTTTATAAAGTCTGATAATTTTTCAAGCTTTTTGCTCCTGTCAGTTTCATCTAAAAAATCAGCATATGTATCGTCTATACTTTTAATTCGTTCCTCTGTCTGTTGCTGTAAAGTGTAATCATTGTAGGCTCTTACACCGAAAACTGTTCCCGCAACAGCAACAACCGCTACGCAGACAACTGCGATAATTATGATGCATTTCTTTTTCATTTCATCGTCCCCAAATAATTTTATATCTTCTTACAATCTTCTTTTTCTAATTCCTTATTTATATAACCGCAAAATTTACACTCATATGTTATTTCATAAGTTTTTCTTACACCGGGAATATACTGTTCAGAATGCCCTACTATTTCTCCGGAATTGTTTCTATTCTCAAGTTGAACTTTTATAGATATGTTTTCTTCGTTTATAAGCTTTCTGGTAATCATCAATGCGTCAATCTTTTTACAAGCAGGACATCTGTATTTTATTATTGTATGAATCTCTGAAAAAACATATGCTATTACAGCAATTACGAGTGCAATAACAAGTATTACAGCCACCCATTTAATCTGCATTATATTTAGTATTAACGGAACAATTATAAAAAAAGAAAGCAGTGATAAACCAAATACTTTAAGATAGTGTCTATAATGTTTGATAAACAACATTAAAATAAGCGGCAATATTGCTATTACCGATACACCTATCAAAAGTATCTTAGCAAAAGCATCTATAAGATAATTTATCATATATCCGTTATTGACAGTATCTCCATTAAACCATTGCATAAATGCTCTGTTATACTCCAAACTTGCTGCTCCAATTGGAATTAATGAACACAAAACACATAAAACAGCAATACAAGTCAAAGCAATAATCATTATAACTTTTTTTGCTTTCTTTTCTCGTATTGCAAAAGATACGCACAATAATAAAAATCCAATTAAATCAATTATGAACAATATATTCAATATATTTCCACCATAGAATTTAATTGGCAAATATTCAGCACCGGTAATACTATCGTACCCGCCTGATACTAAATATCTAATATACAAAAATACTCCATAACCCACGCTAAAAGCTAATACAGATAAAAACAAAATATTACATATTGATTCTAAAGGAGCAGTTTTAAATTTCTCTATTCGCAATTTAATCCTATGCTTTATATTATGAAACACTGAATCTTTTTTCTTCGTTTTATCATTATTCTTTTTATTCTGAGCTTTTTCTTTTTGATTAAAATTATGCACAGCTGATTTGCTTATACTTTCTCTGTCAGAATTCACGTTTAATTTATATAATGACATAATCCCATCAGACAAAAGCTTATAGTCTTTGTCGTTTTTATCATCAAAGTTTTCCAACAATCTCAAAAGTATTGTCACTGCATCATTATAGCCATCCATATGCACGTTATTAAGGAAGTCACCTTGAATAATATTGAAATATTCATCGGATATTTCTTTTAGCTTTGGATTATCAGCGCCTCTAAGCCTCATAAGAATTGACATAAAGAAACCACGCTTACTTATGTTTTCACAGGCATTTTTTAAAAACTGCTTTAAAGCCTGTTCATTACTGATATTTGTCCAAGGCAAGGAATTATCGACATTACCGTTCTCAATATTACTGTGAGAATTAAACAAAGGCTTGACCCTATATTCTCCATTTACACTTTCTACATAATCCCATAAATAGAAATAATTTATATATTTAGTGAAATTACGCTTATCAAACAAAAGCTGATTACCGTACGAAAAGCCGTCATTTTTGAGCCATACTAAAGAAGAATCCCAAAAATCAAAAGTTTTTCTGTATCGACCACTGTTAAAACGACGAGGAACAAGCACCATATTTCCTATTGTATGATATAAATCAGCAAATCGAATAAAGTCAGGCTCTTTTTGAAGTTCAAAAAGAAGTTCTTTTGGATAATTACAATATATCTGTAAGCAGTCCATAAAGCTGTAATTATTCTTTTGACACTGCCTTAAATTACTGTTTTCAGATTTGCTCAGAGCATAACCCATTAATGCATTAAAAGTCGTCTGCATTGAATTCATCGTATCTCCGCCAAACTCGCCCTGAAAATTCGGAGTTGAAATTACACCTGAAGAATAATATCCCTTTTCCCAATTCCAGAGTTTTTTATAAACGTCAAGCGTAAGCGCATTTCTTCCGTCAGAGCCATCACAATCGGGAATATCACCGTATATGTTCAGACTATGCAGACAAAACTTTTCGGCATTACTAAGGTTTGGTTTATCTTTGTCCACCTTTACTCCTGTTGATTTATAGGCAAGATACCTTTCTATCGGATTAAGTGCTTCATAGGCTGAATTACCGTATTCAAAATCCAAACAGTATTCATATGGTTTTTCTTCGTTTTTAACGAATGTTTCAATTCTGTCATATCCCATTTTTATTTCTCCTCAATTAATTTTTAAAGGCAAAATACATTTAAAACCGACTACTTAATCAATCAATACCTTTATTCTATCAAATCTTTACTCGACTTTTTCCGCTTAAATAATATATTTTTAAAAATATTAACTTCTGTTTTCAACTATTTTCTCAACATACTGCAAAACACCGTTTGCAACCTCTCTGCGATACGGTCTATCCTGCGACACTTTTCCGTCATAAAAAGGCGGTAAAGTGTTTTTCTCTGCCAGTCTGTTGAGCACATTAACATTACCCAACAAAGCATTATGGTATGTAGTTCTTGATTTATCAAGCTCTTCAATTTTAATTTTATAATTATCTTTATCAACATTTCCGTTTGAAAAGATTTTCATACATATTTCAAGTTTATATATCTGGCTGTGATATTCCTCAAAGGAGATAAGACACCTTTCAATAGTATTCAAAATTTTTTCATCATCCTTGTAAATTTTCAAAAGGCTTGATATTGTTTCCTCGTTAATCATAATACGCTCCTTGTAAATTTACTTTTCTATATATTTTTTATTAAGACTCATAGCCTTTTCTATAACCATATTTCTGACCGATTCAGGTTCAATTATCTCTACTCTGTCGCTGTACTGCAACGCCCAATTTGCCATAGCGTACGGACTGCACTTAACTTCAACTATATCGTCATATGGTTCTGATTCTTCTGTTCTTATGTACTTAAATGTATCACCAAACCAATCGTACATAAAAGTGTAATCAGCACGCAAAGGCTTTGACGGATTATCTTTTTCTTTTGGACTTTTTATTCTTAATTTAATCTTTACCGGATTGTCAAAAGACATATTCAGATGAGATAACTGAAAATCTTCGCTCCACGACTGAGGAAGATTATCAACCTTCCACTTGCTGACTGACGGAATACCGTTTATATTATGTTTTTCATCTCTCCCGGGGATTTCAATTTCCGACATCAAATCAATACGCCATATCGACATATTTCTGAATGTTTTCTCGCTAAACACAAGCTCTTCACAAGCTAGTAGATAGTATCTTCCGCCGCTTGCAACAATATAATAAGGACTGACAGTATCTTTCTTATTGTGATTCGGCACAAGCTTTTTGTACTTGTCATAGCCGTTAAAAGTAAAGCTGATTTGCACACCGCCATCTATTGCACGCTGAATCGTAAGCAGATTTTTACGCAGGATTTCTCTGTCGGCAAGCACAGGCTCTTTTACTCTGCAAATATTCTTTGCACCTTTTTTGTAGAACTTCGTTGTCAGGTTATTTTCTATTTTTTTAATAATCTTGTTTGCAGATTCCGTATCTATTGTTTTTGAAAACAAAATACTTTCAATCATACTGTTAATTTCCTCATATGTGAAAGTATGATTATAATACAACCCTCGGATTCTCATTGTCTGATTATCGTCATATTCATCTTCTGAATCGCTTTCATCAAGCGATTCAGCCCCGAATTTTTTGACGAAATCTTTAAAAATAAGTTTCCATTCATTTTCAGACTTTACTCCGTATTCATCAAAATTCAAAGCCATCGCCATTTTTACAATCGTGTCGTTATAGGTTTCCTTGTCACCCAGATACGGCTCGATTTCAGATTCTCTTCTTAAAGCCGCCTGTGTTACAGTGTGTTCGCTGTCAGAATTCAGCTTTAAATATTCAAGTATCTTGAACGCTCTTTCAAGCTTTGAAAATCTCTCTTTTTGTTCTTTCATTTTACTTGCCTCCGTTTCAAATTCATTATATCACACATTTGCTCGGATTTTTCCAACTTTTGCAAAAAGTATTTTCTTATTTTTCAGCGGAAAACTTCGCCTAACTGATTGATATAATAGTCAATGTCAGCTGAGCAAATAAGCTATTCAGAAAAGGGAAATTTAAATGAGCAAAATTTCAAAAGAAGCGAAGAAAGAAGAAGCTGTTAAAAGATTGGAGGAATTAACAAAAACATTTAATCTGCGACCGAATAATATATTAAAATATTTTAAGGAAGACAAGCTTTATTACCCATACATAACCTGTAAAGGTCTGCTGGGGACTATTGACACCATTAACTACGATAAAAGGTATGCTGAAGTCGTTGACAGATTTGAAGAAGAATATGATTGTCTTGTTTATCACGTCATTGAAACCGGCAACACTATAGCGTTATTGTTTGTCAGCGATAACAAGGAAGAGTGGGAATTCGAAACACTCTGCTGCGGTCAATATGTTTTTGCATATGTGTGCAACTTTGACAATCCCGATTATTCAGAATTTGGGGATATTATTATAAGCAGCTTTAAAGGAGCTTTAATCAGGATAGGACAATATGTTCGGTTAACAGATTCATCTGAGAATATTTTTTGAAAAGGAGAATTGTTATGGAAAGAAGAACAATTACAGTATTTGATAAATCAAAAGAATTACAAAAAATTGAGCAGAACAAATGCAACGAAATGATTATCAATGATATACTGAACCCGCTGCTTCGGATAATTTATGCGCTCAGAGAAAACGATAATTTCAACAACATTCCCGGTACTGATGTCGGCAAAAAAACAGGCTGGGACTATTACACAAGCGAATTTAATAATAGTTACAGAGCCATTAACTGCAACTTATTTTTTTCAGAATATCAATACAGGGAAATTTACAAAACAGTACAGGGAATTCACTCATACACAAGAAAGTTTTCAGGTGCTGACGGCTTGCAGGACTTTTTCTTTGAAGCAAACGAAAATCTGCATTACTACACATTTGCATTCAGCGAGGACGGAAAACGCTGTAAAAATTATTTAAAAATTCGTCAGGACAATGCCCTGACTGAAAACGAGTATTCAACGTCAGAAATTTACCACGCAAAAAACACTCTAAGAAATGATGAATTGAATCTCCGTTTTGAAGAGGAAGATTTTTTTGTTGAAGAACTTGCTTATGCGGTCAGAGTGATTTTTATAAACATAATCAGGGAAAATGAAAGAGAATCAAAACCTTAAAACGCCGTACATAAAACTATAATAATTACATAAAAAATGCGCAGCCATAAAGAGCTACGCACGAAAAAAGCACTTTTATATACTCAAAGTTTGCAAGAAAGGGCAAATACAAATTCTAATTATCTGAAAGACTTAGTAACTTCACAGAGATTTTTCCTTTGAAGTTCATTCAACTTTCTGTTAGTTTTCAATTCTGGAATGTATCTCGGGCATAAAGGCAACAGTACAATCGAGAGCGCCGAAAAGTTTGTGTAAAAGTGAATAATAGACTTCCTTTCAAGCAATAATGGAAATAGAAAAATTAAAGCTTGAAAGGAAGTTTTTTTAATGGCAAAAGCACCGACAGAAATGATGAGAGAATTTGTAAGAAGTCAGAATTTCACATCAACAGATGAAGTGATGACAGCGATGAAAGATATGTTCAAGGACATTCTTCAGGAGGTTATGGAATGTGAGCTTGCCGATGAACTCGGCTATGAGAAAAGCGAAAGAACGTTGAATGATGAATGTGGCAATAAGTCGAAAAATTACAGAAACGGCTACTCGAAAAAGACGGTAAAAACGCAGATGGGAAAGCTTGAAATCAAAGTTCCGAGGGACAGAAACGGCGAATACGAACCCAAAATAATCAGCAAATACAACCGCAATGCAGACGGTATGGAAGAGAAAATTCTCTCACTCTATGCCTGCGGGATGAGCCAGCGTGATATTTCCGAACAAATCAAAAATCTGTATGATGTAGAAATCTCTCCCGATCTTGTCAACAAAATCAGCGAGAAGATTATGCCCGATGTGACTGCTTGGCAAAATCGACCTCTTGAAGCTGTATATCCGTTTGTGTTTATGGATGCAATTCATTACAAGGTCAAGGAAAATCATCAGTATATCACGAAGGCTGCGTATGTAGTTCTGGGCATCAATCTTGACGGTCAGAAAGATATTCTCGGCATATGGATTGGCGAAAATGAGAGCAGTAAATTTTGGCTAAATGTGTTGAACGAACTCAAAACCCGTGGAATTAAAGATGTATTTCTGTTCTGCGTTGACGGTCTGACATGTTTCAGACAAGCTATTGAAGCGGCTTTTCCAAACGCACAAATTCAGCGTTGCATCATTCATCAGATACGCTCAAGCACAAGGTTTGTCAGCTACAAACACATCAAAGAGCTGATGGCTGACCTCAAGAAAGTATATCAAGCAATCAGCGAGGAAGAAGCTATGAACAACCTGATTTTGTTCAAGGACAAGTGGGGCAAAACTTATCCCTCCTGCGTGAAAAGTTGGGAAGAAAATTGGGATATTCTATCCACGTTTTTCGCATATCCGCCCTAGGTTCGGAAGATAATATATACAACGAATATTATCGAAGGGTTGAACCGCCAGTTCAGGCAGATTACGAAGAATAAGCCGTCATTCACGAATGATGACAGCCTGCGCAAAATGTTGTATTTAGCGTCGCAAAAGATTGTCGAACGCTGGACACAAAGATGTCGAAACTGGGATGTAGTTTTAAGCCAGCTTTTGATAATATTTGATGATAGAATATCCGCTTGATTTGCCCCTGAGAATAGAATTTCCTGTCCGCAAAATGTTTTATTCACGCAAGGCGTGCATAACATTCCGCAGACAGGAAAGAAAAGTTAACACGGGACAAATCAGAAAGCCTGATTACATCACAATCCGCTGTTTTGTTATTGCTTGAAGGATTATTATTTACATAGGATTTTATGGGGTGCCTTTTCAACGGTTTCTTAGCTTATCATTGTTTATAGCGACGCAGATTTTGAATGTGCAACATTGTAAAAAACAGGAAACCACATTTTCGTGATCTCCTGCTGAGAAACGCAAGTAGCACGATTGCTGTTGCCTTAAATATTACGACCACTATATTTTTCTTTTACTTTTTCCATGTTTGTGGCATTAAAAAAGTATTCCTAGATAATAAAGATAAACTATTTTGCTTTTGAGCAACAACAAATATTTCTTTTCCACTTATTTCATCCACTTCTTGACTCATGTTTTTAGCGCTAAAACAATATGAATCAATTACACGAAAACCAGCTTTTTGAAGCAAGTTATCTATTCCTTTTATAGTATAACGCCTGTCTCTAATAATATATTCACAAGGAAGACTATTTTTACTAAAAAATTGCTCCTTTCTATACACTATACCGGACTTATCATCGATTAACATAGAATCACCGGAAAACACATCTCCTGTTTTTTGCATAGTATTGGTTCCTTGAAGTTTTAATAGTGCGTCTATGTTGTCATCAATATCTTCAAGAACATTCCAACATTTTCTTTTTGTATATGTCATATTCATGACAGAAATAATTAGGATACCTTTATTATTTAAAATCTTTCTAATTGATTTCAATAAATTTAGGTTCTCTTTGTCGTTGGGAAATGATCCAATAACATCATAAAGAGCAATCGCTACATCATATTTTTCTTTAAATTTATATGACCTTACATCTCCGCTAATAAAACACTCAGGATTATATGCTTTTTGAGCCGATTTGATATTTTCTTTTGAAAAATCAATTCCCTTGGTTTTTATACCTCTTTTATTTAATTCTATTGTGTGTCTACCAATACCACAACCAACATCAATTACTGAATCATTCTTCTTGATATATTTTTCACAAAGATAATCTATTTCTTCCTTTGTGCGTGAAGTCCATTTGTGATTTTGCATATTCATCATAGAATAAGCTTGCTGAATAATATCATTTGAATATTCTAGATAAGCATCCAATTGTTGTGTATCATCAATTCGTGGAGGTTGGGAGTTAAAAGTAAAAGCCAACCATTCGTATCCTTCGGGTAATTCTCTGTTTAAAAGAAAAGTTCCCCTCTTATATGTTTTTTTAATGCGTTTATTTAAGCCTTTATGATCAACATAAAATTCAGTATTTACCATTCCACACGAATAATTATCTATCCATGAGCTGTCATCAAAAATATCATATGCTACACTTTTTAATTTATCTAATTTTTTGTTTATAGTATTTGGATCTACTTTTCTCATGGTTGCTCTCTCTAATGCCTTGATTGTCATTGGATTTGAAGTGAACAATCACCAAGCGTAACAATCAGACAACCCCCATATAGAATGAAGAAGTTTACTGCCTATACCATTACCGCGAAATTGCTTTGCTACAACCAATTGAAGAATCCAGATAATATTTTTTGTCTTTTCTCCTTTCCTTTTTATATAAAAAGCATGCCCAATAAGATTTGATTCAAAATAAACCATTGCGACAAATCTGTCTGGTTTATTTACAAAATTCTTTTTTATCATACTTGGTGGAAATTTCACTCTTTCATTACACTTGGAACTGTCTGGACAATATGAAGACCATACACCGTAGTGTTCTGAAAACAGATTTGATGTGTCAATAATCTCTTTTTCAGACATATTACAGCATGGAATGTTTTTGTAAACTAAATAATCTGTTTTTCTTAATTTATTATGTTTCATTAAATCATCACCATAAATCCTTTCACCTATAATATATATATCCTAAAAAATTGCATATAAATATGCAATTTACAAAATATTATAATAGAATATATACTGCATTTAATATTTTGTAATGAAAGTTTGTCACTTATGAAACACAAACAAATACTCGTGTGCGATGAGCAAAAAGTTATATTTCACGCTGTTTGTTTTCCAATAACCTGTTGCCCTGCAATTATGCTGTTCCTTTATGATGATTTCCTTTAGCTTAAAGCCTGCGTCTTGAAAGATTTTCATTACCTCAAAAGACATCGGAACCATATGCCCTTTCTGACGGGTATCTCCCATAAGCACTGCACAAAACTTATCTTTCTTTAGTACCCGAAAACTTTCGGCTGCAACCTTTTTCATTTCTTCAAGAAAATCCTTGACTTTGAGTTGGGATAAATCTCCGTCTATACCGTCGCTGTATTTGATGATATTAGCGTAGGGTGGATGAGTGCATATCAGGTCAATACTCTCATCCGGGATAAACTCAAGATTTCGTGCGTCGCCTTTTTTTATATACACTTTTCCTGTTGCAGGTTCGTAATCAAAATCAATCTTTTCTCTGCACCGTTCTAAAGCAACATCGTTAATATCCACTCCGATTATATCACGATTCAGTAGCTTTGCTTCAACAAGCGTTGTTCCGCCGCCTGCAAACTGGTCAAGCACTAAATCTCCTTCTTTTGAATAGCGGAGAAGAATATTGCGAGGAATGTACGGCGACCAGTTACCTCTCCACTTTGCATCGTGAGTTGCCCAATCTCCACGTTTCGGAAACGACCAATGCGTTGTCATTTCCAATTCAAAATCTTCAGGTTCCCATTTAGTTATCTTTTTATTTGGCACTATACAAGCCCCATTTCTATAAGATGGTTATATAACATATTTCTTCCTGACCAATTCCAATATGTAATATCCTGCTCTATAAATAACCACTTAATGGCAAGTAAAATAATTGCAATAGGTCTTAATATTCCATCTCCATCCGGAAAAACTACATTTTCTAATCCCCTAAAACTATATTCATTAATTTGAAAAATATTGATAATTTGCTTCGCAACTATATCGTATTCATGCTCATAGTTGTTTTTTACATAGTTTAAAACTTTAAATATATCATTATGAGAAGGGTTACTATACCTTCTATTCTTTTTAAAATACATTCCACTAATATTTACCGTAAAATCAAAACCCTTGTTCAAACCTGTTGGTCTTTTGAGAACAATTGAATATTCACCATAGTGCTCTACGATATAGTGATATTTGGAACAATTTTCACCTTTACCAATTCCGGGTTCTTCTAAAGTAAATAATTTAGCAACTTCTATTCTGATGTCAGTTCTATTATCAGATTGAAGATTGTATTCAATATTATGCAATGCCATGTTAACCTCCATATGCAATTCTTACATCATAAACAAATTGCTTTTGAAAATAAAAAGCATGGTTTTTGTTTGAAACTTTTCGTCCGTATATTTTTGAATAAATTGGATGATAAGGCTTAGAGTCCTTGCTCCTAACCTGAATATGCCTACCGTTTGATGTATGTATAAATCCATCCTTTGATGTTTCAATGTGTTCTTTTAACTGTCTGCAAATAGAGTAATAATCATCTCTCCAAATGTTCAAAAGAGAAGAAAACTCGGGTTTTGACAAATCAATATGAATTGCATCAAGAAACATCCAGTTATGCGGATCTCCGACTTTGCAAACAGGTACATACAACATATTGTTGATTTTCTCGTATAAGTGTGTTTCTTCAAACGGTTTTTCAACAATTAGTTCGTCAATAATACTTGCAATTTGCGTAATAAAAACTGTCTCAAGAGGTCTACCTGTTGCATCACATTTATTGCTCTTTAGTTCTCCGTCCTCAAAGTCGATGTTTGCATTATCAAGTTTCTTTCCTAAAGCCATTTCCAGTAATTGACCGGTTTTGCCTTTGTTCTTGATAATCATAGGAAAATCTAACTCTTCAAAAATATCCGCAAAAGGGATATTGCAAATGGTTTTAATTTTTGCCTGTGCTTCTTTTAACTTCATAGTTATTGACCTTCTTTCCAAAGGAACAAACTGCACATATTGCGCAGTTCAAATAATCATATATAGGGTATTAAGTATTAATCTGATAGTGCAGAAAAAATTTTTCTGCACCATCAGCACTTTTGTTAGGGATTTAACTATCACTCCTACATTCTTTGCACCAAGACTGCGGAATGATTTTTTCATCGCCCATATTTCTGTAACCAAAAAGCTCTTCTATCTCTTCTTCTCCGTGAGCAATTTTACCACAGTTTGGACATTCTGCATATTCACCATATGGCATCATTTCACTTTTTTTCCAGCAAGGATATTTGCGGTATTATTAGTCTGCATATTCACCATATGGCATCATTTCACCCCCCTTTTTTTAATAATTTTTAATCAACAGTTCATTTATTTTTCCTCTGCCTTTACCTTTGCTGTTAATAGCTCTGTTTGCCGACACTCGATTTATGTTAAGCCCGGCATACAGGCCATCAAAGAATTCGTCATTTTCATCTACATTCTTCGGATCTGAATTACTTGCCATTACCTTCGCTGTTTTAAGTGATTTAATAAATTCGGCTAATTTAATCTGATCTTCATCATTAAAGTCATCAACATTGTATGACGTAAATTCAGATGTCTTTGTCAGCGGTCTGTATGGCGGATCGAAATATACTAAAGTGTTTTCATCAACTACATTTTCAATGCAAGTATAATCAGCTGTCAGAATAGTAACGCATTGCAAAAGCTCTGAAGTTTTTTTGAGGTTATCAATATCGCAGATTTTCGGATTTTTATAAGCTCCCATCGGCACATTATACAAGCCTTTTCTGTTGACTCTATACAAACCGTTGAAACAGGTCTTGTTCAGGTAGATAAACAATGCTGCCCTCAACAACGAATTGTTTTCATCCGGTTTCTGAATTTCTGCGTTGAACCGCTCTCTCTGCTGATAATAGTATTCTTTTCTGCCCTCATCATCTCTTTTAAGGTGCTCATTTTCATACTTCATCAGCAATTCTATTAACTGATTTACATTTTCTTTTACTGCTATGTAAGCGTTCATCAGCTCGGCATTCGTGTCGCATATATAGACCTCGTCCATTTCATATGTGTTGAGAATATCAAACAGCACAGCTCCTGCTCCGACCATAGGCTCACAATATTTGCGTATGGTTGTTCCCATTCCGGCAGGATAGAATTTTCTGATTGTAGGCAACAGCTGTCCTTTACCGCCTGCCCATTTCACAAAGGGTTTTGCAGGATTTTTCTTGTCATATCTTATTGTTCTTCCGTCAACAGGCTTTACAGCGTCCTTTGGTATTATCCACATATTTCCGAGCATAGCTACATCGGGAATTCTGTTTTCCTGACACAAAGTTATAACTCTCCTATGGGATATACTCCATTTTTCTGCGGCTTCACCAGCAGTCATATAAGCAAGCATTCTATCACCTCGAATATTACTGTTTTTATTATATTCTAATTCTGGAATAATAGCAATACTATTTTTATATAAAAAAGAAAATTCAGATCTATGTACTTTATCCATAAGAAAAAACTCACTTTCTTTTGTAAAAGTTATTTTTTCCTTGAACACACTATTTTCAGGTGATATACTAAACATAAAGAATATACTTACCAAAATATTATGGAGGATACTTTGAGCAGAAATAAGAGCAGAATATTAATGCTATACAGAATACTGGAAAAATACACTGATGAAGATCATCAATTATCTATGGAGGAGATTTTACAAAAGCTCTACAACAAAGGATTTGAATGTGAACATGACTCTGTAAAAAGAGATATTAAATTACTGCGTGAAGATTTTGGCGTAGAAATAATTTCAGGCAGAGGTAGAAATGCTACCTACTTTATCGGAGACCGTCTTTTACAAAACGCCGAAATAAAATTATTGTTAGACTCTATTTATGCCTCTAATATTATTCCAAACGGCATTGCGGAGAGTATATCAAAGAAGTTGAGAAGCACCGTCAGCATATATGATGCAGAAGCATTAGACAGGAGTATTTTAGGTATCAATATTGCAAAAAGTGAAAACAAGAGAATACTAATCAACATAAATAATATTATGCACGCAATAAATAATAAAAAGCAGATTTCCTTTGAATACCGTCATTGGACTAAGGATAAGGTCCTGAAAAACAGAAATGGAAAATCATATTCATTAAATCCGTTTACACTTATTTGGGCAGACGGTAGATATTATCTTTATGGATATGACACCAAGGAAACTGATGGTATTCTTAAAGAAAGAGTTTACAGAGTTGACAAACTCTACCATATTGAACAGTTGGAATTTGAAATAAGAGGAAAGGAACAGTTTTCAGAATTCAATCCGGATACATATGTATCCCGAAGAATCGGCATGTTTTCCGGGAAAGAAGAATGTATTACTGTAAAAATCCCCGAATACTTGGTAGGTGCATTTCTTGACCAATTTGGTACAAACATTGAAATTTGTGATGACGAGCAAACAGAATATTTACAGGTTTCCTTTTATGCTGTTCCGTCTAATATATTTTTAGGATGGATAATTGGTCTTGGTAATGTAGAGATTTTACAGCCCGATAATGTGAAATCAAAAATGCTCGAACTTTTAAAAAAGAATATAGATTTATGTCAAGGATAAATAGGGGGTACTATATGCCCTTATTTATCCTTTTTATTATGTTATACTATATAGTGACAAATCTTAACGAGGTGATAACTACGAAACAATACATAGACTCAGTTTTAAACGACAATGTAAACGGCCTTTTTCTTTGTGAACTTCCCACAGGATACGGAAAAACTTACACAATCACAAATTGTATGCGAGAATACGCCGCAAATCCTAATAACACAAGAAAAATAATATACCTTACAACCCTCAACAAAAATCTTCCGGAAGAAGATTTAAAAAGAGCATATAATGATGAAAAATTATACAATAAAGAGGTACTGCGAATACGTTCAAATTTTGATGAAGTTGTAGATAAAATCCCTGTTCTTGATATTCCTGAAGAATTTATATCCGCTGAATATTATGAACTTGAAAAAGCAATAAGAAATTACACAAAAATAAAAAACAGCAATATAAACGATACTCAATATCAACAGATGTTAGTTGATAATGTTAACAGGGCAGAAAGAAATTTCAGACACTTTGTTTCCGATACACTGAAAAAGAGGTTTTCAAATAAAAAAGACAAGCTAAAAGCAATAAAGAATGATGCAAATTACAAGTGGATAGGTGCACTTTATCCTGCAGTATTTACTGATGAAAGAAAGATTATTCTTATGAGTATCAGCAAATTTATGAAGCGAAATTCTGTTATAGTAGAACCTAGTTATGAATTTATAAAATCTCCTTTATTTACCGATTCAATCATTATTGTTGATGAATTTGATGCGACAAAATCCACTATTGAAAATGAGCTGATTGAAAGAGCTGTTTCAGTTCGAGAAGATTATATTTCTGTTTTCAGGCAGATATTAAGAACTTTTAACACGGATTATTTTTCAAACAATCTTAAAAAGGCTATTGACTCAATTGACTATAGTAAAGGTAAAATAATTACCTTTGCAAAGTTGAAAAAAGAGGCGGATGAAATTGCCAATAAATATCACACTAATCTGAGTATAAAGGTAAACGAAAATCATATTGACAGAAAACAAAATTTCCTGTTCAAGGATGCTACCTACCACTCTATACTAAATGGAAATGCAAAGTATATTCGTGCAACAAAGGATAAGGAGGAAAACATTGTTAAGGTTTTCTTTGAGGATAAAAAAACATTCTTTGAAAACCGCAAAAAAGACGATATTGTAATTTATAGCTTTTTAAGAGATATTAACAGATTTTTACTTCACTTCAGAAGATTTCTTTTTCACTGGGCTAATGAATATATGAACATCATCAACAAGGAAAGACCGTTTATTGCTGATGCTATGACTATTGAAAATGCTATATCTACTATTATGAAAAAGCTTGAGCTTAGCAGTAACCAAAGCAAACTCCTGCTTGGTGAATTATGTGAGCAGAAAATAAGTCAGAAAGAAAAACACAATATTCCAGACGATTCTTTCTACCAAAAAGGAATTGAAATCTTTGAATTTGAAGATAGCGACTCACACTTTGACTTTACAAATCTCCGTTTTATAAAACTATATGATACACCTGAAAAAATTATAGGATATATTTCAAAGCACAATGCTGTCATCGGACTTTCAGCTACCGCTGAAATACCTACTGTTGTCGGCAACTACAATCTTGATTATCTCAGAAACTATCTGGAGAACGACTTTCATTCTACACCTGAAGATATGAAAGACAGAGTTAAAAAACAGATGTTCAGGCTTTATGAACCATACAAGGACAAAGGAATTAGTCTTAGCACCAAAGTTATCAGTACTGAGTACAGTGAAAGCAGAAGTGAAGATATTTGCAGAGAATTATTTGGAAACAATGATTTTGCAATGGTATGCGGTAATATTATTGACAATGAGTGCGAAGAAATATATTACCGAATCAGGTACTGCAATATTCTGTATGCTATGGTATCCTTCCTTAAAAATACAGCACTAAAATCCATGCTTTACCTTGGAATGGCTCTTCCTGAGGAAAACAAAGCATCTATGAACTATAATCTGCTTTTAGGATTAATGGAAAAGGCAATTTTATTTTGCGGACTAAACTATAACGCAACAGATACACTGTTTGTGCTTAAAAGCAAAAATTTTGAAGAGGATAAAAAAGTTCTGATTAATAAATTGGAGCAAGGAGAAAAAATTCTTATAATTTCTTCTTACAATACAATCGGCGCAGGGCAAAATCTGCAATATGCAGTTACAGACAAAACAAACTATATTGAACTTGCCGAATGTAAAAATCCAAAGGATAAACGCCACTTTACAAAGGATATTGATGCTCTGTATCTTGGAAATATTACAAATCTTACTACCAATATTTATACAGATGAAAAAATTACAGTTAACCAGCTGATAAGTATGTTGGTACAAATAGAAAGTCTGTATGAAAACGGAGAAATCAAGCGTTCACAACTTAATAGTCTTATTAGAACAGCCTTTAATTCCTACTCTACAGGGCATACCTATGAAAATAATGAACTATATAAAATTAAAAGTATCCGTATGCAGGCAACAAGAGAAGTCATTCAGGCAGTAGGCAGAATGTGCCGCACATTTGTGAAAAACAGAAACATTAATATTTACATTGAGGACAAGCTGCTTGAAAAGATATATAGCGGTGAACTACGGAAAAGAATAATGTCGCCTGAGCTGGAGGCTATTGCTGTTTTGAGAGAAACTCTTGGAAGTGATTATTCGGATAAACGGCAGCGCATCCTTAATACTGCAGAAAAAATATCTTCAACCGGAATGTGGACTATTAAAGGCTTGCTTTACAGAAAATGGAACGAAAGGAGTATGCAAATATGGCATGAATTAAGAGAGCTGGTGTTGACTTTTCCTACTGCAAATCAAAGGCAATATAATGCTGACTATAATTTGAAAATGCTTTATATTACTGCCGGTAAAAAAATCAACAAATACCTTTACTCTCAGTACTATGATTTTGATGATGTAATTATTGATTTTGGTACAAGTAAAATTGACTTTCAAAACAGTGGCAGAGCAAAAATGAAGGGTATAACAAACGAAACTATTATTTATGAGGCAGGAGAGAAAAGCTCTTATCTTCCATACGCGATGAAATATAGCGGTATGAGAGAACACTTCATTAAATTATGTTATGCAACAACTTTTGAAAAAAATATGTATATGATGAGCCCTGTGCTTTTCCACAACATCTATAAAGGTGCATTAGGAGAAGTCTGCGGCGAGTTTATACTAAGCAGAGAACGGGGAATGAAATTAAAGCCAATTAATGACCCTGATAGATTTGAGTTCTTTGATTTTGAACTTAATGACGGTATTTATGTTGACTTCAAAAACTGGAAGCCTACTTACCTGCAAGACAGAGAAAGCACTACTGAAAGAATACGGCAAAAGCTTGATACTATTAAGGGCAAAAGGGCATATATAATCAACCTTGTAGGAAACAACAATACGAAACCTACTATAAGCTGTGACGGAAAAATTGTAGAGATTCCGGGATTGATTGACCAAGACGGAAAACCTATAACCACAAATATTAATATGATAAGGAGTGAAGATTTTTTATGATACTTACCAACAAGTTTCGAGCAGAATACAACTATGAAAATATAGAAAGGGATTTTGACATTTACTTTGTCAAAGGCACAACAGGTTTATACAATACAAATATCCTTGATATTCCTACCGCTGAATACAAAGCACTTGCAGTACAACATTCTTTTGGAAAAGAAGCACTTGTTCTTTTTCAAAAAGGCAAAGAATATAATCTCAATTTTAGCAGAAAGATAAAAGAGCAGTATCCAAATGTTGCCGTAGAAAAAATCAATGTGCTGGATAAGGCTGAAAGAAACAGGGTTTTCTATTACAATGATAGACTTCTTGCGCAACTGCTTATAAATTCTATGAAAACTCCTAAAGGCGAGTTGTTCTCCTATAATAATCTTACAGGTAAGTTATACTATGGCGACAGCACATCCCCGATAAGAGACAAATCAACTAAAGAAATATATATGTTCCGATTCCTCCAGATTTCACTTAAGCCGGGAATGTACTTAACCCTTGATGTCAAGACATTCAGGAAAAACAGTTATTCAAAACAGGGCAGTTTCTACATAATAGACGCCGAAACAGGAGCTTTCAGAAAAAAACTGAAAAGTGACAAAGTTGACCTGAAGGACACCTTTGCGCCGGGTTCATATAAAAATTCCCACAATACGGTAGAATTTTTATGTTATGAAAACCCAGAAAAATTTTCCAGAAGCAAACTGGGTATAATGAATAAGTTTCTTGAAGATGTAAAGCTAAAACTGTCTGATTACTTAACACTTGAATATGACTCATACGATGCTGCTGATAAAACGGAAATTAAAAAAAGCAAAAAGACTGAAATCAGCGTAAAAGAATTCGGAAAAATGCTTAGTGAAAAAGACGTTACCATATCCGACTACTGCAAGGACAAACAGTCCGAATCAATGCTTGACAGCATTGTTCGCATTCTTGAAAGTGATTACAATATACACCCTCTGATAGATACAACCTCAGAAAGCGGTTACAATATCCGTATTATCTATGGTGAGGAATACTATGAAAATGATAAGTTACCGGACCCACACAAAGATGATAACAACGGTCTGATTGTTCAACACATTATAGTTGAAAACCATAGCGAGGAAAAATTAAAAAACATGGTAAAAAAGGTAGTCCAGGAATTAATAATTAAAGGGGATATTTATAGTCGTAAACTCTCTATTTATGATTGGACACAACTAAAGACAGACAAAACCTGGTCGTTTGTAACAAGAGAAAAGATAGAAGGATATACATACCCTGATTCTCACTTTGAATACAATATGATGACAGTAACACCAACAGGTGATTTGAATTTTGAAACCTTTAATGATATTGAACCCACAGAAAGTACTGATAAAGAACGAATAATGCTTATGTATTCAGAATACAACAAAGAAAACAGCAGGGTATGTAACAGTGTTGAAGGTCTTGTGTTTTCTGATATTAATAATATACACGCAATTGTGAGGACCTGCGAATTTACCATTCCTGACATTTACAAACTCAACATGGCACTTAAAGAAACCAACCCAAACACAGCAGTACGAAAAGAAAATCTAATTAATATGATTAATGCATTTTCATCAGAATATCCACAGTACGCTGATGAAACAAACAATCTTATAGCAATTATAAGAGAGCAGCAACCTGTTCTTACAAAGTATGAAATTCGCAGATTTATGAATATGCAAAAAAAGTATGCTATTTATCTAAATCAGTATATGCGCGATAAATATGGTGTGTGGATGCATCCGAGAATCCAAAGTCTAAAAAATGACGAATACCTTATGAGTAATATCGTAAATATATGCTGTTTTAAAAAGGATTTTGTTCTTGAAGAGGGTGAAGAAGTGTACTATTATGCAGGAGAAAAATCGCTTAGAAGATCCGGTGTCAGCAGAGCTTGTATTATTCGTAAAATAATATCAGAAAAGAAAATGGAATTCAAGGACCTGCTACCACTTCTCTCCGTTGAATTTGTACGCAACGGTCAATATACCGTTGTACCTTTCCCATTCAAATATCTGCGAGAATATATAAAAATCAGCAAAAACATATAGTTTAATATACTGAAAAAATAAAACGAATCTGTTTCCGCTTTGTATTCTTTGTTTACAGCGGCGCAAAATTTGAGTTATGAATTGATTGACAGATTGATTTTAGCATGTTACCATACACTGCAATAAAGGATGTTATTTTAGCATACCGTCAGCATTTGAAATTTCTATAGAATAAAAAAGTCATCAGCTATTATATTGTAAGCTTAAAAATACCAATAGCATCAAAAAAGCATCAAAACCACGAAAATGTAATTTTGATGCTATGAATTTGGCTTAAATAGTGGCTTGTCTATGCAGTTTTGAGCTTTCAACAGTCGCTCCAAAACCGCGTGCCGAGGGGTCAAGTCCTTCTGCCCCTGCCAAGGTAAGATGTCTCAAAAATGGCTTAGATAAGCCGTTTTTGAGACTTTTTCTTTTTGCAGAAATTTTCTCTGTCGGCAACTTTTTTCGGATTTTCTAAAAATTTTCTAAAAATTGTGATTTTCGGCTTGGAAATTAACGGCACAAGATATCAGTAATCATCAGGATTTTCGCACCTTTTTAACCGCAAAATCCGTTCTAAAAATACGGTAAATCTTCCGAAAAATGAAAATTTATTCACGGAATTACAAATCAATTTTCAGCTTTGTATCAAGAGTGCGTGAAATGTTCAGTTTGCTTGTTTTGTCAACATGAGCATAAAAGTTCAATGTGGTTGCGGCACTGCTGTGTCCGAGCCACTCCTGAACCTGAACAACCGTAAATCCCATGTTAAGCAAATTACTTGCAACGCTGTGTCTGAGGTCATGAAGTCGGATATTCGGCAAATCACTCTCAACAATCATTTGATGAAAATTTTTCGTGAGATAATTCGGTGTGATGACCTTGCCGTCAGGCCATACACACACATAATCGTTGTCAATATAGCCGCTGCCGAGCAACCTCTTTTCACTCTCCTGCTTTCTTTTTTGAGCAAGCAGATATTGAAATACCTTGTCGGGAATCGGAAGTGTTCTGTAACTGCTTTCGGTCTTTGGCGGTGAAGTATATGAACCACCGACATGCTGTTGAAGTGTTTCGCTGATTGTAATTGTCCTGTTTTCCATATCAACGGCTTTCCACTTCAAGCCAAGCACCTCTCCACGGCGTAATCCGAATACGGCGCAGATTGTAACAGGCACTTCAATCGGGGTGTCCTTAACTGTCTTCAAAAGCTCATTAACCTGCCTTTCGTTCAAATACTGGCTTTTGAATTTTACCGAATGAGGCTTCCTTGCAAGTGTCGCAACATTGACCGTTATAATGCCCTTTCGTGCCGCATCATTCAAAGCCTTGCTTATGCAGCGGTGGATGTGCGTTATTGTTGTGGGCGACAGCGGTTCGCTCCCGTCAGATTTACTCTTTTCAAAAACAAGGTACTTGTAAAAATCTTCAAGGTCACTCACTTTCAATTCCTGAATTTTTATTCTCCTCGGATAAAAGTACGGCACAATATGGTTTCCCACATTTCCCGAATAACCTCTGTATGTATTCGCCCTGATTTCCGGCTCAATTTCATCAAGCCACTCAACCATATAATCGGCAAAATACATATCGCAGTAGTCCACATTGCGTTTTGAATACTCGCGGCACTTTTCATTGAGAAATTCCTTTGCCCGCTTTTTATTTCCTTTGACTTCAAAACCTGTTGAAATCCATTTGGTTCTGTATTTGATTTTTCCTTTTTTAGTAAGTTCGTTTGTTCTCAGGCTCAGAACTGCATAATATTTTCCGTCCTTTACCTGAAGGCTGCCTGATACTCCCATTTATAATCTCCTTTCATAATGAGAACAGACTGCCAATGCACATACTAATTGTACTCTGCGTTGACAGTCTGTTCAAGTGTTTATTGGCTATTTCTCGTTACTTTTTTCGGCATTGAGAAATTCTTCGAGATATTTTTTAGGAATGATATATCTACGCCCCGCTCTAACGGATTTGATTGTACCTTCTTTAAGCATTTTATAGGTCAATGTTCTGCCTGTATGGAGAATACTCATAAGATCAACCGTAGTCAGCACATCACTGTAATTGTCGAGAATACCTTTCTTTTCGCTTTCGCTCATAAATTCACCTCCAATCTATAAAATATTTTCATCAAACCAATAAGCCTGAAAGATTTTTCCGCTGTTTGTCAAAAATCGTCCCTGTGAAGATTTTGCAATTTTATCTGAGGCATCCGTATTATCAAGGATAATCTGCGACAACACATTATCCGCCCTACCGCATATTCTCGTATCAATGTTATTCCGTATCTGACCGTTGAGGATTGCGGCATCAGGTCTTTGTGTTGCAAGAACAAGGTGAATTCCAAAGGCTCTGCCCTGCCTTGCTATTATTGAAAGTTCGGATTCGATTTTCAAAATTTCATCCTTCTGTTGCTTTGAAAGACCTGTTTTATCAAGCACTTCGGCAATCTCATCACACGCAAATACAATTCTGTAAAGTTTTTTCTCGGCATTACGATTGTATTCGTCAATATTTGCGACACCTGCCGTACGAAGAACTTGTTTTCTGTTTTGCAATTCATCGGTTATGCTGACAAGCACCTTATACAAGGTTTTTTCATCAGTCAGCAAAGAGCATTTTATGTGCCATATCGGCGGAAAATCTACACCGCCTTTGAAATCGGCAATATAGACTTTTGCACCCTTTTTGACGCATTGCATCAAAACAAGCTTGAGTAAAACACTCTTGCCCGAACCTGTTGAACCACCGATAAGCATATGCGGAATTTTGGCAATGTTTACACTCACCCGTCCCGAATAACCTTCACCAAGCACAATTTCAAAATTCTCATCGCTCAGCAAATTTTCCGACCATTCGATATAATCCGAAAGCCTGTTTTCACCGTCAACACATCTGATAATCACGACACGGCAATCATCGCCCTCACGCATCTCATCAATATGTATATTGAGTGCAGATTCTATTCTGTCTTGATTATCAGTCCATTCCGACAGAGGAATGCCAAAGGTTTTGAATTTGAGAATCATAACCCTGTCATTGCTTTTATCAACTGATTTTGACAAAAGCAACGGTGCTTCTCCTGCGGAATTTACAAATCCTATTCTGTGCAGATTGTTGCTGACACCGATTGAGCCAAACGGCATACCGATTAAAAAGGTCAGGGCAAATGTTACTGACGGAATCAAAATAAATACAAGCACAGAAGTCATAAATTTCTGCAAATTCTGAAAGTAACCGTAAGGCTGCCAGATTGAATAGCGACATTCCCAGAAAATCAAACAAAATGCAAGATAGATAATCACAACAACTCTGCCCGAATTTTTGCCGAAAATTCTTTTCAGTCCGTTTGTGAAATATATACCGAGGATACGCATATTCCACCGATTATGAAGGCTTGATTTGTCATTGTTATCAATCATCCGCTTTAACCTCTTTCACCTTGTTGATTTCAGTAACCGTGTAGGTATTGACATCGGTATATTCCACAAGAAAGTTTATTCTTCGCAGAAAGGCTTTCCATGTTTCAGGCTTATAATGCTGAACCTCGCTGTATTGCTCACCGAGAGAAATATTTGAGGTGATATACACCGTGTCATAGCAAGCAACTTTGTCGTTGAATCTTGCCGGAAGCATAAGAGGATAAATGTCAAGATAATTCAGCATATCTTCTATCGGAATCTGTGACACAAATTCTTCAAAAACGAGTACAGATTGTCCGTGATAGCTGTCAAAATTTATCCCTGTACTACGGCGATACGCAGTAATTCTGCAAATATCGGGTGCTCTGTGTTTTTGATATATCCCCCTTGTCTTGCCTGTTCCCGACTTTCCGTAAATATAGTAAACGGTAACCTGTCTTTTCTTTTCACGGAACATATTTGAAAGAACTGTTTGCCTGAGTGTATCAATCTCTTTTATCCGAAAGGCATATTTTGGATGGAGCTTGATAATTTCGTAGGTATCGAGTCCGTTTTCGATTTCTTCAATCAGAGCAGACATATCGGGAGAATTTTCATCAACAGGCTTTAGAACATCACCAACCTCTTCAAAGGTATCAATAAGATTTGTCTGTCCCTTATCAGAACCCTGCCACTTGCCCTCCTTGCGGAGATAGTCACGATTTTCCGTTACACTGCCGTTAGCTTTATCAATATGTGCAACAGGGAATCTGTTCTTCAATGTTGAAAAGCGAATCGGCGATTTTGAGTAAATGAAAATGTGCATATGCTTTGTGCCTGTGGTTGCAATTTCATCCACAAAAAACTGTTTTAACTTGCTATTGCAATTTGCAAATTTATAAGTCTTTCAACCTGTTATCAACATTATACCAAAAGCCACTGTACCATTATCTACCCTTTGCTTGCAAAAAAAACAGCCCTGCAAATGGGTACAGGGCTGTAAAATTAAAGATTTATTCATTGCTTATCAGATTTAATCGTCTGTAGCTTTGAAATTTATTTTATTTTCGGTCGCAAAGGTGTGTGCATAGGAATCTGTCGGGGCGTGGATTGTTAGGTCTTTTGAGTCTTTGAAGGCAGATTTTCCTATGTAGGACACATTTTTGGTCAGGTAGATATCCTCAAGGGAGTAGGATTCTTTGAACGCATTATCGGCAATGAATCTTACTGTATCGGGAACGACTGTTTTCTTTGCACCGCCGTAATTTATTGCGTCATCTGCAATTGAAATCACATCCAAGCCGTCAATATTTGCAGGAATTTCAAGCTTTTCCTCTGTCGACATTGGGTTATAGTTAGTTATTACGCACACGGGCTTGCCGTCATCATAGATAACATCATAATTATAATATTCGCCGTAATACGCACCGTTTCTGATTTTTGAATAATCGGTATTTTTAGCCTCCGGATTTTCAGGCTCGGTCGTATAGTTTTTATAATTGATTTTATTTTCAACCGCAAATTTTTCAGCATAAGAACCCTTTTCGGCATATATCGTAAGGTTGTCAATGCCGTCAAAAGCGGTTTTTGCAATCTTATTTACGGAGGGCGCAATATAAATTTCCGTTATATTTTTTGAATCCTTAAATGCGTCATCCTTGATTTCACAAATGCCGTTGGGGATAACAACTTTTTTCAGACAATCAAAGCCGCTGAAAGCTTCCTTTTCAATAGCGGTTATTTTTGTATTTTCATCATATGAAGTAGGAATATACGCATCGTCCAAGCCGTAATATCCGCCCTGAAACAAGCCGACAGTGGCATAAAAATTTCCGTTTTCATCGTCTTGAAATTGAATTACAAACTGACCGTCAGCTGAAGCCTTTTGGCGATATTTTTCATCAACAGCCATTTGTTCAAATCTGTTATTTACGATTGTCGCTCTGGCAAGGAAAGACAATCCGAGCAAAGCGGCAACCGAGATGCAAAGAACAATGAAAAATTTATGAGTAAACAGTTTACTTTTCATGCAGCTCACCTTCTGTCATTTCCAAAACAACATCACAAATTTCTTTCAAATCCTCTTTGTGATGAGTTGTGATAACCACGAGCGCACCTCTTTCTTTTTCTTCTTTAAGAAGCTTGTAAATCAGCTGTACACCGTCATTATCAAGTGCATTTGTCGGTTCATCAAGCAGGATTATTTTCTGCTTTTCAAACACAGCCTGAGCAATATTCAGCCTCTGTTTCATACCAAGCGAAAACTTTTTCACCTTTAAATCGGACTTTAATCCAACACGCTCAAGCGCTGTTTTAATATCTTCATCGGTGGCGGTTTTCTTGATTTTGCCGAGGATTTTCAGATTGTCATAAGCATTGTACTGGGGCAACAGGTTCATATTTTCAATCACGATGCCTATGCTCGGAGGGAACGACATATCCTTGTGCAAAACCTTTCCGTCAATCACAACAGAGCCACTGTCGGGAACAAGCAAGCCTGCAATTGCTCTCAAAAGCATAGTTTTGCCCGAACCGTTGTGTCCGTAAATTCCGTAGATTTTGCCGTACTCAAAATTGTAACTTACATTATTTAAAATCGGTCTTGATTTGATACTTTTACAATAATTTTTTATTTCTACCATAATATCACCTCAAAAAATATCGGTTTTCTTAAATCTCAAATTCAGAATGAAAATGCACAAAGCATTTAACGCAACTATGAATAACAGGTATCCGTAGTAAATGCTCTCGCCCGACACAGCACCGTTCTGCATTCCGAACATCAAGCTCGGGAAGAGAATCATTTTCCAAATCGGTGCGTCAACAAAATTCTGAACCAAATAGTACGCAATAAAGCAATAGATGAAAATTCCTATGTTCACAATGTGTGCAGGAATACTGATTTCAAGCAAAGACTGAATAACTATCAGAGAAAAAATTGTCAGAAAGTACATAATCAAAGATTTAAGAGTTCCGCTTTCAACGGGAGTCATACTTTCTCTTGCAACAAAAAAGATTATGAACTGGAACAAAACAATGCAAATCAATGCTATAAAATTGTTAAGACAACGCTTTAAAATCAGCACTGTTTTTGAATAATTGCGTACAATCAACATCTTGCCGTAGCCTTGTTTAAGGTTCTCAATTGAGCCGCTTGTAAAGAAGAGAATAAAACATACGGGCAGCAAAAGCAGCATAAATTTTGTAATTTCAAAGCCGTAATTGTTTGGGGCTAAACCAATCATAAAGGCATTTTGAAAGTTCCCCTGAAATACACAACTGAACAATTGAGCAAGGCACGCAACAATCAGTATTATCGACAAAACAAGCTTACTTTTTAACATTACTCAAAACATCCTTTTTCTGATACAAAAAGTAGGAAGAGAAGATAAGCATAAACATCATAAGCAATGCTCTTAATATAATGCCCCACATATCCGACAGAACCATTTCGCCGTTCATAAGTCTTGACAACACTATGGCATCTCTGAACGGAAGCCACACCCTGCTTATCATAAAAGCTACATCTGCAAAAAACTCTGTAAAAATCAGAGATATGGTGATAATTGGAGCAACTTTCGGAGAAATGATTATTCCGAACGAGAGCATAACGAGTCCTGCTCTGAAATAAAACAAAAACAAAGTCAAAAGTTCAAGTGCCGAATATTGCAAAAAATTCGATTCTAAAATCAGGTTAGTGTCAAAGCAGATGAGTGCCGCAACTACGCTGACTGCTTCTATCAAAAACGAAAACAAAAAAGCAAATACCGCACAATCAGCAATTCTTCCTGTCACAAAAGAGGCTCTCGATTTCAGTCTTACAATGTAACTTACATTCTCATCGGTAAATATGTAAAACAAAAGCAGAACAAACACTACTATGAAAATGCAAACAACATTACCTGATGCAGTAAAATCTCCGTTACCTGCAACTCTGTAAAAAACACCTTTTGGGCTTAACTTCTCAGCATAATCCGAATTAAAATAATTATAAAATCGTAAATATGTGTATGTGCAAAGCAGAGTGAAAAACACTGCACAAAGCGGAAGTATGATTGCATACTTTTTTAATTTACACCTGATCATACTTAGTCACCTTAAAGAACGAAAACAGAACAGCAATCACATTTATGGCTAACACTAAAATAAGTCCGGGGAAATATTTTGACAGGGGATATTCGGTAAATGGTTGAAAAGCACCTCTGACCGACGATTCCATAATACACGGTATATACCACAATATGAAATCTAACGGATAAAGGATAAATCTGTTAGGAAATGCCATTGCAAGTGCCGTTGCACCGCTTCCCACAAAAGCACCAACAAATGAAAATAGGAAAATACAAAGCAGATTATAAAACATCGGGTGACTGAACTGCTCAGCCATACTTGGTATTACCTTTATAGATTCCTGGGCAATAAATAAAAATGTACCGCCTGAAAAAACGATATGCACCATAAGAAGATTAAGCAAAAGAGGGATTACAAGTATCAAAAATGAAACAGTAAAACTTTTAAGCATATTTAATGCAAAATATTTATTCTTACCTCTTTTGGTGACAAGAATATTTTTGTATCCTATTCTGTAATCTTCAATGCAATCATCCGCAACAATAATTGCCAAGAACAACGGTAAATACCCTGTCAACACGCCTTGAAGTCCTGTCGTCATAAAAGACCCCAAGAAAGCAGCCAATGCCGGAAAAGGAACAGCCGCTCCTTTGCTCACATCTATAAGAGCCTTCAATATATCTAAAATCGGAGCTGCAAAAATAAAAAGTATAACTCCTAATTTAAGTTTGTTATTAAATATTCGGGTAATATAATATGACATAATTTTCACCTCAATTTTTACTAAACACATTTTTTGATTTGAACAATTACAATGAATATGCCGATTTCTTAATTTATTTGCTATTTGTTTTAATCAACCGATTTCTTTTATATTCAAATTATACAAATGCAAAGTGACTGTAAAATGACTATAGCCCTTTTATAAAATAAAACAGGAAAACAAAGTGACAAATACGCATTTTGTTTTCCTGTTTAAATTATTTTATGTTTTATTGTATTATTAAAAGTTTCCGCACATCAGAGCATTTTCCAATTTTCTGCATCAAACACACCTTTGGTGGTTATTCTCAAGCTTGGGATAACGGGCAGGCTTAGAAACGAGAGAGTCATAAACGGATCAATGCTTTTATCCGCACCGAGTTCATATGCAGATGACTTTGCATTTTCAAGCTTTTCGTTTACGGTTGTCAGCGGTTCATCGGACATCAAGCCTGCAATCGGGAGTTCGAGCAAAGCCTTGATTTTGCCGTTTTCAACAACTGCGATACCGCCCTTGCTGTCCTTGATTGCATTCACGGCAACGGCAATATCATCATCATTACAGCCGACTGTGATAATGTTGTGCGAATCGTGGGCAACCGAGGTTGCGACTGCACCCGATTTCAGCGAATAGCCTTTAACATAGCCGACACCGATATGATTTGTACCTTTGTGACGCTCAATGCAGGCAATTTTCAGAATATCGTTTTCCACATCAATTTTATCTGCTGTGCCGAGATTGCGTGTGAGCAATTCACCGCCGACAAGACCGATAAGCCCGAGTTTTCCGTCAACCTTGAAACTGCTCGGAGTTACGCTGTCAAGGTGGAAAGTGTCAAAGCATTTTTCGGCAAGCTTTTCATCAACTGTGGGAGCAGAAAAGTCCTTAACTTCGCCGTCAAAAACAAGCTTGCCACACTTGAAAACAGTTTCAACATTGAAATCTTCAAGATTATCAACAACAACAATATCGGCAAGATAACCCGAAGCAATCGCACCTTTGTTATTGAGCAAAAAGTATCTTGCGGCATGGTGGGTTGCTGTTTTGAGAGCAACAATCGGATCTGCACCGTTTTTCAGCGCCTGTTTTACGATGTAGTCAATATGACCGCCGTAAAGCAAATCACTTGGATGCTTATCATCTGTTGCAAACATACACCTTGAGTAATACTGCTGAGTCAAAAGCGGCATAAGTGCCTTGAGATTATGAGCGGCAGTACCCTCTCTTATCATAATAAACTGACCTTTTCTCAGCTTTTCAAGGGCATTTTCAAAGGTGGAACACTCGTGGTCGGAATACACTCCTGCGGCAATGTATGCGTTGAGGTCATTGCCCGAAAGCTCAGGAGCGTGGCCGTCAATTTTCTTGTGATGAGCCTGCGAGGTGACAATTTTTGAAAGCACATTTTTATCGCCGTTGATAACACCGACATAGTTCATCATCTCTGCAAGTCCGAGTACCTTTTTATTATCCAAGTACAAGTCAATATCCTTGCAGTCAAGCTCCGCACCGCTCTCGTCAATTTCTGTGGCAGGCACACATGACGGCATCATAAAATGAACATCAATCGGCAAATTTTGCGATGCCTGAATCATATATTCAACTCCGTCAATGCCCATTACATTTGTGATTTCGTGAGGGTCGGTTATGACTGTGGTTGTACCGTGGGCAACAACTGCCTTTGCAAATTCAGCAGGAGTCACCATTGAACTTTCAAGGTGAATATGTGCGTCGATAAAGCCCGGGAGAACGAGTTTTCCGCTGACATCAATCTCTGTTTTACCGTCATATTTTCCGACGCCGGCAATCAGTCCGTTTGCAACGGCTATGTCACCGCACAAAAATTCATTTGAAAACACATTAAGATACTTTGCGTTTTTTAAAACAAGGTCTGCCTTTTCCCTGCCTGCCGCAACCGCAATTATTCTCTGCTTTGCTGCAAGCTGTCTGTCTGTTTTCTGTCCGTATATTTCCTGCATAAAAGCACCGCCCTTCTTATATATATTTACAAGATTATAGCACTTTGCAAAAGCCATTTCCATAAGTATTTTTCACGAATATTCTTCGCAATTTTTTGCTAAATTGCATAAGATGTGTGCATATTTTCATCTGTCAGGCAATAATAATTTTAACAATTTATTGTGCTAATGTATTGAAATGCACAAACTGCGGTGATATAATTTATTTATAAGTATTGTTTTCGGAGGGATAAATTATGTCACACACATACAGCGAATTTTTACCGAGTTACAGCGTGGGAGTTGATTGCTACAAGGCGATTCCCGAAATTGTAAAGCCGTACGGCAAAAAGGCGGTTGCAGTCGGCGGTAAAACAGCTATGGAAAAATCAAAAAAGGCTTTGCTTGAAGGCATCAAAGGCTCTGACATTGAAATCATTGATTTTGTATGGTACGGCGGTGACTCCAGCTATGAAAATGTTGAAAAAATAAAGAACAATCCGTCTGTGCAAAAGGCTGATATGGTGTTCGGTATTGGAGGCGGACGAGCTGTTGACACGGCAAAAACCTATTGTGCTTTATATAACAAACCGTTGTTCACATTCCCGACAATTGCATCAAACTGTGCGTCATGCACCTCGCTTTCGGTAATGTACAATCCCGACGGTACTTTCAAGGAATATTCGTACCACAAAGCCCCTGCAATTCACACATTCATCAACACAAAAATTATTGCCGAATCACCCGAAAAGCTTATGTGGGCAGGAATCGGTGACGCACTTTCAAAGGAATATGAAGTAATTTTTGCGTGTCGTGAAAAGAATATGATTCACACACCGTTGCTTGGCAAGGCAATTGCCTCCGCAAGTACCGAACCGCTCATAAGCTTTGGCAAAAAAGCTCTTGAGGACTGCAAAAACAATGTGCCGACAGAGGCGATTGAGCAGGTTGCGCTTGACATTATTATCACGGCGGGACTTGTTTCAAATTTTACCGTTCACGAAAACAATCCGAATCCCGAGGAGGATTATTACTACAATTCATCGCTCGCACATTGTGTTTATTACGGTGCGTCACTCTTTCCGCAATGTGAACGGCAACATCTGCACGGCGAAATTGTTTCATTCGGTGTGCTGTGTCTGCTGACATATGACGGACAATTTGAGGAGCGAAACAGAATTTTTGAATTTAACCACAGTATCGGACTTCCTTGCACTCTCGGCGAAATTGCACTTACTCCGGATGATGTGCCTGCAATTGCTCACAAAGCCGCAAGCGTTGTTGAGTGGAAGTATGTCCCGGGTAATCCGACTGAGGACGCATTCATCAATGCAATTCTTGCAACCGATAAAGCCGGCAAGGAATTTTTGGCTGATAAATAATGAAGTTTAATTGTAACTTACTGCTACATTATTTAGGTAAATGTATCCCATTTATACAGTTTATTTTCATCATAAATTTTCTGCAATTACCTACGGGCGGATGATATCCGCCCATACGGAATTGTGCGAACGGTTGCAATGTTAGGCTCGGGCATAATATGTCATTTTTTATACCATACTATCTTCACGAACTGAGAACGGTGGCTCACAGTAAAACTAAGCCGCCCTCGGCAGTGCATGCGCTGTCGAGGGCGGTTCGGTTTTACAAGGGGTTTCCTGGAGTTATCTTACTGAAATCAGTTGTTTTTAGGGGTTTTGCTGTTATAGATTTCTTTGTTGAGGCAATGTTCTTTTGCACAAACTATAACATTGGTAGCGGCGTCACCGATAACATTAAGTGTGATAACAGCCATACCCGGGAGGTAGTTCATAGCAAGAATAAGCGAGTAGCCAATCATACAAAGATCTGAGTTCAAGCCAAGTCCCATCATTACAACATAAACCATTGTTGTACCTGCAACAGGGATTGCCGGAGTACCGACTGCTGTGCAGATTGAGAGGAATGCTGTAAGGCAAAGGGTTGCAGGAGTAATGTTGACGCCTGCGGCTGTGGCGATGAATGTAATGGCAATCATATGCATTGCGGTTGTACCGTTCATATTGATTGTCATACCTGTTGGAAGAACAAAGCTGCTGATTTCTTCGGAACAGCCGAGTTCGTTAATACAGGTTTCCTTATTAAGCGGAAGCGTTGCGGCAGACGAGTTTGTTGCTGCTGCAAACATACCGATTTTTGCCGCCTTTTTAAGGAAGATAAACGGATTAAGTCCTGTTGTAATGAAAATACCGATTGGGTAAATTGTGCAAACAAGAAGAAGGCTTACAACAATTGTTACAACAATCCACATCATTGTCGGTGAAATGTACTCAATTCCGTAAACGGCGAGTGCTCTTACGATCATACAGAAAATTGCGATAGGAGCAATCTTGTTGATAAGGAAGTTGAGGAACATCTGAACGATATCGTTGATGTTTTCAAAAACTTTCTTAAGCGGATCTGCTTTTTCGCCCATCTTTGTCATACAAAGGCCAAAGATAATTGCGATAACAACAACACAAAGAATTGTGTTGTTAGATGACATTGCGTTAATCATATTGCTCGGAACAGCGTTTACAATTGTAACGAGCGGGTTGTAACCCTCCATTGTAACGATGTCCTGAGCCTGTTGTGCCGGAAGATTGACTGTGAACCAACCAAGACTCTTTGCAAGATAAGCTGCTGCGCCTGCAAGAGCTGCTGCTACGATATAGAAGCAAAGGTAGGACACAAATGTTTTACCTGCGATTCGACCGAGCTTTTTTGGGTTTGCAAGGCTGCAAAGTGCAAGTGTCAGCGAACAAAGGACGAGAGGAACAATCATCATCTGAAGTCCCTTCATAAACAGCTGACCTACGATGTAGAACAAGCCGAGTCCTTCGATATCTTTTGTTGCGGTGATATCCTGGAATAAAATTGCCTCAACAACTTTCCAGGCTCCTTCGCCGTCTGTTCCCATTACCGCACTTTTAATCAGCAGACATATAAAGCCGACTACAAAACCTGCGACAACGGCAATCATCATTTTCTTGACAATTGAAGCTTTCTTCTTCTCCTTTTGTTTTGTCATTTTTACATCTCCTTATCTGTGAATTTGGGTAACCCCTTTATTGCGGAACTGCCGAATAAACTGTATCAAGGAATATTTGCACATCCTATCCTCATATTTAATCGGTGTGTCCTTAATGTGACGGGAACCGTCTCCGATTGGTCTCCCGTCTGCAAAAATAACCGTAATTAATAGAATTTCCATAGTGATATATAAAATAATTACTATGTTTAAAATTCAACTCAGATTTAACAATACTATCCAATAATAACAAAAATAATTTCTATGCGTTCTCAAAACTGTTAAATCTGCTAAAGTTTTGACAGCGCAAAAGCTCCTGCCGTTTTTGATTAAAAAGAACAGGAGCTTTAATGGGTAAAATTATAAAAAGCACTGGCTCAAACTATGTACCGGACAAGGTAAATCAGTACATGAGTTTTATTTTCATCTGCTCACAAAACTCAAGCCATTCCTGTGACGGCCTTTCGTCGGTAATCAGATAATCGATCCTATCCCAATCCAAAAAATTGACAAATGCAGTATGGTTGAATTTTGAATGGTCTGCAAGTAATACCACACATTCGGCACGGCTTGCCATCTCAGACTTCAAATCAGCCTCACCTTCGGAAGAATCAGTTATGCCTCTTTCCATATCAAGCCCTTTGCATCCGAGGAGAACAAGGTCAACATTGTACTTTTTCATAGCCTCTTTTGCAGGTTTTCCGTAGAAAGAACGGGTTTTTTCATCATAAAGTCCGCCGGTTGAAACCAGCTTCATTTTACAAGTGTCGAGTTCCTGAAAAATCTGTGCAGAAAAGGTAATTGCGGTAAGATTTTCATTATCCTTAAAAAGCTTAACAGCCTCAAGAACAGTTGTGCTGTTATCAATCATCATCGTATTCACACCGATAAATTTATCAACAAGCAGCTTAGCAATTTTCTTTTTGCCCTCAAGGTTAATTCCCTTGCGTTTAAAGAAATGTACTCTGTCATTCTGAGGAGTTGTGTTAAGAACAGCTCCTCCGAAAGTTCTGGTAATGATACCGTCATTTTTCAGCTTTTCAAGATCACGCCTGATAGTTTCTTCGGTTACATTATATATTCTGCTTAAATCCGAGACGAAAACCTCGCCTTCGGTTTCAACCTTTTGTCTGATTTCGTCAATTCTCTTTGCCATAAACATTTCCCTCAACTTTTATTACATACTAACATAATTATCAACAAAAGTAAAGGGAATTCGACTGTTTTTACAATAATTTTAACAATCGGGAGCGGATTCCTTCACCCTATACACAAAGGTGTATTAAGCAACCCTTAATTATTTGTCGATAGCTTCAACCATATCACGCATCATTGCAACATCAGCGGAATCAAGTTCAAGTTCGGCTGACTTAACATTCTCGGCAATCTGATCTACAGTAGTAGAACCGCTGAGAAGGTTGATAAAGTCGCCCTGAGCAAGAATCCATGCAAGAGCAAGGTTAGCAATTGTACAGTTATATTTTTCACAAAGAGGCTTCCACTGATCCATAACATCCATAGCCTTCTGCATATTTTCGGGCTGGAACCATTTCTTTGGAATCTGTGCGCCAACAGGCTTGTAATCTCTTGGGAATGTACCCGAGAGAAGTCCCATTTCGAGCGGTGAATAAGCCTGAATTGTAACACCGTTTTCACGACAGCAAGGAATGATTTCATCCTCAATGCCACGGTCAAGAATTGAATACTTAGCCTGAACGATATCAAGCTCGCCCCACTTGAGGTACTCCTGAATCTGCTTGATATCTACATTTGCAGCACCGATAGCCTTGATTTTGCCCTGAGCCTTGAGATCGTTGAGAACCTCCATAGTCTTCTGAATCGGAACATAATACTCGCTGCCCTCGATTGACTGCCAGTGTGTCATATATACATCAACATAGTCTGTGCCCATTCTCTTGAGTGATTCTTCAATTTCTCTTTTGATTGAAGCACTGTTGAGGTTCTTATAAAGCTGAATGCCGTTTACCTTGTTGAAAAGGTCGCCCTTCATCTCCTGATCCCATGTAACACCGCACTTTGTGATAATTACAACATCTTCACGGTTCATGCCCTCAAGAGCCTTGCCGAGGATTTTCTCGCTGTTGCCGAAGTTGTAACCCGGAGCTGTGTCGATAAGGTTTACACCGAGCTTTGGAGCTTCACGGATTGTATCTACAACAACCTGAAGGTCGTGGTCGCCGCCCCATGCCGAGCCGCCGCCGATTGACCAGGTGCCGAGTCCCATTCTTGAAATATCAATGCCTGTTTTGCCAAGCTTCATCGTCTTCATTTTGCATCTGCCCTTTCTTTAATAATATATTGGTGGGGGGTTGCCCTGCATTCTTACGAACACAGGGCGTAATGTCACAGATTTATTACTATTACAGGATATAATCTTTTTTATACTTTTCAAGCATTTCTTCAACCATTTCTTTGTTCCGAACGCCTGTTGTTGCACCGACATACTGAACCGAAATAGCCGCTGTGCAGTTAGCATAGATACCGCAGTCACGGATATCCTTGCCCTGAAGAAGTGCCGAAATAAAGCCTGATGCAAAGTTGTCGCCTGCACCGATTGTGTCGATTGCGGTTACACCCTTGCAGGCAGGAACAATCATTGCTCCTGCGGCATTGCGGATGTAACATCCACGCTTGCCTATCTTCATGATTACATTCTTAACGCCGCATTCAAAGAGCTTGTCCGCAACCTTTGATTCTTCGGTTTCGCCTGTCATAAGGCAAGCCTCGTCAAAGTTCGGGAAGAAGTAATCCACATAGCTTAATGCTTCTCTGATATCGTCAAGCGTTTCACCGAGTCTTGGCTTTATCATATCGGCGGTAATTGTCATACCTGCCGCCTTTGCCTCTTTAAAAATCTTTACAAGCGTCTTGCCGTCAAGAAGAGGACAGTTAAAGATACTTGCGAGGGAAAGGATTTTTGCCTGCTTCATTTTTTCAAAGTCAACATGCTCAATGTTTTCTTTCCACAAGCTGCCATTGCGGTTTGTAACAAAGGTTCTTTCACCGTCATCGGTTACAAGACCAATGTTCATTGAGGTGTCGATTGTCGGATCAATCTTGATGCCTTCAACATCTATGTTGTCCTTCTCGCAGGAGCGAAGGATAAACTGACCTGCAGCGTCATCACCGATACAAGCGATAATGCCTGTTTTAAAGCCTAAACGGCTGATGATTGTTGCCTCGTTCATTGCGTCACCGCCGACAGACATTGCAATTCTGTCAACCGGATATGACTCGATATCAAAAATATCTCTTGATACCGGACGAAGTGGAATGTCAACTACCGCTGCGCCAAGACAGATAACATCAAGTTTTTTCTCTGTATTACTCATATTACTCATCTGCTCTGCCGTCATCGCCAAAGAGTTTAATCTTGTACATTGCACGCTCTTTAACAGCCTTTCTTACTTCACGCTCAACAGCAAGGAATGGCTCGTCCTTGTGAGCATTAATAGCTTCCATAGCAGCCTGGCAAAGCTCTGTGTGAATGTTGATTTTAGCAATACCGAGTGAGATAGCCTTTTTAATGTCCTCGTCACCGATACCCGATGCACCGTGGAGTACGAGCGGAACATCTACTTCTTTGGCAACTGCCTCGAGTACATCGAAAGCAAGCTTTGGCTCTGAAGAATATACGCCGTGAACATTACCGATTGCAACTGCGAGTGAGTCACAGCCTGTTCTCTCAACAAATTCCTTAGCCTTTGAAGGATCTGTGTACTGGTATTCTGAAAGTGCCTCTTCATATACTGTTTCGTTACCTACATGACCAAGCTCAGCCTCAACAGGAATGTTGTAAGCGTGGAAGTAGTCAACGCATCTCTTGATTTCAGCAACATTTTCTTCATAAGGAAGAGCTGATGCGTCACGCATTACCGAATTCATGCAGTGATTAACAGCGTTCTGAAGAATTGTCATGTTTCTGCCGTGATCCCAATGCTCAATTACAGGGACAGTAGCCTTCTTTGCCATTGAATCCATCATGTAGCAGAAGTCTTCAAAAGAAGTGTTGCCTGTGAAACCTGTACCGAATGAAATAATGATTGGAGCACGGAGCTCTTCGGCTGCGTCAATAACACCCATGAGCATTTCTGCATTCCATACATTGAAGTGAGGAATAGCGTAGTGTCCCTCTGTTGCCTTCTTTTCCCAATATCTGATATCTGATAACATTTTAATCACCTTTCCTTATGAAAATTTTTAATAAATCTGTGTATATCAGTCGGCTACCTTGATAACGCCCTTAACCATATTGGCTTTCTTTTCGGGGTCGATAGCGTCCATAAATGCCTGCTGAACATCTTTGTAATCATAGATGTTTGTAACCATATCCTTAACATTGAACTTACCGCTTGCGATTGCCTCGATTGTCTGCGGGAAGTTGTTGCAGTAACGGAATGATGTTTGAATCATAACCTCACGGTTAATCTTGAGGAAGTCAATCGGAACAGGCTTTGACTGTGTGCCGACCATCATAATCTTACCGCCTCTTGCAACGATCTGAACAGCCTGCTGAGCTGTGAATACAGAACCTGCTGCCTCGAATACGAGTTCACAACCGTGATCACCGAAATATTCGGGTGAACGGAGAAGTGCAACCGTATCCTGCTCCTTGCCGTTGATAACTCTGCTTGCACCAAGCTTTAATGCAAGGTCAAGACGATTCTGCATAATATCAACAACGGTGATGTCTGTTGCACCGAGGCTCTTACAAGCCTGAAGTACCATAAGACCGATTGTGCCGCCGCCGAGGATAACAATGCTCTTACCAAGCTGTGCGCCGCCGAGGATTGCTGCGTGCATACCGACTGCTGCCGGCTCAACGAGAGCTGCTTCCATTGTTGTCATACCCTCAGGAATGTGGTATGTCCACTCCTCGGGATGTGTCATATACTGTGTGAGTGCGCCCTTGTAGTTAGGCTGTGTAGCCATAAAGTCAACATCAGGACAGATGTTGTATCTGCCTGTACGGCAGTATTCGCATTTGTCATCCGGAACACCTGGTTCGATGAGAACCTTGTCGCCTGCTTTGAATCTTGTAACCTTTGAGCCAACCTTTACAACCTCGCCTGCAACCTCATGACCAAGACCGATTTTCTGGTTAGGATCCTTAGGTGGGATGAAAGGACCGAATTCAAAGCCGTGGATATCGGAACCGCACATTCCGACATATTCAACCTTCATAAGAATCTCGTGATCCTTTGGCTCGGGAACGGGACATTCCTGAATTTCAAACTGCTTTGGAGTAACTAAGATAGCTTCTGAATTTTTCATAATAATCTCCTGCACTTTCTTTATAATAATTATTTAAGCATTTGCACCCGATGTGCTTTCTGCGTATATTCAAATTTATTTGCCTGTGATTAAAAAATTGATGGTTTAGCTGTTAAAAATTTAAAGATAAGTTTTGAATGTTTTAAAATTGCTGTATTTCGTTTTCCATTACTAATGATTTTAGTTTGCGGTGCCAGATGCACTCAGGCACCGCATCTAAAATTTTTGGTTGTATGTATTAGAGGGTTTTGCAGAATTACTCTACATCACCGATGTTCTCAACGGATTCGCCTCTGGTTTCAACACCGAGGAAGATAACTGCAACAGCGATGATTGCTGCAACAATTGCGATAAGAATGAATACACCGCCTGAGCCCATGCTGCTTGCAGCAACATTTGTAACGAGGAATGGGAAGAAGATGTTACTTACACGACCCATTGCGTTACTGAAGCCCGAACCTGAAAGTTTTGCCGATGTAGGCCACATCTCAGGAACATAAACTGCTGATGCGTAGCAAACATACATATAGATGATTGTGTTAAGAAGGAATGTCATAACAATGAGTCCTGTCATTCCGAGTGTCGGAGCAAGAAGACCTGTTGCAACACCAAGACCTGCCATGCCTGCAAGGAGGATAACGCCCATTACACGGCGAGGAATCTTATCCATAATAAGAGATGCGATAAAGATACCAAACGGAGCACCGAAGAGTCCGAACATTGTCATAAACTGTGACTTTGATGTATCATAGCCAAGACCTGAAAGCATTGACGGCATCCAGTTCATAAGTGTGTACTGGATTGTGTTCATACCGATGAGTACGAGAGAACCAACGATAGTTCTTCTGAGGAGTTTGCCTTTGAAGAGAGCTGTGAATGGGAGCTTCTTAACAGGCTTTGGATTTGTAACTTCAACGGGTGGGAGTGGTTTGCCTGTTGATTTTTCAATTTCTTTCTCAATGCTTGTCATAATTTTATCAGCTTCATCAAGTCTGCCCTGTGATTCGAGCCATCTCGGTGATTCAGGGAACTTAACATAGATGAAGATACAAGCGATGATTGAAAGGATTGAAGGAATCATAAACTGGATTCTCCAGTTCATATTCATGCTTACGCCTGTTGAAACGATAAGAAGAGCAATACCGTTGCAGATTGGGTGAGCCCAGTTGCCGATGAATGATGTACGGCTTGACCATGTACCACGGTTCTTACCGGGAACATACTCTGTGAAGCCTGCGAAAAGAACTACAAGGAGAGCGCCGAGTGCAAGACCCTGGAGGAGTCTGAACACATAAAGAACTGCGATGTTCGGTGAAAGAGCGCCGCCGATCATAGCGATGATATGGATAATTTCGTAAAGGAGGATACTCTTTTTACGGCCGATTTTATCGCCGATAGGACCGCCGATGAGTGCGCCGAAGAGCTGTCCTGCTGTGTAAGTTGTACCCCACATTGCGAGAAGTGTTGAACCGGGTTCGAGCCAATGAAGTTCGTTCAAAAGAATGTTCTGAACGGAACCGCCGATACCGTTTGACCAGCATACCAAGAGTGCAAAAGCTGTAACCAGCCAGATCTTAACATGCCATTTTGATTGAGGCAAGCGGTCAAGTCTTGCGCCAATGTTGACAGAAGTTTTGTTAGCCATTTTTCTTCTCCTTTTAATTTCCTCTTTGACTTTTTATTTAAATCAGATTTTTCTCTCAGCACCGTCAAGCTCTCGCTCAAGCTCACTTTCCATTATGTCCCAAGCCTTATTGAAATCCGTGTCCTTGTTCCATAATGCCGGAGGTCCCAGAATTACGAGATCTGCACCTGCCTCGTAAAGCGGACGGTAAAGACTGCTGTTCATTGAACCGTCGGCTTCAATTAAGAAGTTAAGACCTCTTTCCTTTCTGATCTTAGCGAGTTGGTTGATTTTTACGAACATTTGCGGATCAACCGGCTGACCTGCGATGCCCGGATCAACAATCATGATTGTAACCTTATCAAGCAACGGGAGGTAATATTCAATAGTAGAAAGCGGAACCGAGGGACTTAATGCAACGCCTGCCTTACAGCCAAGCTCTTTGATCTTGTGAATCGTTACAAATGCGTCACCTTCGATGCAGTCTGTGTGAGGTGTTATGTAAGCAGCTCCTGCCTTTGCAAAGGTTTCAAGATACTGCTGAGGATGTTTTACCATAAGGTGAGCATCCATTGGTTTGAGATTCTCAACATGCTTGTTAAGGTAGTCGAGATAATCAGGACCGATTCCGTAACTCGGAACATAAACACCGTCTTTAATGTCCATGTGGAGGTAATCTGATTTTTCGTTAATCAGCTTAACCTGTTCTTCAACATGGAACAAATCACAGCAACCCACTGACGGGGCAATCATAAGCTTTCTCATTAGAAAATCCTCCCTGATGCATATTTTCTTTAATTAATCTTCGTAATCGTAGTGGAAGATAACCTTGATAGCCTCTTTCTTAGCCATCTTGTCGAAACCTTCCTGCCACTGTGAAAGACCGAGGCGATGAGTAATCATCGGCTGAACCTTAATCTGACCTGACTGGAGAAGTCTGATGCAATTTCTCCATGATGTTGAGTCATAAGCCATGTGACCGATAATGCTCTTGTTCCAAGCTGTAATGTCGTTGATTGAGAATTCAAGAGGTTTGAAGCCCATACCTACACGAACGATTTCAGCGTTTGGTCTTGTCATTTCGATTGCCTGCTTGAGAGCTATGTTAGCACCTGAACATTCAATTACGAGTCCGAGGTTATCTCTTCCGCAGATTTCTGTACATCTTGCAACTACATCTTCCTTAGAACCGTTTACACAATGTGTAGCGCCAAGCTCTTTTGCAACGCCGAATCTTACTTTTACATCATCGTCAAGACCAACCATTACGATGTTTACGGCACCCATAAGCTTTGCAACCTGTACTGAGAAGAGTCCGAGAGGACCTGTACCGAATACTACAACATCCTGTCCGGGGATAAGATGTGACTGCTGAGCAACTGCCTTGTATGCGTTACAGATAGGATCGAGTACACAAGCTTCTTCGTACTTGATGCCCTCAGGAATTTCCCAGATTGCGTGTTTGTGAATTGCGAGGATTTCGCCCGGTACTTTACAATACTTTGAGAAGCCGCCGCCCCATGTGTTGTTGTCAAGTCCAAGGTTTACTTTATGTTCGCAACAGAGGAAGTCGCCCTGCTCACAAGCCGGACATACGCCGCAAACATGTGCGCTGTTGTCTGAAACAACTCTCTGACCGATATGCCAGTCTTTTACATTTTCACCGACCTTAACGATTTCGCCTGCGAACTCGTGACCACGAACCGACTGCTGCTGATCGGGAGTGATGTTTGTGTCATCGTAACCGTTGTCAACACCCCAGTGTTTCATGTCGGCACCGCAGATAGCGGCTGCCTTGATTTCAAGAATAATGTCGTCCGGACCGCATTCGGGAACGGGGTAGTTTTCCATCATTTTGTATCCGCCGAAAGCTGTACCAAATCTTTTTAAAGCATGCATAATATTTTCTCCTTTTCTTTATTAAATAAGATTTAATGTTTCCGATTCGTTTGTTTGATTTCCGTTTTCCGAATCGGTTATTTCCTTTGACACCTATATAATACAACACAAAAATGTGGATTTCAAGCATTATTTTCTGTTTTTCGCAGATTTGTAGCAATGCCTAAAAAACAACACCGTTCTTTGTGCAATTAGCACATATACATATTTTTATTTCACATATCTGTTATTTTTATCAAGATTGAACAGTTGAATAGCAATAATCAGCCCATATTCCGACCTATAACCGCTAAACGGGCGTGCTTCTGTACAAATTTTGCTACATATCGTACGAAACGGATAATTTGGATTTCGGAAGAAATGTTCTTTATTTCACAGATTTTACTTTTAAAGCGGACAATTCTGCGTTTTGACTTTTCCTGACCGTTTCGGATGTTATTTTTGTTCATGGAGGTAGGTTGTAATATCAAAAAACATATTATGCTCGAGCGAAAGTTTTAATTAAATGTAAAATTGAAAATTCAAAATGCTTCCTTTCGGGCAACCCTGCTCTCTCACTATTAAGACTATCTGCACAAACATAAAAAGGCTGAAAGAACAACTATGCTCTTTCAGCCTTTTATTATAATTTTATTCTGTTTTATCGGATTGCCGAATTATTTGAGTGCGGCAATTGCGGCCTCGATAAGAGCAATCTGCTCTCTTTCCTTTGCGGCCTGTCCCTTAACCTTTTCAATTACAGCCTCGGGAGCTTTTGCAACAAAGCCCTGATTGTTAAGCTTGCCTTCGCTCTGTGCAAGACGCTTTTTAACCTGTTCAAGCTCTTTGTTGAGTCTTGCAAGCTCCTTTTCCCTGTCAACAAGCTCGTCCATAGGAATGTAAATCTTTGCGTCTGCCGTTACAATGTTTACAGCACCCTCAATTTCAAAGCTTTCTGCAACTTCAACCTCACTTGCTGATGCAAGCTTCTGAATGAACTGTGTGCCGTCTCTGAATGTGTCGGCAAACTTTGTTGCAACATAAACCTTTGCTTTTCTTGACGGTGGAACATTCATCTCTGCACGGCGGTTACGGATTGCACGGATTGCATCCATAATTTTTTTCATTTCATCCGATGCCTCGGGATAATCAAGCTCTGCGTTGTATTCAGGGTACTTTGCGAGCATTACTGTTTCGCCCTCGTGAGGAATTGTCTGCCAGATTTCTTCTGTGATGTACGGCATAAACGGATGGAGAAGTCTGAGAATTTGATCAAGCACATAAAGAAGTACCTGTCTTGCATTCTGAGCGTCCTCACCGTCACTTGAAAGTCTTGTCTTAACAAGCTCAATGTACCAGTCGCAGTAGCAGTCCCAGATGAATTCATAAATCTTCTGAACTGCAATGCCGAGTTCAAACTTCTCAAGATTTTCGTTTACTTCTTTTGCAACTGTGTTGAGAGTTGAAACAATCCACTTGTCCTCTGTTGTGAGAGTTTTCGGAAGTTCATTCTTAACATCGTGGTCGTCAATGTTCATGTGAACATAACGAGATGCGTTCCAGAGCTTGTTTGCAAAGTTAGCGCAAGCCTCAACACGCTTGTCGGAATAACGCATATCGTTACCGGGTGTGTTGCCTGTTGCAAGGAAGAAACGGAGTGCGTCTGCACCGTATTTGTCAATAACTTCAAGCGGATCAATACCGTTGCCGAGAGATTTTGACATCTTGATGCCGTTTTCATCTCTTACAATACCGTGCATAAATACGGTCTTGAACGGAGCAGAACCCATATTTTCACAAGCCGAGAAAATCATTCTTGCAACCCAGAAGAAGATGATATCATAACCTGTTACAAGAGTGCTTGTGGGATAGAAATACTCAAGTTCGGGAGTTTTGTCGGGCCAGCCGAGTGTTGAGAACGGCCAAAGTGCCGAACTGAACCATGTGTCGAGAGTGTCCTCGTCCTGATGAATGTGTGTACTGCCGCACTTACAGCACTTTTCGGGTGCGTCTTTTGCAACCATAACTTCGCCGCAGTCATCGCAGTACCACGCAGGGATTCTGTGTCCCCACCAAAGCTGACGGGAAATACACCAATCCTTGATGTTCTCCATCCAATGGAAGTAAACCTTTTCAAATCTTTCGGGGATGAACTTTGTGTCGCCCTTGCGGACAACATCAATTGCAGGCTTTGCAAGCGGAGCCATTTTTACAAACCACTGCTTTGAAACCATAGGCTCAATTGTTGTGTGACAACGGTAGCAAGTGCCGACATCGTGAGTAAGCTCTTCAACCTCTTTGAGAGCGCCGATTTCTTTAAGGTCGGCAACAATAGCCTCTCTTGCCTCCATTGTTGTCATGCCTGCGTATTTTCCGCAGTCGAGAACCTCGGGTTCGTTTTCGGCAAGCTGTCCCTTTGCCTTTAATTCGTTGTATTCTTCAACATCCTTTGCACCTGTAAGGTGACCGTCATATGTAAAGCAACGGACAATCGGAAGATTGCAACGCTGGCCGACTTCAAAGTCGTTAGGATCGTGTGCAGGAGTGATTTTAACAACACCTGTACCCTTTTCCATATCTGCGTGTTCATCACAAACAATCGGGATTTCCTTGTTAAGGAGCGGAAGGATTACATGACAGCCGTGGAGGTGCTTGTAACGCTCATCGTCCTTGTTGACGGCAACAGCAGTATCACCGAGCATTGTTTCGGGACGGGTTGTTGCGATTTCAAGGTACTCGCCTGTTTCCTTAACCTGATAGAGCAAGTGCCAGAAATGACCGTTCTGCTCCTTGTATTCAACCTCGGCATCCGAAATTGATGTACAGCAATGAGGACACCAGTTTACCATACGGTTGCCGCGGTAGATTTTTCCGTCATTATAAAGGCGAACAAAAACTTCTTTAACAGCCTTTGAACAGCCCTCGTCCATTGTAAAGCGCTCACGCTCCCAGTCACAGCTTGAACCGAGCTTTTTAAGCTGACTTGTGATTCTTCCGCCGTACACCTTTTTCCATTCCCATGCACGCTTTAAGAATTCTTCTCTGCCGATATCCTCTTTAGTGATACCCTCTTTACGCATTGCCTCAACGATTTTAGCCTCTGTAGCGATTGACGCATGGTCTGTACCGGGGAGCCAAAGTGCGCTGTAGCCCTGCATTCTTCTCCAACGGATAAGAATGTCCTGAAGTGTTTCGTCAAGTGCGTGTCCCATATGCAGCTGACCTGTGATGTTTGGCGGCGGCATTACGATTGTATAAGGTTTTTTATCTTTGTCAACCTCTGCATGAAAGTAGTTACCTTTCAGCCAGAAGTCGTAAATTCTGTCCTCAAACTCTGACGGGTTGTAGGATTTAGCAAGTTCCTTTGCCATAGTCATTACTCCTCTTGATTTATTGTTCGGATAAACCGAGTTCATATACCTTTTTATTATCTCATTTATGTGTCGATTTGTCAATTATCAGCAAATAAAATGTGGCATATAATTTCAATTTTATAACATTTAAAGTTTGACGAATAAAGCGTAAAATGGTAAAATATACTGCATAAGAGGAACAAACAAATTCAAGGGTGTGTATTATATGAAAGTCAGGGTTATGTGCCTTGTGCTGTGCGTGTTTGTTTTCGCATCAATTTTCTGCGGATGCGGAAGCAACGGAAATACCGAAATAATCGGCAAATGGGTACCGACAACAGCAAAGACAGACGGCGAAACAATTTCATACAGTGAGCTTGGAATTGACGAGGATCAGTTTGGTCTTGATTTCAAGGACAGCAGTAACTGCACGGTTACACTCGCAGGAATTTCGTGTGATTCAGCCTACACATTCAACGGAACCTCCGTTGACCTGACAGTAAACGGTACGGCATACAAGCTGAGCTATGACAGCGGTGTGCTGACAATGGTGCTTAATTACGACAACAACAGAATTGAGTTTTCATTCACGAAACAAAGATAGTTTTACAAATTGAAAATTTAAAATGTAAAATAAAAAATTTCGGTCGGGCAGTTGCTTTGCAAAACGCAGAGTTATGTTGCCCGACCGTTTTTTATATATGAAATTTTCGGTTCGTTTGCAACATTACTTATTTGCCAAAGCATAAACCTTAATCGGCACATTTTTTCTTTTGCAATTCTCTATAACAAACCGTGTTCCGTGTGACATACCGTCCCAAAATGCAATAACTTCATCGGCATAATCAATTATTTGCAAATTTCTTTTCAAAGGTGCTGACCGCCCGTATCGTTCGTATTCGGGTAAAAATTCTTTTAGTTTAATATTATGTGTCTTAGCGTAATTTCTCGCACTTCTGTCAACACCAATAGCACCACCGCTTACTATTTCAGTTGTATTCTCAGGTAAATAATCGCCTAAATTATTCACTGTAACACTTCTTGAGCCTACTATCGCAATTTTCATTTTTTCACACTCCTAAAATTATGACACCATTATGACATCATAATAGCACCATTTTCGTTTTGACGCAATAATTACATTAAAATAGTGTCATAATAACATTTAGGAGTACCGATTATGGATGATAATATTTTACGATACACTCTGAGAGTTAACCGCACGCTTTTTCAGAAATTCAGATATGTTGCCGACTATGAAGGTCGTTCCGCAAATCGTGAAATTGAGCAGTATATAAAGCAAAGAGTTAAGTCCTTTGAAGAAGAACACGGCGAAATTGAAGTAAAAAAAGATTAAACATACGCATAGATTAACACCCTTTCGGAGTATTTCCGAAAGGGTGTTTTTTAATCAAACAAAACAATTTTCCATTTTCAATTTACACAAGAAACTTTCCTATCACCGCAACTGCATCGGCATGACACAACAGGTTTGCGTTTTCACGCACTCTTGCCGCTGCGTTGCGGGATTTTTGTCTTTCACCGTATTCCGACAACACCCGTATCATATGCTTCGGTAATGAAAAATAATCAAACACAAGGTAATAATTTCCCGACATTTCGTATGCGGAGCTTTTTCTGCAACATATATTACTGCGGTACAAAGCCTCTACCGCATTCAGAAAATCCGACGCATTCGCCATTTTCCAGCACAGACCGCTGTCGGACTTTTTCAGCCTGTATTTTCGTTTTTTCGGATTTGCCGTAACCAGGATACAACATTCATCGCCGAGCAGAAAAGCCTCTATTTTCACATTTTTACCGTTCGTGTCAAGTCCCGCCCTGCAACAGGCAAGTCGCATAAGTCCGATAATCACCTTTTGATTATCCTCGTTTTTAAAGCTCATCTTTCCGAAATCAAGCTCAAAATTCTCCATATCCGATTCATCAAGCTTAATCAGCAGTTTATTATCGCCGAGTTTGTCAACAGTCAAAATACTCCCTCCCCTAAATTCCGATACACATACATCTGTTTACATATTATGATGAACAAAGCACTTTTGCAAGTAAATATTAATGGAATAAAATTTGGCTGTTTTTTCACACATAATTGTCAGGATTTGTGTATGCAATACAAAAAGGTTGCCAACATAACAATTTAATGCTACAATGATGCCGTAAGATACAGCCCAGAAAATAAAAAGCAAAAGGAATGATTTTTATGCCGAACTGGCTTAATGACGCTGTTTTCTATGAAATTTATCCGCAGAGTTTTTGTGACACCAACGGTGACGGAATCGGTGACATCGAGGGTATAATCAGCAAGCTTGATTATGTAAAAAGCCTCGGTTGCAACGCAATCTGGCTCAACCCGATTTACGATTCACCTTTTATGGATGCAGGCTATGATGTTCGCAACTACAAGAAGGTTGCAGAGCGTTACGGCACAAACGATGACCTTGTTCGTCTTTTTGACGAGGCTCACAAAAAGGGCATTAAGATTCTTCTTGACCTCGTTCCCGGTCACACATCAGACCAAAACGAATGGTTTTTAGAGGCCAAGAAAGCCGCAAAGAGCGAATATTCAAACCGTTACATCTTTACAAAGAGCGTATGGGACGCACCGCCGCAGTACCGTATGATGTGCGGACTTTGTGAGCGTGACGGCAACTATATGGTAAACTACTTCAGCTCACAGCCTGCTCTTAACTACGGTTTCCACGAAATCACGCATCCCGAATGGCAGTTGCCGTGTGATCATCCCGACTGTCTTGCAACGGCAGAGGCTATGAAGGATGTTATGCGTTTTTGGCTTGACAAGGGTGCTGACGGTTTCAGAGTTGACATGGCTGACTCACTTGTTAAGAATGATGACGATAAAATTGCAACGGCAAAAATCTGGCGTGGGGTGCGTGATATGCTCGACACGGAATATCCGAATGCCGCAATGGTTGCAGAGTGGTGCAATCCTGAAAGAGCAATCAACAATGCAGGTTTTCACATGGACTTCTATCTTGACCACTACGGAAACGGCTACAGCAGACTTTTCCGCTACGGTGAATTCGGCGATCAGGCTGTTTTCAATCCTAACGGCAAGGGTGATATCAAAGCATTTGCAGACGAATATCTTCCTAACTACGAAAAGACAAAGGACAACGGCTACATCAGCTTTATGACAAACAACCACGATATGCCGAGAGTTACGGCATATCTTGACAAAGAGGCTATCAAGCTTGTGAATGCATTCATTTTCACAATGCCGGGTGTTCCGTTCCTCTACTACGGTGATGAAATCGGCATGAGATATCAGAAAGGCATCGTAAGCAAGGAGGGCGGTTATTCAAGAACAGGCTCCCGTACTCCTATGCAGTGGAACAGCGGCAAGAACCTCGGCTTCTCAACAAGTGACGAGCCGTATCTTGCAGTTGATAAGAGTGCCGACGCTCCGACTGTTGAGAATCAGAAGGACGACCCCGACAGCATCTACAAGGTTGTAACAGACATCATTGCACTTCGTCACAAGTATGATGACCTTAAAGGCAACGGTGAGCTTGAATTCATGTATGAAGAAGGCAAAATTCCGTTTGCATACAAGAGAGGCAACCTCGTTATGTACTTCAACCCCCTCGGTGAAAGTGCAGTAATGAACGCAAAATATACAGGCAAAACAGTATATGCCCTCGGCAACGCTGAATTTGCAGACGGCAAAGTAACAATGTCACCGCAAAGCTTCGCTCTCGTAGAAATTGACGGCTGATTAAATATAATTTTATAGTTTAAGCATAAAAACACCCTTTCGATAAATTCCGAAAGGGTGTAATTTTTTGAAATTGAACAAAACAATTGTAACATTGTGCGAGCGGTTGCAATGTTACGCTCGACCATAATTTTCCATTTTCAATTTTCAATTTTAATTTAATTAAGCAACTATTTCGCCATATTATGCGAAATTATCAAGACCGACAATATATTTCTGAATAAGAGTTGCATCGACAACAGAAATTTCGTTGTTATCGTTTACATCTGCCGATTTTTTCTGAAAATCTTTGAGATTTTCAAGACCAACGATATATTTCTGAACAAGAGTTGCATCGACAACCGAAATATCACCGTCACTGTTTACATCGCCAATCGCAAAAATTTTAGCATTCCGTATTACATCGGAATTTGCAACTATGACCGTGTATTCTCTGTCTGCATGGGCATTTTTTGAAACCTTCATCGTGTATGTTCCGCTTGCAACACCCGAAATTGAATATTTGGCGTTGTTGCCTTTTACGGTTGTTTCATATGCTACCTCACCCGATTTTATAAGCTGAATTGTAACCGTATCACTTTCGGACAGATAGCTTTTTACAGTACCTTTTACAGTTCTTAGCTTTGCCGTAGTGGGTTCTACAGTTGTGGGTTCCTCTGTAGTAGGTGCTACAGTAGTAGGCTCAGTAGTTGTTGGAGCTACTGTTGTAGGCTCAGTAGGCTTTTCACCCCTTGATGTAATTTCTACATCATACGAAAGATATGAAAAATCTCCTGAATAATCAATCTCATTATTATCACTGAGCTGAAGTTCTGTAAAAGAGAAATCAAGATCACTTACCTTTGTTTCTTTTATTACATCATATACAAGTGAAATAATTTTTTCACCTGCTTTTACCTCTGGACCATAAGCTGTAAAGGCTGAAACAGATACATCTTTGTAATCTTCAGTATCTGTAGCAACCATAGGCCACAGAACCCAATGATTTTTGAAAGAATTGTATTTTACCATTTCAAACGGATAATTCGTTCTAAACAGATAGCAAGGACAACCCGCCGGGATATCTTTTGCAAAGCTGTAAGTAATGGTTATTTGGTCTCCCGGATAAAGAACCGTATCATCTGTGTCAAGTGCCTGACAAACCGTTGTCAACCCCGACAGGCTTGCTATAATAAGCAAAGCCGATAATAAAATGCTTATGATTTTTTTCATTTGAATTTCCCCTTTTTGTTTTATTTTATTTGATATATAAACAAATAATTTTTCTGCCGTAAATTCACTATTAGAAAACTTTTATATAATTTAGTTTTTGTTTCGTGAACACTTGTATTATACAGTTTTTGTTTACAAAACACAAGTACTTTAGAATATTTTTATCAAAAACTTTTTTGAGGTGAATATAATGTTTGATTTCGGATTAAGAATACGAGAGCTGAGGGAGTCAAGACATATGTCGCAGGAAAGCTTGGGCAGGAGAATCGGCAGAAGCAAGCCTGTCATAAGCAATTATGAAAACAACATCAAATATCCTCCGCTTGAAGTTTTGATTTCAATTGCAAATGTGTTCAATGTTTCGCTTGATTACCTTGTTGGCATAGAAAAAAAGGACGCTCTCTACATTAACAATCTGAACGAAACGCAGTCGAATATAATGAAACTGCTCTACGAAGAATTTACCGATTGCAATCTTAAAGGCAAAGAGCTTTCATCACGCCAACAAAAAATATTAAGCCTGCTCTTAATTGAGTTTTTGAAATGAAAACCAAATCAACATTTTGACATATAAAAACACCCTTTCGGAATTTACCGAAAGGGTGTAATTTTTTGAAATTGAACAAAACAATTGTAACATTGTAGTCGTTCGCCGTGCGGTTTATTTAATCGGGAACTCGGGTTCTGCGTAGTTGCCCAAAAAGCTGAATTCGGGCATCTCTTCGCTAAGCTGACTTACAAGTTCAATAACATTTTCACTTCTGACATTGCCCGAAAAGTCGAGGTAGAACAGATATTCAAACTGTCTGCCCTGACGGGGACGGGATTCGATTTTTGTGAGGTTAAGACCGAGCGAATTGAATCTGCACAAAAGGCTGTACAGCGATCCCGTAACATGAGGAAGCGAGAAACAAAGACTGATTCTGTTCGCATCTTTGGGAATGTACAGCTTTTTGGAGATGACAATAAATCTTGTTGTGTTCTCGTCATTGTCCTGAAGATGATTGTCAAGAACCTTCAAGCCGTATTCCTCACACGCTTTGTATGAACAGATTGCCGCAACATTGAGGCGCTTTTCCTTTGCAACATCACGGGCGGCAATTGCCGTGTTGGAGAACGGAACAGAATCAAAGCCGTGGTCGGCAATATACTGCGCACATTGTGAAAGTGACTGCGGATGCGACCACACGATTTCAATGTCCTCAAAAGCAGATTGTTTAAGACCTGCAAGGCAGTAGTCAATCGGCAAATCAAGTGCCTTTACAATGTAAAAACGGTGCTTGAGAATAAGGTCATAAACTGCCGAAACAGAGCCTGCGCTTGAGTTTTCAACAGGAAGAACACCGAATGCAACTTCACCGTTGTCAACGGCAGAAAATACATCTGCAAAGCTTTTGTAGTTGACAGCCTCGCCGTTCGGGAAAAGTCTTAAGGTTGCCTCATGACCGTTAGCACCCTTGATTCCCTGATACGCAACCTTGATTCCGCTTGACGGAATATCCGTGCTTGCATTGTTGATAACGCTTTTAAGCTCTTTGCCGCTGCCGACAATGTTGTGCTGGAGTGCCCTTGAAAGCTCCATAATGTTTGAGTAGAGAAGTCTTGCAGATGCGCCGTATTCGCCTCCCTTTTCTTCAACGGCATCAAGAATTTCATTCTCTCTGCCCTCGTTAAGAACGGGAATGTTGTTTGCCTGCTTGTAGATGCCGACATCCCTTGCACAATCCATTCTCTGCTTAAAAAGCTCAATAAGCTGATTGTCTATTTTGTCAATATCTTTTCTGATTTCTTTTAAATCTCTCATAAAGACCTCACATAAGGTTAATAATTGCAACAGCCGTAACAGCCTCAATAACAGGGACTGCTCTCGGCACAATACACGGATCGTGTCTGCCGTGAATAACAAGCTCTGCATTTTCTTTTGTCTGAAGATTTACGGTCCTTTGCGGTTGTGAAATTGACGGTGTAGGCTTTACAGCGGCACGGAAAATAATCGGCATTCCGTTTGTAATTCCGCCCAAAATACCACCGCAGTTGTTTGTTGTTGTAACGACCTTGCCGTCTTTGTATTCAAACGGATCGTTCGACTGCGAACCTCTCATTGTTGAAAGCTCAAAGCCTTTGCCGAACTCAATGCCCTTAATTGCTGGAACACCGAAAACAGCCTTGGCAATAACGCCCTCAACACCTTCAAACATCGGCTCACCGTAGCCTGCGTCAATGCCCGTTACGCAACATTCAATTGTTCCGCCAATGCTGTCCTGTGCCATTCTGGCATCTTCAACGGCATCTCTCATAGGTTTTTCGGCAGTTTCGTCAATGAGTGCAAACGATGAGTTGTTCAGCTTTTCAATGAGTGCGTCATCAATTTCCGTCGGACAGAAGGAGCTGTCGGAAACATTGCCGATACTGCTGATATGGGCAGCAATTTTAATGCCCTTTGATTCAAGAATCTGACGGCAGACAGCACCTGCAAAAACAATCGGTGCTGTAAGTCTGCCCGAAAAATGACCGCCGCCACGAATATCGTTTGACGCATTATATTTTACAAAGGCTGTGTAGTCGCTGTGACCGGGGCGGGGACAGTCGAGAAGATTGCCGTAGTCACCGCTTTTTGTGTTGGTGTTTTCAATTACGGCACAAAGCGGAGCGCCTGTCAGCTTGTTGCCGAGCATACCCGAAAGAACCTTTGGAAGGTCTTTTTCTTTTCGGGGAGTTGCCGTTTTATCCTTGCCCGGAGCACGGCGTGCCATTTGAGTGAGAACTCTGTCAAAGTCAACCTCAAATCCTGCCGGAAGTCCGTCAATTACAACTCCGATTCCGTTGCCGTGGCTTTCGCCGAAAACGGAAATTTTTATCTTATCACCGTAGGTCGAGGACATTCGCCTTACCTCCAATATTATTATAATCTATGTAAAAATCAGGGTAACTTTTGTTGATTGAAAGCGCATAGCTTGACTCAATTTCACCGTTGAGTCTTACTGCGCAGACACCTGCCGACATTACAATTCTGTGGTCATTAAAGCCCTCACAGAATCCGCCCTTGAGGGTGTCAATTCCCTCTATGACAAGTCCGTCAGGCAACTCAGTCACCTTACCGCCGAGATCGTTTATCAGCTTAGCGGTTGCCGTAAGACGGTCACATTCCTTTATGCGAAGTCTCTCGGCATTGTAAATCCTGGTTGTTCCCTTTGCAAATGCGGCACAAACCGTCAGCACGGGTACAAGGTCGGGAATCTGCGAAGCATCAATGTCAATTGCATTAAGCTCTCCCTTTTCAACGGTTACGGAAGTATCAGTCTGCGTTACCTTTGCACCAAACCGTGCAAGCAACTCGGCAATCTTCCTGTCACCCTGTGCGGAATTTCTGTTGACGCCGTTCACAGTCACCTTTCCGCCGAGTGCGCCTGCAACCATAAAGAAAGCCGCCTGCGACCAGTCGCCGTCTGTTGTGTAATCATGCGGAATGTATGACTGACCGCCCTTGATGTGCCAGCCGTTGTCGGTTGTTTCAATTTCAACACCAAATTGTGCCATAGTGTGAATTGTCATATTTATATAGCCGACGCTCTCAATCGGAGATGTCAGCACAATGTCGCTGTCACCCCCAACAAGCGGAAGAGCAAGCAGAAGTCCCGTAATGAACTGCGAACTTACATTACCGGGAATTTCAAAAGTTCCGCTTTCAAGTCGACCGCTGATTTTGAGCGGCAGACCGCCCTCGGTTTCACACTTTACTCCTGCTTTTGGCAGAGCCTCCGTAAAAATTCCGATAGGTCTTTCGGGAAGCTTTCCGTGACCGACAAAGGTGGCATTAATACCGCCGGCTGCGGCTACGGGTATGAAAAATCGCAAAGCACTGCCGCTTTCGCCGCAGTCGAGCGTTACATTATCTGTTTTAAAAATATTTGTACCGTCAACAGTCAGCACTCCGTCCTTTATTGAGGCGGTGCATCCCATATCCTCAATCACGCCGATTGTCGCCTTGATGTCATTTGACAGAGCAACGGGTGCAATTGTGCATTTGCCCCTTGTGAGGGCGGCGCAGATTATTGCACGGTGAACATCGCTCTTTGACGGGGGAATGTTCACCTCGCCGTTTGGTACAAACGGAAGATACCGTACATACGGCTTACTGCTTTTGTCGGTTGACAAAGCCATACTTCCACAGCCTTTCATTAAAATATGTTTACCGTGTTACGGTGTGATGAAGTCGAGCAAATCGGAGATTGCAACCTTTTTGGTAAAGCTTGTGCCGATTTTCTCAAGCAAAACAACATTGATTGACGAGCCCGAAGTTTTCTTGTCTGTCTGAGCCGCCTCGGCAATTTTTTCAAGGCTTGCGTCATCGGTAGTCGGCAAGCCGTAGGTTGCACAAACTTCTTCAATCTTATATGCAGTTCCTGCCTCGGTAAGTCCGTGCTTTTCGCTTGCCTTTGTCATCATTACCATACCGACGGCAACTGCCATACCGTGTGTGATGCCTGTATAGTTGTAGATTTTTTCGATTGCGTGACCGAGTGTGTGACCGAAGTTTAAAAGCATTCTTTCCCCTGCTTCCTTTTCGTCACGGTTTACTACATCACGCTTAATTTTTACACAGGTTTCAATTACATCGTCAATGTGTTCAAGAGCGTCGCCGTTTGCAAGCATTTCAAAAAATTCGCTGTCCTTGATACAGCCGTACTTGATAATCTCAGCCATACCGTCTGTGATGAACTGGTCGGGAAGAGTTGAAAGAGTGTCGGGATCAATCAAAACAGCCTTTGGCTGATAGAATGCACCGACAAGGTTCTTGCCCTGTGCAATGTCAACGCCTGTTTTTCCTCCTACGGATGAGTCAACCTGTGCAAGCAGAGATGTCGGAATCTGAACAAAGTCGATTCCTCTCAGATATGTTGCGGCGGCAAAGCCTGCCATATCGCCCGTAACACCGCCGCCGAGTGCAACGATAAGGTCTTTTCTTGTCATCTTAAAATCTGCAAGTGTGTTATAGATATCTGCGATTGTGTTAAGATTCTTTGACTGCTCGCCAGCCTGAAAAACATGGGCGGTAGTCTGATAACCCTGCTGTGAAAGAGAGTTGAGAACTCTCCATTTGTACAGCGGAGCAACATTTGTATCTGTTACAATAGTGATTTTTTCTGCATTTGAAAGCTTTTTGATAATCTCGCCGCAATTATCAAGGATACCTCTTTCAATCATAATGTCATAGGGACTTCCCGTGGAAACATGAATAGTTTTCATAAAAGTTCTCCTTCCTCTTTATTCTCCGAGTGCCTGTTTGACCTCTCTGCCCTTTTCAAGAAGTGCCTTGAGAGCGTCGGCATCTTCGGCACTTATTGCATCTTTAATTTTTGTAATGTTATCTATAAGTATATCAAGCTCGGAAATGAGCGGATCTTTGTTTTCAAGGAAAAGCTCGCTCCAAAGCGTTGAATTTATGTTTGCAACTCTCGAAACATCTCGGTAACTTCCTGCCGAAAAGCCTTTGTGGTTCGGACAGCACGGACTTAAAACATATGAACACGCAAGCACATGCGGAAGCTGTGATGTGAAAGCAATCATTCTGTCGTGTTCTTCGGGAGTTGTGATTTTTACTGTGCCAAAACCGATTGATTTTGCAAAGTCAGACAACATATTTACAACGCTGTTATCAGCCTTGCACGGAACGATAATGTAGCTTGCGTTTTTGTAAAGGTCGGCGTCCGAAACATCAAAACCGTTTGTTTCCTTGCCTGCCATCGGATGACTGCCGGCAAAAACAAAGCCGAATTTTTCAGAAAGCTTTGTCATCTGCGGACAAATTGCCCTCTTGATGCCTGAAACATCGGTTACAACCGCACCTTTTTTTATGTGTTCGCCGTACCTTGAAACATAATCAACAACCGCCTGCGGATACATTGAAAGGATAATTAGGTCTGCGTTTTCAAGGCTTTCATGTGTGCCGATTTCATCAATCGCACCTTCTTTTAAAGCCTTTTCGGCAGTAGATTGTGTTCTGTTGATACCGATTACACGGTGGTCGGTGTACTTTTTTATCGCCTTGCAAAAACTGCCGCCGATAATTCCGAGTCCTACAACTGCAATATTCACTGCATTAGCCTCCGTTTGTGTATTCTTTAGTAAAGTTAATTAAAGTCCAAATCGGTACGGCTGAAAAACCGTACCGAAAGTAAAAATCTTAATTTAATTTGTCAACAGCCTTTTTTAAGCCGAAAACCTTCTTTGCAACTCCGTCAAACTGCTTTGGAGTAAGTGACTGCGCACCGTCCGAAAGTGCGTGCGGCGGATCGTTGTGAACCTCTATGATAAGACCGTCTGCACCTGCGGCAACTGCTGCCATTGCAAGCGGTTCAACAAGCCATGACTTGCCCGATGCATGGCTCGGATCAACAATAACAGGAAGGTGAGAAAGCTTTTTGATAATCGGGATAGCCGAAATATCAAGAGTGTTTCTTGTAAAGGTTTCGTATGTGCGGATACCTCTTTCGCAGAGCATAACCTTATCGTTACCGCCTGCCATAATATATTCGGCACTCATGAGCCATTCTTCGATTGTTGCGGAAAGACCTCTCTTGAGAAGGATAGGCTTGTCAATTTTGCCGAGCTCCTTGAGAAGCTCAAAGTTCTGCATATTTCTTGCGCCAACCTGAATAATGTCCACATTCTCGAACATATCAATGTGTGATGCTCTCATAATTTCTGTTACAATCGGCAGACCTGTTTCTCTTCTTGCTGTTTTGAGAAGATCAAGTCCTTCTGCCTTGAGTCCCTGGAAAGCGTATGGTGAAGTACGGGGCTTGAATGCACCGCCTCTGAGAAGTGTTGCGCCCGATGCTTTAACATCCTTTGCAATCTGAACAATCTGCTCCTCGCTTTCAACAGAGCAGGGACCTGCCATAATGTGCAGACTGCCGTCACCGATTGTTACATTGTCATTGATTTTAATGACTGTATTGTCGGGGTGGAACTTTCTGTTAGCCTTTTTGTACGGCTCCTGAACTCTCTTTACATTTTCAACAATGTCCTGAGCGTCAATATACTCAATGTCAATCTTTGTTGTATCGCCGATAAGACCGAGTACGGTTGAATGAACACCGTCCCACTTATTAACCTTTACATCATAGCTCTCTTTGAGCATATTTGTGAATTTTGTAATCTGCTCCTCTGTTGCAGACGGTTTTAATACTATAATCATTGCTTTAATTTCCTTTCAATTCACTTTTGACGAAACGAATCGAAGTTCGTCACATTTCTTTAGTCATTTTAGCACTTTAAAGCGTGATAGTCAATAGAATAAATGCAGAATCAAGCGTTTTTATGCGGTTTTTCAGCCACATCTGTTCCGCTTACTGCGTCGATTATTGCAAAAGCGGTTTTTAACGGCGTATTTTTGCCCTTTACCACAATGTCGGCAGCGGCATGATAAATCGGATATCTGCTGTCATAAAGGTCTTTCATAACCCTGTCCCTGTCCGGACGCTGAAGCAGGGGTCTTGTTGTGTCGTTTTTAAGACGGCTTTTGATGATTCCCAGCGGAACATCAAGAAAAACAATCTTGTCCTTGCCCTTGAAGGCCTCAACATTTCTCTTGAATGTAAACGCACCGCCGCCCGATGCAATTACAAGACCTTCAAGCCCTGCAAGCTCAACACAGGCGTCATGTTCCATATCACGAAACTTTTCTTCGCCGTATTTTTCAAATATTTCGGAAACGGTCATTCCTGCTTTTTCTTCAATGTATGAATCCATATCAAGGAATTTTCTTCCCGATTTTCTTGCAATGTTTTTGCCTACGGTTGATTTTCCGCAACCCATAAATCCGCATAAAACTATGTTGTTCACTTTAAATTTCTCCGTTCATCAGAAATTCTTTTCAAGCTCTTTTGCAGAGTCGATACAAAGCTGAGCAATGTCGTCCTTGTCATAAACAGAGCCGTCCCAATGTTCGTGAGAAACAACTGCCTGCCATACGAGCATTGCCATTCCGCTTTCGGCTGTTGCACCGTTTGCCCTTGCCTTTTTAACAAGCATTGTTTCAAGCGGATTGTAAACAGCGTCAAATACATTTGCACAACGGTTTATTACACTGTCGCTTACAGGCTGATTTTCAATCTTAGGAAACATTCCGATAGGAGTTGCGTTGACAAGCACATCAATGTCACCCGAAAGTTCGTCAATAAGGCAGAAGCTTACATCGCAACCTGCAACTGTTTTTCTGATTTCATCGCATAAAGCCTCGGCAATTTTCAAATCCTCTTTTCTTACGGCAAAGAGGAGGGGCTGTTTTTTGAGAACAACCTCATACGCCATTGTTCTTGCAACGCCGCCGCAACCGATGATTACGATTCTGCCGTTAAGCATAATTCCTGCCGCATCAAGAGCCTTTAAAAATCCGTCCGGATCTGTTGTGTAACCCTTTGAAATGCCGTTTTTGTTTGAAACCGTGTTCACACTGCCGTACATCTCGGCCTTTGCGTCAATTTCGTCAAGAAACGGAATGACTGCCTGCTTATGCGGAATTGTAATGTTAAATCCGTCAAGTTTTGAAAGGGTATTTTTAAATTCATATTCAAGATTTTCGGGAGCAATGTCAAGCTTTGTATATTCGGCTTTGACGCCCTGAAGTTCAAAAAGTCTTGTGTGTATAAACGGTGACATTGTGTGACCGATTGGGTGACCGATTACGGCAAATTTCTTGGTTTCCATAATAAAAAAATACCTCCGAGGTTCATATTTTTAGCTATGCAGAAATAAACTTAAAAGAAATTATTTATGCAAAAATCAGAAATTTTTCAAAAAAATTTCAAATATATATTGACAAAGGGGTAAATAATCAATAATATAAGGGAAGTGAAGCAATCCGTTTGCTTTCATACCATTGTAGCATAAACTAAGTGCTTTTGTCTATAATTTACTTTGGACAATCAATATTTTTACCGGGAGGAATTATTAATGGTATTAGAAAAAGTTAAGGCAATTCTTGCTGAACAGTTCGATGTTGAAGAGGATAAGATTACTGCCGACACAGATCTTCAGGAAGATCTCGGCGCAGATTCACTCGATGTTGTTGACCTTCTTATGTCAATCGAAGACGAGTTTGAGGTTGAAGTTCCCGATGAGGAAATCGAAAACATCAAAACAGTTGGTTCACTCGTTTCTTACATCGAGGCTAACTCATAATTTGCTCTTGTTTTTTCGCACTTAATTTTTGAGAGGTCGTTTTTACGGCCTCTTTTTGTTTTGCTCAAAAAGGTCGAAAATTTGCAGATTTAGTGTATATTGAAAAGGCTGAAAATTTAAAAATTCAGGCTGTATCAAAAAGGTTGAAAAATAAAAGAATTAGTGTATAATCTATAGTGCAGGTGTTTTTTCACCTCTATGGGTGAAAAACACCTCGGAATTTTATTGGAAGAATAATCATCCAATAAAATTCCGAGGAGCTGATGCTCCTTTGCACAAGATTGCAATCGGTCGCAAACTCTGCTCCTTGCAAGCAAAGCAGAGTCTTGCTCCGATTTAAATAGTAATGTTATATATGTTATGACAGCCGTGTATTCGGCATTTTGAAAATGCAAAAAAATATGTTAAAAAATAAGTAAAATTTTATTTTACGGAGGGAATATAATGGCAAACAACAAAAAAATGGTTGAAGCTATCACAAGCAGAGATGAGGACTTTGCAAAATGGTACACCGACATCGTTAAAAAAGCTGAGCTCGTTGACTATTCGGGCGTAAAGGGCTGTATGGTTATCCGCCCCTACGGCTATGCTATCTGGGAAAATATTCAGGCTGACCTTGACCGTCGTTTCAAAGAAACAGGTCACGAAAACGTTTATATGCCTATGTTTATTCCCGAAAGTCTTTTACAGAAAGAAAAAGACCATGTTGAGGGCTTTGCTCCCGAATGTGCATGGGTTACTGTAGGCGGTCAGGAAAAGCTTCAGGAGCGTCTTTGCGTTCGTCCTACATCGGAAACTCTTTTCTGTGAACATTATAAAAAGATTATCAACACATACCGTGATCTTCCGAAGCTCTACAATCAGTGGTGCAGCGTTGTAAGATGGGAAAAGACAACCCGTCCGTTCCTTCGTACATCGGAATTTCTCTGGCAGGAAGGTCATACAATGCATGAAACCGAAGAAGAAGCAAGAGAAGAAACGCTCAGAATGTTACATGTTTATTCTGATTTCTACAAGGAAACTCTTGCTATTCCGGCAGTAATCGGCAGAAAGACAGAAAAAGAAAAGTTCGCAGGTGCCGAAGAAACCTACACAATCGAGCCGATGATGCACAACGGTGTTGCTCTTCAGGGCGGTACATCACACTACTTCGGCGACGGCTTTGCAAAGAGCTTTGGCATCACATACACAGGCAAGGACAACAAGCTTCATTATCCGCATCAGACATCATGGGGTGTTTCCACAAGAATGATCGGTGCGCTCATTATGGTTCACTCTGATGATGACGGTCTTGTTCTTCCACCGAAGATTTCTCCTATTCAGGTTGCACTCATTCCGGTTGCACAGCACAAAGAGGGTGTTCTTGAAAAGGCAGAGGAGCTTAGAAAAGCACTTGCCGAAAAGTTCAGAGTAAAACTTGATTCTTCAGACCACGCTCCCGGATGGAAGTTTGCCGAGTATGAAATGAAGGGCGTGCCTGTAAGAGTTGAAATCGGTCCTAAGGATATTGAAAAGAACCAGTGCGTGGTTGTCCGCCGTGATACCCGTGAAAAGGCATTTGTTTCAATTGACGAGCTTGTACCGTTTGTTGAAAACCTTATGGTTACAATCCACAACGATATGTATGACCGTGCTCTTAAAAACACACAGGAAAAGACATTCACGGCAACAACATTTGATGAGTTCGTTGACACAGCCAAAAACAAGCCCGGCTTTATCAAGGCTATGTGGTGCGGCGATACAGCCTGTGAAGAAAAAATCAAAGAAGTTACAGGCGGTGTAAAAAGCAGATGTATTCCGTTCAACGAGGAGCATCTCTCGGATGTTTGCGTATGCTGCGGCAAGCCTGCAAAGCATATGGTATTCTGGGGCAAGCAGTATTGATGTATAAATAATACTTTTTGTGTAAAAACATAGTAAGGTGGTGAGAAAATGCCAATCAAGGTACAAAGTAATCTTCCAGCAATCAAGGTGCTGGAATCGGAAAATATTTTTGTAATGCCGAACGAGGTTGCTCTCAGGCAGGATATCCGTCCGCTGAAAATTCTTATTCTGAATCTGATGCCGACAAAAATCGAAACCGAAACCCAGCTTTTAAGGCTGCTCGGCAACAGTCCTCTGCAGGTTGATATCGAGCTTTTGCAGATGGCATCACACACCTCTAAAAACACCTCTCCGCATCACCTGACAACTTTTTACAAGACATTTAATCAGGTGAAGAACGAAAGCTTTGACGGAATGATTATCACGGGTGCGCCTGTTGAACAGCTCGACTTTGAAGAGGTCGATTATTGGGGTGAGCTTTGTGAAATTATGGAGTGGTCAAAGCATAATGTGTGTTCAACATTCCACATCTGCTGGGGTGCTCAGGCAGGTCTTTATTATCACTACGGCATAAAAAAGCACCTTTTGCCCGAAAAATTAAGCGGAATTTACACCCACAAGGTGCTTGTTCCGCATCACAAGCTTATGAGAGGCTTTGACGATACTTTTACAATCCCTCATTCAAGGCATACGGGAATTGATGAAGAGGCGTTGAAAAGATGCAGAGGGCTTGAAGTACTTGCGGTTTCCGAGATTGCAGGTTCATGCGTAATTTGCAGTCGAAACGGCAGACAGGTGTTTGTTACAGGTCACGCAGAGTATGACCGTGACACCCTTGCCAAGGAATATTTCAGAGATAAAAACAGGGGACTCAATCCGAATGTTCCCTACAATTATTTTCCGAATGACGATGCGTCAAAAACTCCGCCGATGATTTGGAGGAGCAACGCAACCTTGCTCTACACAAACTGGCTCAACTATTTCGTTTATCAGGCGACTCCGTATGACCTCCGTGAGCTTATCAACAGATATCCTCACTAAATTAAATACAAAATCAACCCCGAAGTGCCAAAACTTCGGGGTTTTGTTATGTAAAGTGTTGTATTTATCGTGTACATTATGTTATAATTATTTTAATTGTACATAATGAAAAAGTGCAAAAATGAAAATCTGCAATGAAACGGGTGTTTTTATGGAGAAAAAGCGTACCGTAATCAAGGTTGGTACTTCAACGCTGACTTATGAAAACGGAAAAATAAATTACAGAAGAGTTGAACAGCTTTGCAAGGTGCTTTCCGATTTGCAGAACCGAGGAGAACAGGTTATCTTCGTTTCTTCGGGTGCTATTGCTGTAGGAATGGGCAAGGCAGGTCTTGACAAGCGACCTACCGAAACCAAGAAAAAACAGGCTCTTGCCGCAATCGGTCAGTGCGAGCTTATGTTTATGTATGACAAACTTTTCGGCGAGTACAACCACTCTGTTGCTCAGCTGCTGCTTACCCGCCACGCTGTTGAAACAGAGCAGAAAAGGCAGAATGTTATCAACACAATTGACGAGCTTCTCAAAATGAACATTATCCCCGTAATCAACGAAAACGATACCGTTACAATTGATGAGCTTGAGGGCAACAATTTTGGTGATAACGATATGCTTTCCGCAATTGTCGCAGGACTTGTTGCCGCAGACAGACTCATTATTCTTACGGATATTGACGGTCTGTACGATTCAAACCCACGAACAAATCCAAATGCCAAAAAGCTTGATATTATCGAAAAAATCAATGCGGAAATTTTTGAAATGGCGGCAGGTACAGGCTCAAACCGTGGTACAGGCGGTATGATTACAAAGCTCCAGGCGGCTGATTATGCCACAAAACGAGGTGTTGAGGTCAGCGTTATCAACGGCTCAAATCCCGAAAATCTTTATGAAGTAATTGACGGAAACAAAATCGGAACAAAATTTTTACCTGTTAAATAATCGGAGGAAAATTATGACTACACTTGAACAAATGGGCGCAAAGGCAAAAGATGCGTCAAGATTTCTTATGACAGCCGGTTCAAAAAAGGACATTGCCCTCGGTGCAATTGCAGACGCACTCTGCGAAAACTGCGAAGAAATTCTTGCAGCTAACAAAATTGACCTTGAGAACGGCGAAAAAAGCGGTCTTACGGCGTCACTTCTCGACAGACTCAGATTGTCGGAGGAGAGAATCAACGGTATGGCTGACGGGGTAAGACAGGTTGCGGCTTTACCCGATCCCGTGGGCAGAGTTCTTGACGGCAGAACCCTCAAAAACGGCTTGCAGATTGAAAAGGTAACAGTTCCGATGGGTGTTATCGGAATCATCTTTGAGGCAAGACCTAATGTAACTTCCGATGCGGCGGCTCTTTGCCTTAAAGCAGGCAGTGCCGTAATTCTTCGTGGCGGTAAAGAGGCTTTTCATTCAAATATGGCAATCGCAAGGGTTATGCGTGACGCACTTGAAAAGGCAGGATTTCCCCGTGACTGCGTAGCACTTGTTGAGGACACAACGAGACAGAGTGCAACAGAGCTTATGCAGCTTTCCGATTATCTTGATGTGCTCATTCCCCGTGGCGGTGCAGGACTTATCAAAAGCGTTGTTGAAAATGCAAAGGTTCCCGTTATCGAAACAGGCGTGGGTAACTGCCATATCTATGTTGACAAGAGTGCAGATATTGAAATGGCGAAGAATATTGTTTTCAACGGCAAAACCTCTCGCCCATCTGTGTGCAATGCACTTGAAACATTGCTTGTACACAAGGATATCGCAGAAAAAGCTCTGCCTGTAATCAAAGCAGAGCTTGATAAAAAGAATGTTGAAATCAGAGGCTGTGACAGAACAAAACAGATTCTCGGCGACTGCGTTGTTACTGCAACGGAAGAAGATTATAGAATCGAATTTCTCGATTACATCATTGCCGTAAAGGTTGTTGACAGCCTTGATGACGCAATTGCTCACATTCAGAAGTACAGTACAGGTCACAGCGAATGCATTGTGACAAGCGACTACAACAGTGCAAACGAGTTCACGGCACGAATTGATTCTGCGGCGGTTTATGTAAACGCATCAACTCGCTTTACCGACGGCGGAGAATTCGGACTCGGTGCAGAAATCGGAATTTCAACCCAGAAGCTCCACGCAAGAGGACCTATGGGACTTAACGAGCTTACAAGCTCAAAATATATCATCAGAGGAAACGGACAAATCCGATAATCACATCAGAAGATACATCAGCGCAAGCAGAACTGACGGATCGGTGTTTTCCTCCATAAGCAGTATCACAAGCAAAAGAATTAGGCTCTGTTCCTTGTTTTTGAACATCAGATTCAAAAGACCGTCATCCTTTTTCGGAACGGGCGGTTCGGGAATTTCGGACTTTGGTTCTTCCTGCTTTTCGGGTTGTTTCGGAACTTCCCTTCTTGGTGCTTCACGATTGAATTGCGGCTTTCGGTGCATCTGCTGCGCTCGGTTAAAAGCCTCCTCTTCAAAACTCGGCAAAAAATCACCTCCTGTCAGAACAATCCGTTTTCACGCAGTAACGGCATAAGGCGGAATAATTTCAGCATCTTTTCGGCTTTGTCAAGCTTTTCCTGCCGTTCATGTGAAAGAAACGGTCTGAGCGAATCAAGCAGTCGGGTGGTGTCATCGCTGTTGTTCAGCGAGCTTAAAAGCGGTGCAAATTTGGCAATTGTGCCGATTGTGTCGTCACCGCCCAGCACTGACATAAGGTTATTTTCGGGCGGTTTCGGCTTTGGCGGTTGTTTTTGCTCACCCGTCAGACCAAGCTGTGCCCCAAGACTTTGCACCTGTTTCATTGCCTCGGGGTTCTGCAAAATCTGATTGAGCTTATCCTGTAAATCAGACATATCATTCACCGCCGAGCAGTTTCATCAGCGCCTGAGCCTGCGGACTTTGCAAAAGTTTCTTTGCTTTTTCGGGATCCGACAGAACGCTCTCAATCTGCTTTGATTGATTCGGATTTGTATTTTTCAAAAGATTTTCTATGTTACCGCTTTGTGCGGCACTTTCAAGCTGTTCCTTAGAGATACCGTACTTTTTCGATACCTCACCGAGCAGTTTATTAACTTTTTTATTATCAGACATACCAACACCTCAACATATACTATGCGGAAATTTTAATTTTAGAACGGAGAATTTTCAATGCGTATTTTGGTAGTTTCGGACACTCACGGAGATCTTCGCAGTCTTATCAAAGCCGTTGACGCACAGCGCAAGGCGGAAATAATTGTTCATTGCGGTGACGGTGAAGAACAACAGCGGTTTTTAAAAGACAATTACAAAGGCAAAATGATTGTTGCCGTAAGGGGCAACTGCGATTGGAACAGCTTTTTTCCGTCAAAGGAGATTTTTAAAGCCTGCGGTAAAACCATCTTTGTAACACACGGACATCTCTATGACGCAAAATCGGGACTTTACCGCATTACCTCCGCCGCAAGAGAAGCAGGAGCGGATATTCTCCTCTTCGGTCATACACATATGCCTCTCACACTCTATGAGGACGGTCTGTATATTATGAACCCCGGTTCATGCCACGGATACTATGCGTCCTACGGCATTATCGACATCACCGACAAGGGCGAAATTGTTACCAATACCGTAGCCTTAAAATAATTGTGGAAATTGCAAAAATAAAATGATATAATAAATGTGATAAATAAGCGGAGGTGGGATTTTGAATTTTGACGGTTTTGATTTTGACGACAATATAAAACAAACCTTCAACACCCTTGATATTCAGGGCAGAGTTCCCCACGCTGTTGTAATAGAAAGCAGGGACAGCGAAAAGGCGATGAACCTTGCCGTGTTTCTGTCAATGTATGCGGTGTGTACCGAACCAGTAAAGCCTTGCGGTCATTGTGAGCAATGTCACAAGGCAAAGAATAAGGCACACGCCGACATTAAATATGTTGAACTTCCAAATGACAGAAAACAAAATTCAATTGAGCAGATGAGAGAGATAATCGGTGACTCTGTCATAAAGCCGAATGAGGCAGATGCAAAGGTGTATATCTTCCCTTTTGCCGACACAAGGCTTTCGGACATCGTTCAAAACTCGTTTTTGAAACTTCTTGAAGAACCTCCGCAGAATGTATATTTCATTATGCTCTGCGAAAACTCCAAGAAACTGCTCCCGACAATTCTCTCCCGTTCAAGTGTATTCCGTCTGAAAACAAAAGATGTTTTCAGTGAGGATGCGGTTGCAGGTGCAAAGAAAATTGTAAAAGGAATTTTATCTACACGGGAGTACAACCTTATGCAGGCACTCTATGCCCTCAGCGACAAAAACCTTGCAGACGAAATTCTGCTTGTCGTAAAGCTGATTCTGCGTGACGGAATGGCAAAAAGCGTTGGAGCGGATGCGGTTTTTGACGAGGAATGTGCCGGGGAGCTTGCAAGACGATTTACTCGGGCAAAGCTGATTTCTATGATTGAGCTTACCGAGAACGCAAAACTGAAAATACCGAAACACATAAATATAAATCTTCTCACAACTTGGCTGTGCGGAGAATACAGGAGGATTTCATGGCAGAGATAATCGGAGTACGATTTAAAGAAGTCGGCAAAGTGTATTACTTTAATCCGCTTGACAATAAACTTAACACAGGCGACAGGGTAATTGTTGAAACGGCAAGAGGTCTTGAGTGCGGAGAGGTTGCAACTCCGAACAAGACCGTTGACGATGCGGAAATTTCGCATCCGCTCAAGCCGTTAATCAGAATTGCAACCGAAAAAGACCTGAATCACCTTGCGGAAAACAAACTCAAAGAAAAGGAAGCATACAGAATCTGTGAACAGAAAATTGCCAACCACAAGCTTGAAATGAAGCTTGTAAATGTTGAATACACATTTGACAACAGCAAAATTCTTTTCTACTTTACGGCTGACGGACGAGTTGACTTCCGTGCACTTGTAAAAGACCTTGCAAGTGTATTCAGAACAAGAATTGAACTTCGCCAGATAGGCGTGCGTGATGAGGCAAAAATGCTCGGGGGTCTCGGCATCTGCGGTAAGCCGTTCTGCTGTGCAAGCTTTATGGGCGAGTTCCAGCCCGTTTCAATCAAAATGGCAAAGGAGCAGGGACTGTCACTCTCTCCCGTTAAAATTTCGGGAACCTGCGGCAGACTTATGTGCTGTCTTAAATATGAACAGGAGGCATACACAGACCTTCTTAAACACACTCCCAAGGTAGGAGCAATTGTAAATACTCCCGAAGGCAGAGGTCTTGTTGTTGAAAACAACCTGATTGCAGGAACTTTAAAGGTTAAGCTCAACAACACTCCCGAAGACGCCGCTCCGAAATCATTCACAGTCAAGCAATGCAAGCTTGTTAAGGACGGCTACATCAAGCTTGACAAAAAGGAAATGGAAAAATTCAAGGGACTTGAATAATTTTTTGTAATGCGTACAGCGTTCGTCAAGTTGCAGTAAAAAAGAACTGTTTTCAGTTTAAAATATAAAATTCTTTCCAAAAGGTTGCTTTTTTCAAAATTTATGTTACAATAAAGGTGAAATTCATGAAGGAGGTATTTCCCTATGGCATATACTATCAGTGACGATTGCATCATGTGTGGTGCTTGTGCAGACAACTGCCCTTGCGACGCTATTTCAGAAGGCGACGGCAAGTATGAAATCAATGCAGACGCTTGTGTTGATTGCGGTTCATGTGCTGAAGTTTGCCCCGTCGGCGCTCCACAGGAAGGCTGATTAAGGGTTAATCCACAAAGACAGGCGGCAGGGATTTCCTTGCCGCTTTTTAATTACTGTTTTCAGGGGAATACCGATGAACAATAAACATCTTGAACCGCTTGGCAGCGGTATTAAAATATATGTGTCAGACAGCTACCGTTTTTCAACGGACACAATTTTACTTGCCGATTTTTCAAAGCAAATCGGTGCGAAAAAATGTGTTGATCTCGGCACGGGTTGCGGAACTATTCCGCTTTTGTGGTACAAAAACAACAACCGCCTTGACATCACGGCGGTAGAAATACAGGAGAATGCCTGCAAGCTGTTTTCACAAAGTCTTGAATACAACAATCTTCAGGACAAAATCAGAATTGTAAACTCGGACTTAAACAAGCTTGACGGTGCATTACCGCTCGGCTCGTTTGACCTTGTTGCCTGCAATCCGCCCTACAAAATCAGCGGAGGCGGAATTACAAATCCCGAAAACGCAAAGCTTGTTGCAAGGCACGAATCCGAATGTACGCTTGACGATGTGTGCCGTTGCGGTTCGTCGCTTTTGCAGTTTGGAGGACGGCTCTGCATTTGTCAGCGCCCCGAAAGACTTGCCGATGCAATGGAGGCAATGCGTAAATATTCGGTTGAGCCGAAAAAATTAAGACTTGTTCAACAGCGAAAGTCAAAAGCCCCGAAGCTCTTTTTGCTTGAAGGCAGAAGAGGCGGCAAAAGGGGATTTCTTGAGGTTATGCCAACCCTGTTTATTGAGGACGAAAGCGGAAACTTTTCCGAAGAAATGCTGAACATCTACGGCAGTTACAAGGAGGACTATATAAATTGAGCGGAATTTTATATGTAACGGGAACGCCGATCGGCAACCTCGGAGATTTTTCACCGAGAGCCGCAGAAACCCTCGAATCGGTTGATTTCATTGCGGCAGAGGACACAAGGGTAACGCTTAAGCTCTTGAATCATTTCGGCATAAAAAAGCCTATGGTGAGCTATTTTGAACACAACAAGCGTGAGCGTGGCGAAATCATCTGCAACAGAATTGAACAGGGCGAAAATTGTGCAATTGTAACGGACGCCGGAATGCCGTGCATTTCCGATCCGGGTGAAGATTTGATAAAGCTCTGCGAGGAGCGTGGAATAAAAACCGTGGTAATTCCCGGTCCGAGTGCCGTGATTTCCGCACTTGCGGTTTCGGGACTTGAAACAGGCAGATTCACATTTGAAGGCTTTTTGAGCGTGAACAAAAAGAGCCGCAACGAGCATCTTGACAGTCTGAAAAACGAACACAGAACAATGATTTTCTACGAAGCGCCACACAAGCTTCCGCAAACTCTCCGAGATTTGTACAGCTTTTTCGGTGACAGAAAGCTTTCGATCGTTCGTGAACTCACCAAAGTTCACGAAGAAGTAATCCGCACCACAACAAAATATGCTGCGGAAAATTATGCGGACGGCAGTATGAAGGGCGAATTTGTGCTTGTGCTTGAGGGCAAAAAGCAAGAGGAAAAATCCGAAGAATACACCCTTGAATTTGCGGTTGAAACCGCCCGCAAGCTGATTGAAAACGGTGCAAAGCCCACCGAGGCGGCAAAAGAGGCGGCAAGTATAACAGGCTTTAAGAAAAATGAGATTTACAGGGAGCTGTTGTAAATGACATACGAAAATGCTGTTGAAAAAATTCATTCACTTTTGACATTCGGTTCTCGTCCGGGACTTGACCGAATGAGAATTTTGCTTGACAGGCTCGGAAATCCGCAGGACAGGCTGAAATTTATACACATTGCAGGTACGAACGGCAAAGGCTCGGTTTGTGCTATGCTTTCATCCGCACTTGTTGCGGCAGGCTACAAAACAGGCTTGTTCATTTCACCGTATATCACGGATTTTCGTGAGAGGATACAAATAAACAATTGTATGGTGAGCGAGTCCGTTCTCACGGATGCGGTGGAAAAAACTTTCCCTATTATCGAGCAACTGCGTGAAGAGGGCACAATCATCACAGAATTTGAGTATGTCAACGCTCTTCAATTTTATATACACGCAAATGCAGATTGTGACATTGTTGTTCTTGAAACAGGAATGGGCGGTCTGCTTGACTGCACCAATACTATAAAATCACCGCTTTGTGCCGTTATCACCACAATCGGACTTGACCACACGGCAATTCTCGGTGATACAATTGAAAAAATTGCACAGCAAAAATGCGGAATCTTCAAGCCCGACTCAATGGCGGTTACTTCAAAGCAGGATATCCGTGCAATGAAGGTTATTGAATCAACTGCAAGAGAAAAGAAAATTCCGCTTGCAACGAGCGAGAGCGTTAATATTGATGTCATCGAAACCACCTTAAAGGGCAGTCGCTTTATGTTTAACGGTGTTGAAATTGATCTTCCGCTTTCGGGTGATCATCAGCTTGAAAATGCAAAAACAGCACTTGCGACACTTGATATGCTCCGTTGCAATTCTCTGATTTCAATAACAGATGAGCAGATTGCAAACGGTTTTGCAAAGGCTGTCAACCCTGCAAGACTTGAGCTGTTGAGTGAAAAGCCGATTGTTCTGCTTGACGGTGCTCACAATCCTAACGGAATTGAGGCGCTTAAATCGGCAATCCAAAAATTCCTTCCGAATAAGTATATAATTGCAATCACGGGTATGCTTGCCGACAAGGATGTCAGCACTTCGGTAAAACTGCTTGACGGAGTTTTTGACAGAGTTTACACAGTTCCCGTTCACAATCCAAGGGCAATGCACCCTGCAAAGCTTATGCAACAGTATGCAAGATTTGTTGACGATACTGTAACCTTTGAAAGTGCCGAACACGCATTTGATATGGCTTTTGAACAGGCTGAAAAGACCGATTGTGCAGTTGTAATCTGCGGTTCGCTCTACCTTGCAGGCGAAATCCGTCCGTATATCATCAATAAAATTAAGGCTGAAAACGAATCAACCGAAAAGTAAATTTTTCGTTACAACAGAATAAAACAAATTTTTTGCTCCGCACTTATTATCATTAAGATAACAGGTGCGGAGCTTTTATTTTTTAGAAGGACTGATAAAATTGCTGAAAACGGAATTTAAAAATAATATTCTCACGGTATACATTGACGGCGAAATCGACCACGATTCGGCGGCAGGAATACGCACAAAAATTGACGCCGCCGTTCAGACAAACAAACCGAAACTTTTGTGCCTTGATTTTTCAAAAGTATCGTTTATGGACTCATCGGGCATAGGTCTTGTAATGGGGCGATACCGCCAGATGAAGCTTGTCGGCGGAGCATTGCGTGTGATTAATATTCCCGACAGATTGTACAGGCTTTTTTCAATGTCGGGACTTGAAAGTTTGGGGGTGTTGAGATGAAAACAGTAAATGAAATGAAACTTTGCGTGCCGTCAAAAAGCTGTAATGAGGCTTTTGCACGGTGCGTTGTGTCGGCATTTGTAATGAGCCTTGATCCTACCGTGAACGAACTCAGCGACCTAAAAACCGCTGTGTCCGAGGCTGTGACAAACTGCATTGTTCACGGCTACCGCCACCAAAGCGGAAAAATTTACATAAACGGAAAAATCACCTCCGAAAACAAGGTGATAATCACAATCCGTGACAAAGGCTGCGGAATTTCCGATATTAAAAAGGCAATGGAACCGTTGTTTACAACCGCTCCCGAGGAGGACAGGGCAGGACTCGGCTTTGCAGTTATGCAGAGCTTTTGCGACAAGGTGCGTGTCCGTTCAAAGCCCGACAGCGGAACAACCGTAACTCTTGAAAAAATTATAGGTTCGGAAAATGACCGATAAAAATAAACTTGCCGACAAAAATATGGGACTTGTCCATGCCTGTTGCAAACGATTTTCAGGCAAAGGAATAGAGTACGAAGAACTTTTTGCATCGGGTTGTCTCGGACTCGCAAAGGCGATTAATAACTTTGACGAAAGCCGTAACCTGCAGTTTTCAACCTATGCCTTTCCTGTAATTATGGGCGAAATTAAGCGACTTTTCCGTGACGGCGGTGCAATCAGGGTCAGCCGTACATTAAAGGAGCTTTCACTTGCGATATCGAGGCTTAACAATGAAAGCAAACTAAAAAACGGCAGAGAACTCACCGTGAGCGAGCTTGCCGAAAGGCTTGATACAAGCGAGGAAAAAATCATTGACGCACTCAACAGCACAAGAGTTCCTCTCTCCCTGACTGCCGAATATGACAGCGAGGGCAACCCACAGCTTGATGTCCCTACAGATGATATTCAAGACGAAATCTCGGAACGATTGTCGCTTGAACAGGCAGTAAAATCCCTATGCGAAACCGACCGAAAAATAATTCAGCTGCGGTACTACCGAAGCAAAACACAAACTCAAACCGCCAAAATTCTTTCCATGACGCAGGTTCAAATCAGTCGGCGGGAAAAGAAAATTCTCACCGCCATTCGGGACAAAATGTCGGTTTAGCACCACGATTTTCCGAATGTGGCGTTCAATGAATCCCCTGCATATTTTTATTTATAAAAAATTTTCATATTTAACGACAAAAGCGCCCGAATAACGGACGCTTTTACTTTTTCTTTAATTCTGTTTTTCAAGCTTCAGCTTTTCAACAATTGCATCAACCGTGGTTTCGATACTGCTCAGCTCCATTGACACCGTGATATCGGCATACTTTTTATAGAGCGGATAACGCACTCTGTACACATCATCAAGAGTTTCACCTTTACCGAATGCAATGCCTCTTGTTTTGATATTTGTAACTCTGCGCTTGATTTCATCGAGGTCAACATCAATGAAAACAACCTTGCCGTTTTTTCTGAGGTTTTCCATGGCATTTTCACTGAGAACCATTGAACCGCCTGTTGCGATAACGGTCTTGTCGTAGTCAAGCTCTGCACCGATTTTTCCCTCAAGATGAAGAAAAAAGTCAAGACCTTCATTATCAAGAATCTCCTGCAACGGCTTTCCTGCCTCTTTGCAGATTATCAAATCTACATCAACGAAGGAATAACCCAGCGCCTTGGCAAGCAACACACCGACTGTGCTTTTGCCCGATCCGGGCATTCCGATTAAAACTATATTTTTCATATTAAAGAATCCTTACATTAAGTGAATCTGTGCTTGAAGTCGGGCAAGTTTTGTTTGACGAAAGCACAACAACCGTGTCGCCTTTTTTGACAACGCCTGTGCTGAGTGCCTTTTCCATAGCCTGTTTCGTGATTGAATCAGATGTGCGTTTTTCTTCGCCCATGACAGCCATAACACCCCAGTTAAGACAGAGCTTTCTGCACACAAGCTGTGATGTTGCAACTGCAATAACTGGACAGTCAGGTCTGTAATGAACCATCGCTCTTGCAACTCGACCTGTTGCACTTTCAACAATAATAGCCTTTGCGCCTACTGCCTGCGCAATATTCTTTGCAGCTTTACAGATACTTGATCTGATTGGGTTAGTGTCCTTCATTCCGTGTTCTTCCACATACTCATGAAGTGCGGTAAATTCACCGTTTTCCTCAGCCTCCGAACAAATTGCGTCAAGTGCCTTTACGCTTTCAATCGGGTACTTACCTGCGGCGGATTCTGCCGAAAGCATTACTGCGCTTGTGCCGTCATAAACTGCATTGGCAACATCGCTGATTTCGGCTCTTGTAGGACGGGGAGCCGTTGTCATACTCTCAAGCATCTGGGTTGCAGTGATTACATACTTACCTCTTGAAACAACCTTTCTGATGATTGTTTTCTGTATTTCAGGCAGCTTGATAAATGGAATTTCAACACCCATATCTCCTCGGGCAACCATAATACCGTCTGCGTAATCAATGATTGCGTCCATATCGTCAACACCGCTCTGATTTTCAATCTTTGCGATAATTTCAACATACTCATAGCCGAGGCTGTCAATAAAGTCACGAAGAGTTCTAACATCATCGTGATTGCGGACAAATGATGCGGCAACAACTGTTGCACCGTGGTTAAGACCGAACTCAATGTCCTTTCTGTCCTGAGCGCTTACATACGGCATATTGATAAAGTAGCCCGGAATGTTGATACTCTTGCGGTTTTTAAGCACACCGCCCTTGTTTACGGTACAAACGATTGACTCGGGATTTACTGACTTAACGACAAGCGAGATAATACCGTCATCAAGCAAAAGCTCTCTGCCGATTGCCTCCTGACCTTCGGATTCAAAAATATCAACAAGCTTCGGAAACGAAAGGCTTACACCTGTTTCGTCGCCCTCTTCTTTGTTTTTAAAAAGACTGAACTCTGCACCCTCGACAAGTTTAACAGAACCGTCCTTGAATGTGCCGACTCTGACCTCAGGACCCTTTGTATCGAGCAGAATTGCAACATTTTGACCACTCTCTGCAATTGCCTCTTTAAGGTTTTTGATTGTAACCTCAAGTCGGTCATAAACACCGTGTGACATATTGATTCTGGCAACATTCATACCTGCGTCAATCATTTTACGCATCATTTCTTTTGAATCGCAGGCAGGTCCGATGGTACAAACTATCTTAGTTTTTCTCATGTTTTCTCCGTCCTTTTAAAATGCTTATGTTCTGTTATTGTGCATATGTATAAATCTGTGTAAAAATTTTGATTACACTCATTATATATTATTCACAACACAATTTCAATCTTTGATTTGTAAAATTTTACATTCTGTGGCTTGTACAAAAATTTTCAAAACAATAACAAAAAATCGGGCAGTTTCCTGCCCGATTCTGTGCTTGAATTATACAAGATTTACGACAATCTTCTGAATTTGTGTTGCGTCAATAACGCTGATTTCACCGTCACCGTTTACATCGGCAACATTGAGCTGACTGTCTGTGAGTGTTTCAAGACTTACAATGTACTTCTGAACAAGAGTTGCGTCCATTACAGTAACTTCGCCGTCGCCGTCAACATCACCGATTTTAGCGGAAGGAGTGTACTCGCTAAACCACTTACTGCTGATCCATGCCGCACGGCTTGTCATCCAATCAGCTGCATAATTATACATATCCGTAAAACTGCCCTGATTGTAGCTTGTCTTAGTGTTACTTACGGTATATGTACCTGTTGTCATATCAAAGTCAGCCTTGTTCATTGATGTGTGGTCACAAATCCAACTGCTCGTTCTTATATGCCAGCCGCTTTTGTAATTCATCGCACCGCTGTCCTTGAGAAGGTCAAAATACTGTGTTTTTGTATAGAATTCGTCAGAGCCCTTGTAAGATGCGGTCTTGCCTGCAAAATAGTTGATTGCAGGAACAAACTGCTCAAACCAGATATTTACGGCAGCCTTATTAACCTGAGTGTTTCTTGAAATATTGTTAATGATATTACTGCTATTCTGAGTGCGTTTTTGTCTGTCCTTGAATCTGCACCACCAGCCTGAATACTGTGTGTAATCCTTAACACCGAAGTTCTGAAGATCCCAAGCACTGCCTGTAGCATTACCGAGCGCATTATCGTAGTCCCATACAGGTGAGCCGAAGAACTTATAGTTACCGTCAGAATCCTGCTTGTAAACAAAGTAAACGCTTGAAACACCGGAATCCCAGTTTTTACCTAGTTCATTTATAAGCCACAGCTTTGCACATGAATCAACATCAGCGTACTGTGAAAGGTCGGAGTCTGCTTTTTTAGCGGCTCTGTGGAAAGCATTGTACTTTTCACGGACATAGTTCTTAACTTCATTATAGCCCTTGTCGCCTTCCGAAAGCTCAGGAGCTTTAATTGTAACCTTGATACCGTCATCACATTTTACATAGTAATCTTCACCGTCTACAGCACCGGAATCAACTTCACAAAGGAACGGGAAATTCTTGTTTACATTGCCGTCAGCGTCAAGATATGCAGTATCGTCAATATCGTTGACAAGGGCACTCTTACCCACCTCAATTTTTTCGGTCATCTGATATGAACCCCAGTAATAACCGTCTGAGTAGAAATCAACATATCTTGAATCCGAAGCATATGGAGTTCCTACTGCATCTGCAAGGTCATAAAGAAAGCGGTTTCTTGTGAGTGAATCATCCTGATAGTTTGCAAGAAGAGAAAACTTTTTGCCCTTTGACATACCGCCGATTGAAACCTTATCGGAATATGTGATGTTGTAAGGTTTTTTAGCCTTGCCCCATGTTGAGTTGCCTCTGCCCTTGATTTTCTTGATTGAAGTATTGTCAATCTTGCCGTTCCTGTCAACAATAGCGCCTGTTGCAGAGGAATAGTTACTCTTATCCTCGTTAAGATAAGAGATAAGATCCTTACCGTTGCCGTCAGCGTTGCTGTTGTTTACATAGATTGCAGACTCGGCAGAGGACTTTAAGAATGTGAGGGAATAGGTTTTTCCGTCGGCAGTAACATTGCCTGCCTTATCAATTGTGTACGAAACCTCTCTCGACTCGCCTGACGGTATAGTTACATTATTAACCGTAACGCTTTTTGAATATGCGTTATAAAGCTCAACGCTTGTTGACGAAACACTGCTTGGAAGGAAGAAATACTTCCTATTAGTATTCAATTCCTCCATATCCTCGTTGTGTTTACATTGCCATGCAACCCATGCGTCAGAATCGTCAGAACCGCTTACTGCGTGTGCATAAAGTGCATTCTGAGTTTTAAATGAAAGAGTCGGTGTTGATGTTTGAGCGGCAGAAACAGAAAATACCGACATACCGCCAACGGTCATCAAACCAGCAAGTACAATTGAAAGCGCCTTTTTTGTTGTCCTCACTATAATCACTCCTAAAAAATCATATCAATAAGGAACTTTTAGATATATTCACAAAAAGTTCACTTGTTAATCACATCCGTCAAAATTATTGTACCATTTGCATAAAATTAATACAAGTAATTTTTCAATATATAACGGTACAATTTTGCGAAATTTCTTTATTTTCGTTGATTAATTTGATATAATATTATGGTAAAGATACGGTAACACTTACAGAAATTTTAAATCACATTAAGGAAGTGGCATAATGCGTAATTACGGCAAAAAGAAAAACTATTGTCTTATTGCGGCACTTGCATCACTTGTAGCTTTTTCAACTATGGCTGCAAGCGTTATGAGTGGTTGCGGAGAAAATTCGGATGAACAGAAAGCAACAAAGATTGTTCACGAAACACGCATAGATACTCAGATTGAAACAAAAATTGAAACATACACCGAGGTTGTAACAGATGCTCAGGGCAACACTGAATATGTTGAAGAAACAAAAGCTGTGCCTGTAAACAACAACGCCGGCGGCAACAGCAAGTCAGGCGATTCAGGCAATAACTCCGAGAACTCAGGAGGCAGTTCTTTCGGCAAAAATTCAAACAGTCAGCAGAGTTCCGTTATTGAAAAGAGTGAAACGAGCAAAACTACTAACAACAGTTCTTCAAAAACAGACTCAGGCAAAACTAATAACAACAGTAATAAGAATAATAACAACAGCAATAAAAATAACAACAGCAACAAAAATAATAACAGTTCATCTTCAAAGTCGGATTCATCAAAATCTGATGACAGCAACAGCAAGTCACTTAAAATCGGCGGCAAAACATTCAATGTCGGTGACACAATTGTATGCACATACAATCTGACAACACCGGCAGTTCTCGAAAACTATCAGGCAACAATCAAATATGATTCATCAAAGCTTACCTGCAAAAGTGCAAAAATGTCTGTACCCGCTAAATACGGAGCTATGCTCAACATAAAGATTGCCGGAGAGATTTCTTTAAGCGGCGTCAACATCGGTGACGGTTATGACTACACAAACGGCGGTGCGTTTATGACCGTAGTATATGAAGTTAAAGGCGGCGGCTCAACATCACCAAGTTATCACTGGGAAGTTGCCTGCAGAGCAAGCGACAGTAAGAACCTTATCGACAAAAAGGGTAAGCCTGCGAGCGGTTTTAAGCTCAGCTCATCTTATAAAGATTCGGTTGCCAACTAAAAATTGAATTGCTTTTAAAACTGTAAAATGAGGCTGTGAAGAAATGAAGTTTAAGACTTCGTTCTTCACAGCCTGTCTTGTTTTGTACAAAAGCACGGCGCACCCCCGCTTCCTGTTCGTGAATACAGTGGCTCTATAATAAAAGTCGGGGTAGCAAAAGAGCCTGCATTTTGAAACAAACGCAAAAACTCCCGACTAAAAAGTCGGGAGTTAAATTGAACTTGTATTAACTTAAAAAGAATTAAACGAGCTCGATAATTGCCATTTCAGCGGCGTCACCACGACGGGGACCGATTTTAGTAACTCTTGTATAGCCACCGTTTCTATCGCTGTATTTTGGAGCAATTTCCTTAAAGAGCTTGCTTGTAACATCTTCCTTAGTAACAAAAGCCAAAACAAGGCGTCTGTTGTGAAGAGTATCTTCTTTAGCTGTAGTAATCATCTTCTCTGCCATAGCCTGAACTTCCTTGGCACGAGTAAGAGTTGTTTCAATTTTGCCGTTTTCCAAAAGGAAAGTAACCATAGCACGAAGCATTGCAGTTCTCTGTGCAGTAGTTCTTCCTAATTTTCTTGTACCTGGCATTTCTTTCACTCCTTTACCGTTGAGTTTGTTGGTAAGAATTTGACAGAATAGCCTGTCAAAGACTTTGGGAAGTTATTCGTCTTCCTTCTGAAGACTAAAACCGAGAGAATTGAGCTTCTGTACAACTTCCTCGAGAGATTTTCTACCGAGGTTACGCACTTTCATCATATCCTCTTCGGACTTGTTGATCAAATCCTCTACCGTGTTAATGCCTGCACGCTTGAGGCAGTTGAAAGAACGAACTGAAAGATCAAGATCTTCAATTGTCATTTCAAGAATCTTTTCCTTGCCCTTGTCATCCTTCTCAACCATAACTTCAGCACTTGAAGCTTTGTCGGAAAGGTTAACAAAAAGGTTAAGGTGTTCGGTAAGAACCTTTGCTGCAAGAGAAACAGCCTCCTGAGCATTGATAACTCCGTTTGTCCAAACATCCAAAGTGAGCTTGTCATAGTCAGTAATCTGACCTACACGAGTGTTATCAACTGTATAGTTTACCTTTAACACGGGAGTATAAATTGAATCAATCGGCAAAACGCCAATAACATTGTTGCCGCTTAACTGCTTGTTGCGCTCTGAAGGAATATATCCTCTGCCCTTGTCAACTGTGATTTCCATATTTAGCTTAGCACCCTCACCGAGTGTAGCAATATGGAGTTCAGGGTTGAGAATTTCAACCTCATCATCACATTTGATGTCGGCAGCCTTTACCTCACAGGGACCCTCGGCTGCAATTTCTATAACCTTGGGACTTGTTTCATGGAGCTTTGCAACAAGACTTTTCATATTAAGAACAATTTCCGTAACGTCTTCCTTTACGCCGGGAATAGTTGAAAATTCGTGAAGAACGCCGTCAATCTTGATTGATGTAACAGCACAGCCTTCAAGAGAGGAAAGCAGCACACGGCGCAAACTGTTGCCGAGTGTGTTGCCGAAACCACGCTCGAGCGGTTCAACAACAAACTTGCCGTACTTTCCATCCTCGGTTAATTCCTCGGTTTCAATTCTTGGCTTTTCAATTTCTATCATTCGCGAATCCTCCTAAACATTATGCGACTGCAAAAGCAGCCCATCTGTGTGTAATCTGCCTGTGAAATAAAAGATTACTTGGAGTACAACTCAACGATGAGGTGTTCTTCAACAGGAAAGTCGATGTCTTCTCTCTGGGGAGCTGCAACAACCTTGCCACCGAGAAGGTTTTCGTTCTTCTCAAGCCACTTTGGTGTTACAATTGAAGATGTTTCGCCCTCTGCGATTGCCTTGAATCTTGCAGTTGAACGGCTCTTCTCCTTAACTTCGATTACATCGCCAACCTTAACAAGGTATGAAGGAATGTTTACCTTCTTACCGTTTACGGTAAAGTGGCTGTGACTAACAAGCTGTCTTGCTTCTCTTCTTGTAGCTGCAAGACCGAGTCTGAAGATAACGTTGTCAAGTCTTCTTTCAATAAGTGTAAGCAATACAGCACCTGTCTTACCCTCAGCTTTTTCAGCTTTTTCGTAGTAAGCTCTGAACTGCTTCTCCATGATGCCGTAGATAAATTTTACCTTCTGCTTCTCAGTGAGCTGCATGCTGTATTCGCTCTTTTTTCTTCTCATCTTACCGCCGGGATTTCTGTTGGAAGTCTTCTTGGAATAACCCATAACTGCGGGTGAAATGCCAAGAGCTCTGCAACGCTTAGCGATAGGCTGCATATTTTTAGCCATAGTAGAATTTTCCTCCTTTTAAAATACTATACACGTCTTCTCTTTGGAGGACGGCATCCGTTGTGCGGGATTGGAGTAACATCCTTAATCATTGTTACCTCAAGACCTGCAGTCTGCAATGCACGGATTGCAGCTTCACGACCCTGACCGGGACCCTTTACATATACTTCAACATACTTCATGCCGTGTTCCATTGCTGCCTTTGCAGCTGTTTCGGCTGCTGACTGAGCGGCAAACGGAGTTGACTTCTTTGAACCTCTGAAACCGAGCTCGCCTGCGCTTGCCCATGAAACAGCGTTGCCCTGTGTATCGGAAATAGTAACAATTGTGTTGTTAAATGTAGACTGGATATGCGCTGCGCCTTTTTCAATGTGCTTGCGTTCACGGCGACGGCGGATAACCTTCTTACCACCCTTTGGTGCTGCCATAGTCCTTTGCCCTCCTTACTTCTTCTTATTAGCCATGGTTTTACGGGGACCCTTACGAGTACGAGCGTTAGTTTTTGAACGCTGACCTCTTACAGGAAGTCCTTTTCTGTGGCGAACGCCACGGTAACAACCAATATCAATAAGTCTTTTAATATCATAAGCGATGTCACGGCGAAGGTCACCTTCAACGCGGCAGTGATGCTCGATGTATTCTCTGAGCTTTGCAATATCTTCTTCTGTCAAATCTCTGACACGAGTGTCCGGATTAACACCTGTTGCAGCAATAATGTCGTCTGCAGTCTTACGGCCGATACCGTAGATATAGGTCAAACCAATCTCAACTCTTTTATCTCTCGGTAAGTCAACACCTGCTATACGAGCCATATAGTTGCACCTCCATATAAATTCTAAAATATAGTTTTGTTTTCGTTAGGTAAATTAACCCTGGCGCTGCTTATGCTTGGGGTTTTCGCAAATAACTAAAATCTTACCTTTTCTTTTGATTACTTTGCACTTGTCGCACATTTTCTTTACTGAAGGTCTGACTTTCATGTATAATCATTCCTTTCTAAAAAGTCGTGTTTTTACCCGAATTATTTAGTTCTCCAGGTAATTCTGCCTCTTGTCAGGTCATAGGGGGACATTTCCACCTTTACCTTATCACCCGGCAATATGCGAATGAAGTTCATTCTCAGTTTGCCTGAAATAACAGCTAATATCACGTGACCGTTCGGCAACTCTACCTTAAACTGTGCGTTCGGTAAAGCTTCCTTAACAATACCTTCAATTTCGATTACATCCTGTTTTGACATATTGTCAACCCTCGCTCTTTCTAAAATTGTTCAAAATTTTTCTTATCTGCGGATTGGTCTTGATTGAACCCTCTATCACGGTTCCTGTAGGAGAAATATGAATAAGCTTTTTCTTTTTAGGCTTCTCAACCTTTCTTCGCTTTCCGTCTGCAATGTAAGCAAAAACGGAATCGCAGTCGAGAACAACAAAAAAGCCGTTCTTTTCCCTTCCTGCCACAGCCTTTACGATACTGCCTTTTACTGTGTTCATAAAATCACCTTTAATCGCACAAAGTCATAATTTTAGGTCCGTCAGGAGTTATTGCAACAGTATGTTCAAAATGAGCTGAAAGCTTTCCGTCAGCAGTGACGGTAGTCCATTTGTCATCAAGAACACGCACATTGCACCTGCCCTGGTTCACCATGGGTTCAATGGCAATAGTCATACCCGGAATAAGCCGCACTCCTCTGTGAGCAGTGCCGTAATTGGGTACGCTTGGGTCTTCGTGCAGTTTCGCACCTACGCCGTGGCCGACAAAATCTCGTACCACCGAGTAACTGCGAGCTTCGACATACTTCTGAACAGCGTTGCCTATGTCACCGACACGGTTGAAGGCAAGAGCCTGTTTAATTCCCTCATACAGACTCTCTTTTGTGGCGTCAAGCAAAGCCTGTGCGTCTGCACTGATTTTGCCGCAGGGGAATGTAAAGGCGTTGTCGCCGTGAAATCCCCCGTAGAAAGCGCCAACATCCACGCTTACTATGTCGCCCTCTTTTAAAACGAGTTCTTTACTGGGTATGCCATGGATAACCACATTGTTAACGGAAATGCACGCACTCGCAGGAAAGCCGCCGTAACCGAGAAACGAGGGAACTGCTCCCTGTTTCTCGATGTATGAGCGGACAATGTTATCTATTTCATAAGTAGTAACGCCGGGCTTTACAGCCTCTCCCGCAACACGCAATGCCTCGGCAGAAATTCTGCAGGCATCTTTCATTTTTGAAAGTTCCCGTGCTGTCTTAACTACAACCATGAATTAAGCCTCAATACCTTCAAGGATAGCCTTTGTAGTAGCTTCTACATCATCCTGTCCTTTTACAGTAACAAGCTTACCCTGCTTCTCATAGTAAGAAACGAGGGGCTCGGTCTCTTTGTGATATGTTTCGAGACGAGCAAGCACGGTATCGGGGTGGTCGTCCTTGCGCTGAACAAGGGTGCCGCCGCAATCGTCACAAACACCTTCCTTTTTGGGCTTTAAAGTCACAATGTGGAAAGGTCTGCCACAATTTTCGCAAACACGGCGTCCGGACATACGGTTGATGATTTTTTCATCAGAAATGTCGATGTTGATGACATGCTGAATCTCAACACCCATATTATCCAGAGCCTCAGCCTGAGGAATAGTTCTTGGAAAACCGTCAAGAATGAAACCCTTCTTGCAGTCATCGGCAGAAAGTCTTTCCTTTACAATACCAATTACTACTTCGTCGGGAACAAGCTTGCCTTCATCCATAAAGGATTTAGCCTTCAAGCCCATCTCAGTGCCGTTTTTCAGCGCTTCACGGATCATGTTTCCGGTTGAAATTGTGGGAATACCAAAGTGTTCACAAAGTACAGCAGCCTGTGTGCCTTTACCTGCACCCGGAGCACCTAACATGATAATGTTCATCTATTATACTCCTTTTTTCTCAATTAGTCAAGAAAACCTTTGTAATGACGCATCATCATTTGTGACTCGAGCTGTTTAACAGTTTCAAGAGCAACACCAACTACGATGATGATTGATGTACCGCCGATTGACATCTGTCCCATTCCGGAAGCAGCGCCGTAGATAAGCGGAATCATAGCGATAACAGCAAGGAACATTGCACCGATTAAAGTGATTCTTGACAAAATCTTTCTGATATAATCGGCTGTCGGAGCACCCGGGCGAATACCGGGAACTGTGCCGTTGTTAGCTTTAAGATTGTTAGCCATTTCAACAGGGTTGTACTGAATTGATGTATAGAAATAAGCGAACATTATAATGAACAAGAAATAAAGTACCATGTACAGCCAGCCTGTGGTGCTGAATGCTGCAAAGAATGCACCCCAGAAACCTTCTCCTGCAGGAATCTTGAGGAAGAGGTTGATTGTACTTGGAATTGAAAGAATTGAGCTTGCAAAGATGATTGGAAGAACGCCGCCGAGAGCAACCTTGATAGGAAGGTGGCTTGACTGACCGCCGTACATCTTTCTGCCCACAACACGCTTTGCATACTGAATCGGGATTCTTCTTTCGCTGTCCTGCATGAATGTGATAATCCATACGACAGCAACAAAGAGAACTACCCAGAGAGGTACGAGGAAGAAGAACTGTGTGCTGCCGTTAACAGCAAGGTTCCAGTACTGACCGAGTGTGTTGATAATCTGTGGGAACTGAGCAACGATACCTGCAAAAAGGAGAATGGAAATACCGTTTCCGATGCCGTGGCTGTTGATCTGTTCACCGAGCCACATCATAACCGCCGTACCTGCGGTAAAAACAAGGATGATTACGATAGCAGAGAACCAAAGTTCAAAACCGCTGTTGTAAAGTGTTACCTTGCTGTTGAGAAGGTAGAAGTAATATGCAGTACCCTGAATAATACCGAGACCGACTGTTACATAACGAGTGATAGCACTGATTTTGCGTCTGCCGGCTTCGCCTTCTCTTGCCAATCTCTCCAGAGGAGGAATAGCAACGCAGAGGAGCTGGATGATGATTGAGCTGTTGATATAAGGGGTGATACCCATTGCAAACAATGTTGCGTTTGAGAATGCACCGCCTGAGAGTGTATTCATATAAGAAAGCATTGTGTTAGACCAGTCATCCGGATTCATAACACTTCTGAGAGCCGCAGTATCCAAGAATGGAACCTGAATAACCGAGCCGATTCTGAATACAACAATGATTAAGAGAGTAAATAAAATTTTCTTTCTTAAATCGGGGAGTGACCAAGCATTTTTAATGGTCTTAAACACTTAGATCACCTCTGCCTTTCCGCCCGCAGCCTCAATTGCAGCTTTAGCTGATTCGGAAAAAGCAGAAACCTTTACTGTAAGTTTTTTGTCAAGCTTACCGTTGCCAAGAATTTTAACAGCATCAAAGCCGTTCTTAACAACGCCCGCATTAACAAGAGCCTCAATATCTACTGTCGCACCGTCTTCAAACTTTCTGTTCAAAGTGCTGAGGTTTACTGCTGCTACAGCTTTTGCAAAAATGTTGTTGAAACCTCTTTTAGGGATACGACGCTGTAAAGGCATCTGACCGCCCTCAAATCCGGGACGGATGCTGCCGCCTGAACGAGCCTTCTGGCCCTTATGACCTTTACCGGAAGTTTTGCCCCAGCCCGAGCCGTGACCTCTGCCGATTCTCTTTGAGTCCTTCTTAGAACCCTCAACAGGAGAAAGTTCATGTAACTTCATTAGTTCGCACCTCCTTGCTTATGCTTCACTAACCTCTACGAGGTGGATGATTTTTGCTACCTTACCCTTAGTCTGAGCGTTATCGGGCTGAGTTGTAACATCACCGATTTTCTTAAGACCGAGAGCGTGGGCGGTTGCAATCTGATCCTTCTTAGAGCCGATAAGACTCTTTACTAACTTAATTGTCATAATTTACAACCTCCCTATTAAAGAATTTCTTTAACGGATTTACCGCGGATTGCAGCAACTTCTTCAGCATTTCTTAATGCGCCAAGACCTGCAAGAGTAGCTCTAACTACATTACAGGGATTGTTGGAACGAAGAGCCTTTGTTCTGATGTCCTTGATACCTACTGCTTCAACAACGGCACGAACAGGACCGCCGGCAATAACACCGGTACCGGGAGCTGCGGGCTTCATAAGAACTCTGCCTGCACCGAACTCACCGATTACTTCGTGAGGGATTGTTGTACCTCTGAGTGAAACCTTCATGAGGTTCTTCTTAGCATCCTCAATACCCTTGCGGATAGCGTCGGGTACTTCGCCTGCCTTACCGATACCGAAACCAACTGTTCCGTTACCGTCGCCTACAACTACGAGAGCTGCAAACTTGAAAATACGACCGCCTTTAACTGTTTTAGAAACACGGTTAATAGTAACTACTCTTTCTTTTAATTCGCCTGTTACTTCTACTGTTTTAGCCAAAGTTATTCCTCCAATCCTTAGAAATTGAGGCCGCCCTCACGGGCGCCTTCGGCCAATTCCTTAACACGGCCGTGATATATGTTACCGCCTCTGTCGAATACAACATCAACGATATTCTTTTCTTTTGCACGCTCAGCAACGAGCTTGCCAACAGCCTTAGCTGCCTCTTTGTTTCCGCCATTGCCTGTGATTTCCTTATCAAGGCTTGAAGCCTGAGCAAGTGTAACACCGGCTACATCGTCAATAATCTGAGCATAGATGTTGCTTGTGGAGCGGAATACGCAAAGACGAGGACAAGAAGCTGTACCGCTGATCTTGCTGCGGACTCTCTTATGGCGTTTTGCGCGTGCCTTTTTTGTATCTGGTCTGCTTACCATTAATTATTCACTCCTTAATTATTTGCCCTTACCGGCCTTGCCTTCCTTGCGGCGGATAACTTCATCAGCGTACTTAATACCCTTGCCCTTATATGGCTCCGGAGGACGCTTTTCTCTTACTTCGGCAGCAAACTGACCAACCTTTTGCTTATCAATGCCGGAGATGATGATTTTGTTAGGATCGGGAACTTCAATCTTGATGTCCTCTGTATCCTCAACGATAACCTGGTGTGAATAACCAAGGTTCATAACGCACTTGTTACCCTGCTTCTGAACACGGTAACCAACGCCGTTAACCTCAAGAGTCTTTGAATAACCCTCTGTAACACCGATAACCATATTATGGATAAGTGTTCTTGTAAGGCCGTGAAGTGAACGGTTTTCCTTTGCGTCGTTAGGACGTGTAACCTCGATTACATCGCCCTTGATTTCAACAGTCATAGCAGGATTAAACTTGAAATCAAGTGTACCCTTAGGACCTTTAACTGTGATAACGCCGTTGTCAACTGAAGCTGTAACGCCGGCGGGAATATTTATAGGTTTTCTTCCAATTCGAGACATTTATCGCACCTCCTCTTACCAAATGTAAGCGAGAACCTCGCCGCCGATGTGCTGCTTTCTTGCCTCACGATCTGTCATAACACCCTTTGAGGTTGAAATGATAGCGATACCAAGACCCTTCATTACCTTTGGCATATCTTCTGCATTACTGTAAATTCTGAGACCGGGCTTTGATACACGGCGGAGACCTGTGATAACAGGAGTCTTGCCGTCTGTATACTTGAGTGTTACCTTAATAACGCCCTGCTTGCCGTCTTCAATAACTGTGAAATTCTTTACATAACCTTCGTCAACAAGAATCTGACAAATTGACTTCTTGAGGTTTGAAGCGGGAATTTCAACAGAATCATGCTTTGCTGAATTTGCGTTACGGATTCTTGTAAGTAAATCAGCAATTGTATCTGTAATCTGCATTATGCTTTACCTCCCTTGCTTACCAGCTTGCTTTCTTTACACCCGGAATTTCGCCCTTGTAAGCGAGTTCACGGAAGCAAATACGACAAATGCCATACTTACGGAGGTAGGCGTGTGGTCTACCACAGATGTTACATCTTGTGTACTCTCTTGTAGAGAATTTCTGCTTTCTCTGCTGCTTTACTTTCATTGAAGTTTTAGCCACAACAATCCCTCCTTACTTTGAAAACGGTGCGCCCATAAGCTTTAAGAGCTCGCGAGCTTCTTCGTCTGTTGTTGCAGTGGTTACGAAACAAATGTCCATACCACGAACCTTGTCGATCTTGTCATAGTCAATCTCGGGGAAGATGAGCTGCTCTTTGAGGCCCATGTTGTAGTTACCACGGCCGTCAAATGAATCAGGGTTGATACCTCTGAAGTCACGAACACGGGGAAGTGCTACATTGAAGAATCTGTCGAGGAATTCATACATTCTCTCGCCTCTTAATGTAACCTTACAGCCGATTGCCATACCTTCTCTGAGTTTGAAGTTAGCAACTGACTTTCTTGCCTTACAGATGAGAGGCTTCTGACCTGTAATAGCAGAAAGGTCTGTGCAGATAGCATCAATTACTTTTGAGTTATCTTTTGCTTCACCTGCGCCTACATTGATAACGATTTTATCAAGCTTAGGAATCTGCATTGTGCTCTTGTAGGAGAACTTTGACATAAGAGCAGGTGCAACTTCTTTTGAATAATATTCTTTAAGTCTTGCCATATCTTATTTCCTCCTTAAAGTGCTTCGCCGCATTTAGCGCAAACTCTGCCCTTAGAGCCGTCCTCATAGAACTTATGAGCAACTCTTGTAGGCTTTTTGCATCTTGGGCAAACAATCTGAACCTTAGATGCATACATAGCACCCTCAGCCTTAATGATACCGCCCTGCTCGCCCATCTTCTTGGGCTTAACATGCTTTGAAACCATGTTTACCTTTTCTACGATAACTTTGCCTTCTTTAGGGCTTACAGCCATAACCTGACCTGTCTTGCCCTTGTCCTTACCGCTTAATACGATAACGGTGTCGCCTGTTTTAACATGAACTTTACTCATTGTGACACCTCCAATTAAAGTACTTCGGGAGCGAGAGAAAGAATCTTCATATAATCTTTATCACGAAGCTCTCTTGCTACCGGTCCGAAGATACGAGTACCCTTCGGGTTCTTATCTTCCTTAATAATAACAGCTGCATTTTCATCGAAACGGATATAAGTACCGTCTTCTCTTCTGACGCCCTTTGCAGAACGAACAACTACAGCCTTTACAACGTCGCCTTTTTTAACAACACCGCCGGGTGCTGCCTTTTTAACCGAGGCTACGATTACATCGCCAATGTTGGCATATCTCCTTCTGGTACCGCCGAGTACACGAATGCACATAAGTTCCTTTGCGCCGGTGTTGTCGGCAACCTTGAGGATAGTTTGCTGCTGAATCACAGTGTAATTCCTCCTTTACTCAAAGCCGCTAAAATAAACTTATTTAGCTTTCTCAATAATCTCGACGAGTCTCCATCTTTTGTCTTTAGAAAGAGGACGGGTCTCCATAATCTTTACACGGTCGCCAATGCCACACTCGTTGTTTTCGTCGTGTGCCTTGAAACGAACTGTACGCTTAACAATTTTGTTGTAAAGCTTGTGCTTTACGCTGTCTTCAACTGCAACGACAATTGTCTTGTCCATCTTGTCGCTTACAACTTTTCCGACAACAGTTTTTCTCATATTTCTTTCACTCACTGTTAAGTCCTCCTCTCTTAAGCTTCAGCGCCGTTAAGTTCCATCTGACGAAGAACTGTTGAAATTCTTGCGATGTCCTTTTTAACAGCACCGATTCTGGATGAGTTTTCGAGCTGATTAACAGCAAGCTGGAAACGAAGATTGAATAATTCTTCTTTGAGTTCAGTGAGCTTTGTCTGAAGCTCTTCTACTGACATATCTCTGAGTTCTGACGCTTTCATTACTGCTCACCCTCCTCTTTCTTAACAAACTTGCACTTGATCGGAAGCTTATTTGCAGCAAGGCGAAGAGCCTCTCTTGCAGTAGCTTCATCTACGCCGCCGAGTTCAAACATAACTCTGCCGGGCTTTACTACGGCTACCCAGTACTCGGGTGAACCTTTACCTGAACCCATTCGTGTTTCAGCAGGCTTTGCTGTAACAGGCTTATCAGGGAAAATTTTGATCCATACTTTACCGAATCTTTTGCAGTAACGAGTCATAGCGACACGGGCAGCCTCAATCTGGTTTGAGGTGATCCATGCAGGCTCTGTAGCCTGAAGACCGAAATCGCCGTAAGTAACCTTGTTACCACGAAGAGCCTTACCTGTCATACGACCTCTGTGAACTCTTCTGTATTTTACTCTCTTAGGTAATAACATTACTTTCTGCCTCCTTCTCTGCGGGGCTTTCTTGACTTAACTTCGTTAAGAACCTCGCCTTTGTAAAGCCAAACCTTAACGCCTACTTTACCGTAGGTTGTGTTAGCTTCTGCAAAGCCGTAGTCGATGTCGGCACGAAGTGTCTGAAGCGGAATAGTACCTTCGTGGTACTGCTCTGAACGAGCAATTTCAGCACCGCCAAGACGGCCTGAACACATAATCTTGATACCCTTAGCGCCACGACGCATTGCGTTGCCGATTGACATCTTCATTGCACGGCGGAAAGAGATTCTTTTTTCAAGCTGCTGAGCGATGCTTTCTGCAACGAGCTGTGCATCGAGCTCAGGAGCCTTAACTTCTACGATATTGATTGCAACGGGCTTGCCGAGCATCTTTTCGCACTGTGCTCTGAGCTTTTCAATCTCAGAACCGCCCTTACCGATTACAAGACCGGGCTTAGCGCAGTGGATGCTGATTTTAACCTTTTTGCCGTCACGCTCAATTTCAATCTTTGAGATACCGAAGTTGTAAAGCTGAGCCTTCAGAGTCTTACGGAGGTTATAGTCCTCAACGAGTGTAGCACCGAAGTCCTTCTTGTTTGCAAACCAACGGGAATCCCAATCTTTAATAACGCCGACACGGAGACCGTGCGGATTAACTTTCTGACCCATAATCTAACCTCCCCTTAGTCGTCTTCTCTTTCCTTGAGTACGAGGGAAATGTGAGAAGTTCTCTTGTTAATTCTGAACGCTCTGCCCTGTGCTCTCGGACGAATTCTTTTAAGGATGGGGCCTGCTGTTGCATTGCACTGAGCAATGTAAAGCTTGGATACATCCATGTCATGGTTGTTCTCAGCATTTGCCATAGCTGAATTGAGCAGCTTTAAAAGCGGCTCGCAAGCGGCCTTGGGAGTGTGCTTAAGAACAGCTTCCGCATACTTAACGTCTTTGCCTCTTACGAGGTCAAGAACTACATTAACCTTGCGGGGTGAAATACGAACAAATTTTGCATTTGCCTTTGCTTCCATCTGCAATACTCTCCTTCCGCTTATTTGCTTGTCTTTGATCCTGCGTGACCTTTGAATGTTCTTGTCGGAGCAAACTCACCGAGCTTGTGACCAACCATATCTTCGGTTACATATACAGGAACATGTTTTCTGCCGTCATGAACGGCAAATGTGTGACCAACGAATTCAGGGAAAATTGTTGAACTTCTTGACCAAGTCTTGAGAATTCTCTTTTCGCCTGCTTCGTTCATTTCGATAACCCTTTTGAGCAGTACAGGCTGAACATAAGGGCCCTTTTTAGTACTTCTACTCATGTTTTAGCTCCTTTCCGCCTTACTTACCGTTTCTTCTTCTTACGATAAGCTTGTCGCTGCTCTTGTTGTTCTTACGAGTCTTGTAGCCGAGTGCGGGCTTACCCCATGGGGTTACAGGGCCCGGACGACCAACAGGTGACTTACCCTCACCACCGCCGTGCGGATGGTCGTTAGGGTTCATTACAGAACCACGAACAGTAGGACGCCAACCCATGTTTCTCTTACGACCTGCTTTACCGATCTTAACATTTTCGTGATCGGTGTTACCTACCTGACCGATTGTAGCCATGCAGTTTTCAGGAACGTTTCTGAGCTCGCCTGAAGGAAGTCTTAAAAGTGCAAGACCGTTTTCCTTAGCCATGAGCTGAGCCATGTTGCCGGCTGAACGAGCGAGCTGAGCGCCTCTGCCGGGATAAAGCTCTACATTGTGGATAAATGTACCAACAGGGATTGCTGTAAGCGGAAGTGCGTTACCTGGCTTAATATCAGCGTTTGCACCTGCTGTTACCTTGTCGCCTACCTTAAGTCCTTCCGGAGCAATAATGTAAGCCTTTTCGCCGTCTGTGTACTCTACAAGAGCGATGAATGCAGAACGGTTTGGATCGTACTCTAATGTTTTAACTGTACCTTCAACATCAAATTTCTGACGCTTGAAGTCAATAATACGGTACTTTTTGCGGTTGCCGCCGCCTCTGTGACGAACGGTGATTCTGCCGTAGCTGTTACGACCTGCCTTTTTATTTAAAGGAGCAAGCAAGCTTTTTTCCGGCTCAACCTTTGAAAGACCCGAATAATCTGTAACCGACATATTTCTTCTTGAGTTAATGGTCGGCTTATATACTTTAATGGCCATTTGGTTTCACTCTCCTCATGATGGCTTTGCGGGAATATGGCATTTCCCATACATTCTGCCTGAATAATGTTTTTCAGACTCAATACTGAACCTGAGTCAGTATTACATCATGCCTTCAAAAAATTCGATAGGCTTGCTGTCTTCGGTAAGTTTTACGATTGCTTTCTTCCAGCTCTTTGAGTAGCCGCCGTTGTTTCTGCCCTGACGACGGAATTTGCCTCTCATGCTTACTGTGTTTACCTTTGCAACCTTAACGCCGAAAACTTCTTCACAAGCTTTTGCAATTTCAATCTTGTTTGCTGACTTAGCAACTTCAAAGGTATAAATTTTGTTAACTGCGCCGAGCATACTCTTTTCGGTAATAACAGGGCGGATTACAATATCATGAGCTATCATGCATATACCTCCTCAATCTTGCTTACCGCATCCTTAACGATGATAAGCTTGTCAGCATTCAAAATGTCATATACATTAAGAGTGTTTACCTGAGCTGTTTTAACACCGGGGATGTTGTTAGCTGATTTAATAACCTTGCTGTCAACCTCAGGAAGAACAATGAGAGCCTTCTTTTCAGCTCCGATTGCGCTGAGCATTGCAACAATCTTCTTTGTCTTGTACTCGTCCATGCTGATTGAATCAACAACGATGAGCTCGTTCTCCATAACCTTTGAAGAGAAAGCTGACTTCATAGCAAGTCTTCTTACCTTCTTGTTTACGGAAAATCTGTAATCTCTTGGCTTCGGAGCGAATACAACGCCGCCGTGTGTCCACTGCGGAGCTCTTGTTGAACCCTGTCTTGCACGGCCTGTACCCTTCTGTCTCCACGGCTTTTTACCGCCGCCTGAAACCTCTGATCTTGTAAGAGCGGACTGTGTGCCCTGACGCTGTGCTGCGAGGTAGTTAACTACCATCTGATGCATAACAGCTGCATTTGGTTCGATACCGAATACGGACTCGGCAAGCTCGATTGTACCGACATTCTTGCCTTCCATATCTACTACTGCTAAATTTGGCATTTATAATCCCCCTTCCTTAAGCCTTTACGGAATCTTTGATTACAACGATTCCCTTGTTAGGACCCGGAATAGCACCCTTAACAGCGATGAGGTTGTTTTCTGCGTCAACCTTAACAACTGTGAGGTTCTGAACCGTTACCTGTTCTGCGCCGAGGTGACCTGCCATTCTCTTACCCTTCCAAACTCTTGAAGGTGATGAGCAGGCACCGATTGAACCGCCGTGGCGTACGCAAGGACCTGTACCGTGTGATTCCTTAAGACGGTGGAAATTCCATCTCTTAATAACACCTGCTGTACCCTTACCTTTGCTCTTGCCTGTTACGTCAATCTTGTCGCCGGGGGTGAATACGTCTGCTTTAACGAGATCACCGATGCTGTAAGCGTCTGTGTCTGTAAAGCGGAACTCTTTGAGAGTTTTCTTTGGTGCTACACCGGCCTTATCAAAGAAGCCCTTCATTGGCTTGTTTACCTTGTGAGGTTTAACATCGCCGTAGCCGAGCTGTACCGAAGCGTAGCCGTCATTTTCAACTGTTTTCTTGGCTGTTACCACGCAAGGGCCTGCCTCAACAACAGTTACGGGAATCATGATTCCCTTTTCATCGAAAATCTGTGTCATACCGATTTTCTTACCGATGATTGCTTTCTGCATAAATTGTATCCTCCTTATAGGTTATTGGTTGGTTTCCCAACATGACCCTGTCTGCTTGTAGGTTGGTATCCGATTATAACTTAATCTCGATATCAACGCCGGCAGGGAGCTCTAAGCTCATAAGAGCCTCGACTGTCTTGTTTGACGGTCTTAAGATGTCGATAAGACGCTTGTGAGTTCTGATTTCAAACTGCTCACGGCTGTCCTTGTACTTATGAACAGCACGAAGAATTGTTACAACCTGCTTCTCAGTCGGGAGCGGAACGGGACCTGAAACTCTTGCGCCTGTGCGCTTAGCTGTTGCCACGATTCTCTCTGCAGACTGATCAACGAGCTGATGATCATAACCCTTTAATCTTATTCTAATCTTTTCCTTGACTGCCATTATCGTCGCCTCCTTAAAAATGTTAGTTGGCGGGCGTTGCTTTTCAAAACTTTTTGAAACTCTGCCGGGTGTTTCCTCACCCCGCATTAAAAAACCCGTTTAACTATTCAGTTAACCGGGAAGTTCTGAAAGCGTTTGAGCGCAGTTATGGCAAAGCAACCCCATTGCCACTCAATCGCTCTGTGTTTCAATTTAATCGCCCGGTTTAAAATCGGACATACTCCACGGAAAAACCGGCTTAATGCCGCAACCTCCCGCTTCATCGCATATCTTGTGCAGTCACACAAGCATTATTATAAACGAAATACCGCATTATTTCAACCTTTTCGGCAAAATAAGTGGTATAGAAGTTTTTGAAATATTTTTAATTAATTTTGTTTAATTTGTACATACTCCCGTTTGCCGATTTTATGTTATAATTAGGCAGACGAAAATGTCTTTTCTATACTATTGTATATAAGGGACTCCATTTTGTCAATTGTGCAGTTTTATGAAAAGGAATGACAGACAATGAAACATTTGTATTTTGGTGACGGTAAGGGCAAAACCACAGCCGCTGTAGGAATTGCCGTCAGGGCGGCGGGCAGTAACCTCAAGGTGCTGTTTGTGCAATTTTTAAAAACGGAATTTTCGGGGGAACGCCATGTTCTCAGTCACACCGAGAATGTGACTCTCACGCTCTGCCCCGCCGACCTCAAGTTCACATTTCAGATGAACGAAAAGGAAAAGGCTCAGGCGGCAAAAATTTTCAAGGGTATTTTTGACCACAGTGTCACACTTGCCCTGACCGAAAAGTACGACATGGTTGTATTTGACGAGATTATTGACGCAATCAATGCTGAAATGCTCACCGAATCCGAGGTTGTTGAGTTCATCACCAACGCTCCCTCAAGCATGGAAATCATTATGACAGGTCATAACCCGTCACAAAAAATGATTGACCTTTGCGATTATGTGACCGAGTTCAAAAAAATCAAACATCCCTACGATCGAGGCATCACCGGCAGAATCGGTGTTGAATTTTAATTTTAAGTTTGTGTAGATAGTTTAATTTACAAAAACATAAAACGCTCGAGCGTAGCGCTTATAAAATCGTATCCGACACCACCCGATTTATGGGTGGTTATTTTTTTGCATTGTTTTATGGAGAATGTAGGATATAACGGATTAAAGAATTACAGAGAAACGGCTGTCACTTGACGAAAGTCAATTCATCAGCAACAGCCGTTTTTAATTCAATTGAATATTAAAGAATTTACTTGAGCCATACGATATCCGTATCGGTTGCAAGGTTGTCAATTCCGTAAAGCACAACAACCTGTTCGGGGTTGTAGGTTGTCACAAGGTCGGACACGCTTTCCTTATAATAACGCAGGTCAACCAGAACCACCTTGCTGTAGTTTTCTGCAAGGAACGGTGCAAGACTGTGCGAAAAGCTGTCCTTGATGAGAAGAATTGTGCCGTTCTTTGCATTGGTGTTTGTAATCTCCGTGAGAGCGTGATTGCCGTCAATAAACACGGGGTACTTGTCGTCCTCTTTGAGATGGTCGGTAAAGTACATTGAACCCGAAGTTTTAATATTTGCACCCTCAGTAATTTTTACGGAGATATTCCTGTCGGAATTTTTAGGGTTATTCCAAATTTCGATATTATCGGGCGGAGTGAGCCAAAAACCGCTTGAAGAATATGTTGTGCCGTAAAAGTCGGGGTAGCTGTCTTTTTTCAGGGTTGAATCATCAATCGGAGTAATGCCGAGTGCCTTGCAAAGCTCTTGGTAGCCCGTGTAAGCACCCTTTGTTGTCCAATGGTGGTCGGTTTTGTAGTAAATCTGACTGCCGTTTTTGTATTCGCTCTTAAAGCGTTCACGCAAATCAACAAATCCGATTTTATCCTTTGAAAGCGTTGAAGAAATTTTGCTTATATCCTCATCATCGTTGTATTTATCGTGGAATGTCGGAAGCACATCATCAACAATATATCCTGTTGACGGAACAAGCATAACCGTTGTCGGAGTGTCGATTGATTTTGCAAAATCCGCAACCGCACCGATATTCTTATCGAGATTGTTCTCAGTCGAAACAGGCTTGTTGATAAGGTAGCCGTTTTTGCAGTTATACACACCGCTTGCACCGTTGTTACCCTCTGCAAGGGCGGTGTATGCGTTAAGACCTACCCATGTGTTTCTCTGCGGAAACCTGTCGGCAAAGAATGTTTCAAACTCACTGCCGAAATCACCCGAAAGCAATTTTTCGGCTGTAACCTCCGGAAACTTCTGCAAGTATCTTTTTTCGGAAGAGCTGTAGTCGGGCTTCGGAGAAAATATAAACCACAAAGCCATTCCGTATATGAAAATCAGAAATACAACCGCAGGAATATATTTTCCGATTTTATTTCTGTTATCAGCAAAACGCATATATATTCACCTGACTTTTTCTAATTGTTCACAGCCGTTTTAAAATCTGAAATAAAGGAACGGGTTGTAGCTCTGATTAACAAGGCTTGCCGTGCTGACAGCAAGAACACCCATACAGTAGAGTGTTTCGGGAATCCACATAAAGCGTCTGTGTTCAAAGCGTGTATAAAGCATTGTTGCAAGCGGAGTTGACGCAACAGCCGCAATAATAAGCATTGGCATGTTGCTCATAATAAGATTGAACGCCTGATCACCGCAAATTCCGTTGCCGAAATTGAAAAGGTCAACCATAAACTCACCGAGCTGTCCGACATCCGTGAAGTAGAAAAGCCCCCAACCGATGATTATGATAAACAGAGTGTAAATGTGCTGAACAAATGACGGCAGTCTGTCGAGAAATTTTTTGAGTACGAATTTTTCAAGGATAAGAAGAAGTCCGTAGTAAAGTCCCCAAAGTACAAAGTTGTATGCCGCACCGTGCCAAAGTCCTGTAAGCCCCCACACGATGAGAAGGTTGAGAATCTGCCTTTTAACACCCTTTCTGTTACCGCCGAGAGGAATATAAACATATTCTTTGAACCATGTTGAAAGGGAAATGTGCCATCTTCTCCAAAAGTCTGTAATCGACTTTGCGATGTAGGGATAGTTAAAGTTTTTAAGAAACTCGAATCCCATCATATTGCCAAGACCGCAAGCCATATCGGAGTAACCCGAGAAATCAAAGTAAATCTGGAATGTATAGGCTATCATACCCACCCATGTTCCGACAACGCCGTTTTCATCGGTTGTTGCAAAAATGTTTGTTGTGAGCGTTCCCATGGTGTTTGCGATAATTACCTTTTTTGCAAGACCGACCATAAAGAGCTTTACACCCTTTGTGAACATTTCAAGCGTTTCACGGCGGTTTACAAGCTGTTCGGCAACATCACGGTAACGGACAATCGGACCTGCAATAAGTTGCGGAAAGAGTGCAACATAAGTACCGAAGTTGATAAAGTTTTTCGACACTGGCGCATCGTCACGGTAAACATCAATAACATAGCTCATTGTCTGGAATGTGTAGAAGCTGATGCCGATCGGCAGGCTGATTTGAAGCTCCGGAATATTGAGAAACGGCAGCATATTGAGCGTTTCGGTTATCATTCCCGTATATTTAAACACCGCAAGAATACCTATATCAAGCACACAGGTCAGAATCAGAAACAGCTTTTTCTTTTTGGCGTCGGCTCTGTATTTGTCAACAAGCCAACCGCCTATGTAGTTGAAGAAGATGTTGAACACCATAAGCAGAACAAGCTTAGGTTCGCCCCAGCCGTAGAATATAAGGTTTACGATAAAGAGAAAAATATTACGTCCCTGTCTTGGCACAAGATAATAGGCAAGCAAGGTAATCGGCAGATACGCAAACATAAATACAAGGCTCGAAAATACCACTCGTTTTATCCTCCTGCAAATTTAAATTCATAATTTTCTCAAATACCGTCCTACATATTTTAACTTATTGCTATTTTTCAGTCAACGTACAAATTATATGATTTTTTGCCCGTAAAGAATAAAAGTAATGTTTATGATTTTGTGCTTTTGACAGAATAAATTGTTCTGTTCGGTATTGTTGACATTTCGTGACAAATTTCGACTTAGAGACAAAACACAGACTGCCGTATGACAGTCTGTGTTTTGGAGTAAAGTCATTTGATATTATAAAAATTGCATTGGTCACTTTGTTAAGAATCAGTATTGCCAACAATTGCCAAAGCGTCTATCCTGTTGCACCTGTTTGCAAATCATTATTAACCAAAAACTTGTATTTCCTTGTAAATTCCTTGGTTTCGTTATTACGCACGACTTCGCTCTGATTTTGCTCAACAACGCTTGTTATAGCACCCACATCAATCCATATTTCGTTATTGCTTTCTTTTTGGCTCTCATCAAACACAAGCTCAAGTCCGAGATGCAAATGACTTTCGGTTATTCCGTTTGTATTTTCGGTATCGCTGTAACCCGTTCTTCCCACATAACCGATTACATCGCCTGCACAAACCTTGTCGCCCTCTTTTAAGTTTTCTGCAAACGGACGGTTCTGTCTTAGGTGTGCATAGTACCAATAGCGTTTTTTGTCGGCAGAACGGATTCCGATTCGCCAACCGCCGTACCTGTTCCAGCCCATAATTTCAACCGTTCCCGACTCAACCGCCACAACAGGTGTGCCGACAGCCGCCATAAGATCATGACCGAGGTGCGGTCTTGTGTAGCCGTAGGTTCTGACAGCACCGAAATCATCATAGCAGGAATACGGAAAAGATTTGGCAATCGGTGAAAGCCAGCACAAACCGTAGTCTTTTTCAGTGCCTTTTGAAGTTTCTTTTTCGTAATCGCCGACAATTCCCGAAAGCGCCGCACCGTATGCCTGAGAGTAATAGTTGAAATATTTCATATCCTTTGTCAGGTTTTCAACGGTTTCGCCGTTTTTGATTTTGTCGGCAAAATCTGTCATATCGCCATATTTGTACTTTGTAAAATCACCGCCGTATTTCGCACCGAGATACGCAAGCATTGTTATGCAGTCGGTGTGCCTGTCGTCATCGTGAGTTTGTATGTCGAGGTCAACGGCATTTTGCAAAGCGTCTTTCGTAACATTAAATTCAACATATTTTATGTAGTTTTTTTGCGTGTCCTTTCCGCCCGTAAACACGACAGCCGACAATGCCGCAAGCATTACGCAAAAAAACACACAGAGCAGTTTTTTCATATCAATCACCGATAATGTATATGAAAAACGGCATACAGTTATTCATTGCGGCTTTGCCGTAAAATGAAAGAAACAGCGGTGTAACTCGCTGTTTCTTCCATATTTTAATTAAAGAGAGAGGAAAAATATATCAAATGAAAATCTTGTAAGCTGTTTAACATGGGTTATCACCACTTATTCTGTCACGCTCGGGCAAGACTTGTTATAAATCAAGCCATTCTGCCTTTACGAACTGTAAATAAGGGTTGTTTGTTAACCCTTTCTTATGTTGTGAGTTTATTCTATCATAAATCAGGAAATGAGTTATGATAGAATCACCCATCGAGAATTTTGCAGGGCAAAATTTGAGGGGAACATAAATTGACATAATAAGCACTTTGCAAAATTATAAGTCTAATCGTACTTGCCGTGCTTATTATATCACGGCAATCGTGACAGAATAATGACAAACAAGAGAATGTTTTGAAAATCTTTTAAAAAAATTATCTGATTACGCTTTATCTACTGTAAATGTCAATTTATTGTCGGCAATATTGATTTTACCGCCGATATTTGCAAAATAAGAGGTTAAAAATTGATATACTTCGTCCTTCTCTGCTTCATCAAACGAAAAATACTGTCCTCCGCAGGCATCGTGAAAATGTAGATACACTCCGAATTTTTCGTCAAGAATCCTCTTGAATTCAAGCACCTGTGAATATGAAAAATTCATAATAAGCTCTCCTTAAAGCAGGTTTTCTTTTTCAAAAGCCTGTCTTAAATCTTCGATGATATCTTCGGCATCCTCAATACCAACGCTGAAACGGAAAAATCCGTTGTGGAATTCTTCGGGATAAAGATACTGTCTTTCATCGTTTTCACCGAGAAATACGATAAGGCTTTCATCGTGACCGAGTGATACAGCCGATGTGATTACTTTAAGATGTGTAACAAAACGGTTGTAGGTATCGTGGTCGGCTTTAAGTCCAAACGAAAGCACTCCGCCGAACCCGTTTTTCATCTGCTTAACTGCAACATCGTGATTCGGGTGATCCTCAAGTCCCGGATATGCAACAAAGCTTACACCTTTAACCATTTTCAGATAACGGGCAACCTTGATGGCATTTTCGTTGTGCTGTTTCATACGCAACGGAAGTGTTACCGAGCCTCTCATAATCAGCCATGCATTGAACGGGCTGATTGTTGCGCCGAGGTTAATCTGCGACTGCGCACGGATAATGTCGAGGTATTCTTGTTTGCCGATGATTGCACCTCCCATTGCATCACCGTGACCGTTGATGTACTTTGTAAGGCTTTCAACGGTAAAGTCTGCACCGAGTTCAATCGGTCTTTGGTTGAACGGAGAAGCAAATGTGTTGTCAACCGACAAAAGTGCGCCGTTTGCATGGGCAAGCTCTGCAATCTTTTCAATGTCGGAAATTGAAAGAGTAGGATTGCCCGGTGTTTCAATGTGAATGAGCTTTGTGTTCGGACGGATTGCCGCCTTAACTTTTTCAATGTCGGTTGTGTCAACAATTGTTGTTTCAACACCGAATTTGTCTTTGAGAAGTTCATTCAGAAGTCTGTAAACCGCAATATATGTTACGCTTGAAAATACAACATGGTCACCGCTTTTGAGCAATGCAAAGAAAAGTCCCGACAGAGCCGCAACACCGCTTGCAAGAACAACGCAGTCCTCTCCGCCCTCAAGGGACGCAAGCTTTTCCTGAAGATACTGCTGATTTGAACCGCCGTTGCGTGTGTAGAGGTTTTTGCCTGCACTGCTCCAGTTGAGGTCACTCGGATCATATGGGAGTTCATAGCTGTTTGCCATTGTGATAGGTCTTTTGATTGCTCCTGTTTCGCTGTCAACATCATTGCCCGTGTGAACAGCCCTGGTCTGAAATCCGAATTCATCACCAAAATTTCTTTTTGCCATAACTGTACTTCCTTTCTTAGCATGATTTTTATGTGCTTGATTATGTATGTGTTTTATTTCTACTATTCCTATGTATTTAGTATGTTTTAATTATAGCACCATTTTTTGCATTGTCAAGATTAATTTTATAAATGGCGAACACGGTTTGCGACCGCCGCCTATGGCGGATAAAGGGAGCATAGCGCTGTCTGAAATATAGTCGCAAGGCTGCCCCTACTGATTCCATATAAAACAAAAATTGCATCAGAACCTTATTCGGGCATCTGATGCAATCTTTTTATCTAACTATCTTCTCGAATTGACAGCGGTGGCACACCGCCGACTGTAATTTTACATTTTCAATTTTCAACTTTCAATTCGCAATGCTCATTGCATTACCGAGTTTGCCATAATATATTTTCTGAGCGGTCCCTGCATAATGGATTCAATCTGCTCGGGTTCATCGGGCAGAAGAATAAGAATCTGATTTGCGGCTCTGACAACATATCCGTCATCGCCGTTTTCATTTTTCAGCTTTTTGCAGTCATTAACAGGGGTTTCACACAAAGCACGGGAAATTATGCTTTTTATTCCCTTTTCATCGTCAAATCCGAGTCCGCCGACAACGAAAACCGCATTCAGTTTTTTGAAAGCGTCTGTAAGTTCATTTCCGAGTTGTTCGGAATCGGTTGCAAAGCAGGTTTTGACGAGTTCAAGGTCAAGCTCGGAAAAGGATTTTTGCAAAGCTCTTTCGCAAAACGAAGTTTTGCGAGCAGCGAAAAATACAAGCCTGCAATTCATTTTCCGTCCTCCTACTGTGCGTTTGCGTATTCGGGTTTCAGCGTTGCCTTGAATTTTGGTGCAATGCTCAAATTAGCCGTTACCTTTGTATAGTCATAGGTGGTGTCCCAGCCCTCAAAGGTGTAGGTATAATACTCATCACTCGGTTTTTTCGGTACGGTCTTAGGCACAACCGCCGACTTGCCGTACTCAACCTTTTGCGTTGACAAAGCTGAACCGTCGTAGTTAAGGAAGGTTACATTGCAATAAACCTTTGCCTTTGTTGTAGGCTGTGGCTTTTGTGTTACAACCTGACCTTTTGTATCTGTTGCGGTTGTAGCCTCGGTTTTCTTGGTTACCTTTTGGTTCTTAAAGCTGTAATCGCCGTCATACCAGGTAATCTGACCTTTCTTGTAAGCTGTGTCAAAGTCTGTGACGGTAGGTCTTGTACCGCCGTAGGATGAGTAATAAACCTGCGGCCATACTGCATTCTTATTAAGCGATGCCTTTGAAACATCAACCTTTGTTGACTCGCCCGCTCTTACCTTTCTTGCAACAATAACCGTTCTGAAGTTTGTGAACTCATACGAACAGGTTGAAAGTGTTACAAGCTCATCGTCCTCGTTTACATCAACAGGACAATTAAAGAGTGAACGAACACGGACATTGTAAACATAGTTCATAAAATCCTTGTCATTTTCAAAGTCGCTTATCATGTAGTTGAAGAAATCGCCGTGTGCGGTAAGAGTGTTTGTCTTGAACACGGAGATAATCTTATAAGTACCTTTGCCCTTTGGAGTGTCAAAACGGAAGGTCGGAACTTCTTTATAGAAATCGAGATCCCCCGTTGTTCCGCCGAACTTCATAAGATCACCGAACATTGAACCGTCCTGAATGTGGTGAGAGTGAAGAACAAGGTTCTTGCCGTCTGTACCCTTTGTTGAACGGTAGTCAACAAATACGCTGCCGAAGCCGTCCCACTCATTCTTGTAGTTGTGGTTAAGGTAATACTGTTGCGGTGTGCTGTCTGCCTTATGCCAAAGAACGGGGTAGTCAATGTGGGTATCCTTCATCTGAATCCAACCGACAATTTCATCGTTGATTTTCAGAAGTTTATCCCAATTGATTGTGTCATCCTTTTTCTTTTTGGGTGTTGTTTCACCGTCATCAACGCTGTGAGCAATTCGCTGAATTTCTCCGTTAAGCTCGGCATTTCTCAGGCTGAGGTAAATCATATTGTAGAACAACAGCGAAAGCGCCGTAAGAAACACGAGAAACGAAACAATTACAACGCATTTTCTTGTAACTTCCTTTGAACCGTCACCACGCATAGGAATGAAGTTGTTGACAAAGCCTGTCTTTGCCGGAACAAATTCCCTGTCGCTGAAACCGTTAGGATAGTCAATTGCGGAATTTTCAAAGTTTGACTTTGCTCTTATGCAGGCAAGACAAACCATATCTTCGGGATTTTCACCGGCAAGAGCCGACTTTGGAAGAACGGCAACCTGAATACCACGGTACATAAAGCAGTAGCCACGATAGCCGTTGCCCATATCTTTAAGACTGAAAATTCTTGACTTTTTACGGAACATTCTGTACTTGTCCTCGAGCTGTTCCATCTCTTCCTTGTCTGCCTTACGCTTTTTGGCATCGAGAAAATCAAGATTTCTCTTTCGCCAATAGTCCTTCGGCACAGGAGTATTCTCATACTTCTCGGATGCCGCAACAACCTCGGCAAACTTTTTGCGGAACGATGTGCTGTCCTTTGTTGTAAGAGCCTCTGCAATCACAACCTGATCAGGCGCTTTTTTGCTTTTCGCAAGCTCGTTAAGTGCAGAAATTATTTTAGAATATGAAGGTGAAACGCTTTTTACTTTGGTTACGGAAAAGCCGTTTTGTTCAAGCTTTTTTGCAATTTCACCGCTTGTTTGAGAAAGGTCAGCGGAATTTTTGCCCGTTAAGGAAAAAATCTCAACATCCATATCAATTCCCCTTTCAATCGTTTGATTATTCATCATCAGCCGAAATTCTTGTAACTTTTAGGTTCTGAAGAGCCTCCTCAACAAGAGGTCCGAAGTTCGGCTTTTCCTGAGCCTCTTTTACATATTTGAGAACAGGTCTTGTACGGGGATGCTTTGGTGTGAACACGGTACAGCAGTCCTCATACGGCTCAATTGATATATCATAGGTATCAATCTTGTAGGCAATGTCAATAATCTCCTGCTTATCCATACCTATGAGCGGTCTGAACACGAGCATATCGGTCGCCTCATCTGTACACGAAAGCGCACCGATTGTCTGGCTTGCAACCTGACCGAGGCTTTCGCCTGTGATGAGTGCCTGACATTCGTACTTTTCGGCAATCTTTTCTGAAATCTGCATCATCAGGCGTCGCATAATGATTGTGAAAAGTTCCTCGGGACATTCATCCTTGATTTTCTCCTGCAGCTTTGTAAACGGCACAGTGTACATAACCATATCGCCTGCATATCTGCTGACTCTGCGGAGAAGTCTGACAACCTTGTCTTCGGCTCTGGGGCTTGTGTAAGGCGGACTTGCAAAGTGAATTGCAGTAAGTCTGATACCTCTTTTTGCCATCATATAAGCGGCAACGGGAGAATCAAGACCTCCGCTGATGAGAATTGCGGCTCTTCCGCCTGTGCCGACCGGAATACCGCCTGCTCCTCTTACCGGCTCACCGTGAACATAAGCGCCGAAGTCACGGATTTCAACATTTACAACAAGGTCGGGGTTGTGAACATCAACTTTGAGATGCGGAAACTTTGAAAGGATTTCACCGCCGACCTCTCTGCAAATTTCGGGAGATTTAAGCGGAAACTTCTTGTCGCTTCTCTTTGCCTCAACCTTGAAGGTTTTTATATTTTTAAGCTGATTTTCAAGATATTTCGGAGCGGTTTCAAGAACGGATTCGATTGTTTTTTCACAAACAGCAGCTCTTGAAAAAGCGATAATTCCGAACGCCCTTGAAACGATTTCGCAAGCCTTTTCAAGATCTGCGTCATCATCAAGCGGTTTTACATAAATTGTGGACTGTGCGGATGTAATCTCAAAATGGCCTGCACTCTTTAATGCGTGTTTGAGGTTCTTTTTGAGGACATCTTCAAATGAACGGCGGTTAAGTCCCTTAAGAACAATTTCGCCGTCTTTCAAAAGTAAAATTTCCTTCATAAAATGTATTCCTTTGTTTTAATATGTATTCATACGATTTTATTTGTGAGCAAGGGTTTTCAGTCCCTTTTCAATACCGTAACAAAGTGCGTCGATATCTGCCTCTGTGTTAAATTTTGAAAAGCTGATTCTCAGTGCACTGTCGGCTCTGTCACGACCGATATTCATTGACTCAAGCACATAACTCGGTTTGCCCTTTGCACAGGCACTTCCCGAGGACACATAGACCTCAAGATTTTCAAGAAAATGGAGCATGGTTTCGCTCCTGACCTTTCCTGCCGAGATATTCAGCACATACGGAAGTGCGTTTTCGGGGGAGTTGAGGCTCACACCGTCAATTTTTAATAGCTTATCCTTTGCGTAGCTGTTAAGCTTTGAAACATAATCGTAATTTTTATCTATGTTAAATTCACCGCAGGCAACACCCATTGCGGCAATCAACGGAATTGCCTCTGTGCCGGGGCGAAGTTTTTTCTCCTGTTCACCGCCGTAGTGAAGCGGAACAAGCCGTACACCCTTTTTCACAAAAATCGCACCCACACCCTTCGGGGCATGGATTTTATGACCGCTCACGCTGATTAAATCCGCATGAAGCCTTGACGCAGAAAGCGAGATTTTGCCGAACGCCTGAACGGCATCCGTGTGGCAGATTACATCGCTGTTCTTCGCCTTTACGGCAGAAAAAATATCCGTAACATTCATAATTGCGCCCGTTTCATTATTGACGCACATTACAGACACAAGAATTGTGTTTTCGTCAACCTTTTCAAGCACATCTTCCTTGTGAATTGTGCCGTCCTCACGGGGCATTATATAGACAACATCAAAGCCGTTATCCTCAAGTTTTTTTGCGGATTCCATAATACTGCTGTGTTCAACGGCAGACACAACAATCCGCTTTCCTCTGCGTTTTTTAGCCTCGGCAACACCGAAAATTGCAAGGTTATTCGCCTCTGTACCGCCGCTTGTAAAATAGATTTCGTCGGCAGTTGCACCAAGCTTTCTTGCAACCTCTTTTCGAGCCTTTACAAGCTCCTGCTCTGCATACATTCCACGCAAATGGAGTGACGAAGGATTGCCGTAATTTTCGGTCATTATCTCAAACGCTTTTTCTGCCGCCTTTTGCGACACCTTCGTAGTTGCGCTGTTATCGAGATAATGCTCCATTACTTTACCCTCATTTCGTTTTACATAGCTGTACATATTAATAAGTATACTACAACAGTCAAAAAAAATAAAGTGATAATTCAAACATAATTGAAATTTATACGGCAAAAATATATGTAAATTAATTAACGGTGCAAAGGTGGCATTTTATGATTTCAAAAAAAGAATATAGCACGATTGTGAAAAATAATTCACCGAAAAGTAAATGTTTTGTGAACGGGACTAAGGCATTTTTCATCGGCGGTTTCATCTGCCTTATCGGTCAGGTTCTAACGGACTGTTATTCAATGCTTGATCTCAGCAAGGACGATGCAAAAACGCTGACATCGGTAACGCTGATTTTCATAGGAATTTTGCTGACAGCAATCGGCGTTTACGATAAAATCGCCAAGCATGGCGGTGCAGGTACGCTTGTGCCGATTACAGGTTTTGCAAATGCTGTTTCGTCGCCTGCAATTGAATTCAAATCCGAGGGATATGTTACGGGACTCGGCGCAAAACTGTTCATCATTGCAGGACCTGTCATAGTTTACGGTGTTACCGCATCTGTTGTTTTCGGTGCTGTTTTATGGATACTGCATATGTTCGGGATTACCTTATTCTGACTTTTCAATAATTTAAACTGCAAAAAGAGGTGTCGCAAACGCTGACACCTCTTTGTCTGTTATGTTGTTATCTTTTCTTGTACAAAACAAGCTCCGGATTTTTAAGATTTTCCTCATAAGTTGAAATCAGGATGAAATCGGTATTTACAACAATGCCGAAATATCTGTCACCGCCGAACTCACATTCAAGCTGATTGCCGAGATATGTTGCGTTGTCATCCAAAAACTTAACCGTGCTGCCGTTCGGAAGTCTGTATCCCAAATTAACAAATTTTCCGACAAGCGCATTCAGCTTTGTAAGCTTTGGCATACCGTCAACATTTAAGGCATTTATCTCATCAATCAGAACATTTTTAAATTCCTCAAAAGCCTTGTTTCCGCCGAGTTCCTTATATCTTTTCCAATAGTCGAGCTTCGGGAGTGTTCTCAACAGATACTCACGCACCTCTTTTTCGGAATGTTCCTCGTTTGCCATATTTTTGACGCAGACATCAATCAAATCGTCCATATCGCTGTACATATAATTTCCGTCGGCATAGCACCACTTGCAATAATCTTCATTCATAAAGCCGTCTTTCTCTCTGCTGATAATCTCATCTTCCAACGGCATACCGCAACATTGACAAATGAGTTCTCTCGGAGAACCGAGCAAGGTATTAATTGACACATTATAAAGCTTTGAGAGAAGTTTTAATGTTTCCGTATTCGGAACTGTGTCACCGTTTTCCCAACGAGAAACAGCCTGTCGTGTTACAAACAGTTTTTCAGCCAGCTCATCCTGAGAAAAGCCCGATTTTGTTCTTAATTTCAGCAAAATTTCTTTTGTATCCATAGCCGTCACCTCTTGCGTATATTATAATGCAGAGCGTGATTTTTCACAAGCAACTTGCTGTTGCACGGCGTGACGGCGAGCCGCCGTTCCCAATTCGTGTAGACAGTTTGATATATAAACAGCTATATTTCCCGAGCGTTACATTGTTATAGTATTTCCGCCCGCACGGCGAGCCGCCGTTTCCCGTTCGTGAAGTAGGGGCGTTCATTGGACGCCCGCCTTGATAAATTGGTTTGTTTTATAAAAATATTTTGATGTGATGGATGTTATGTGTAAACTGTAGCGGCGAACCGTGTTCACCATTTGTTTTGGTTGTACAACCAAAACAAGCAAACCAATTTTGCAAATATTTACAAACATAAATTTCATATAACAAATGATTTGTATTAAGTCGA
>OLOY01000020.1_pt1 | contig 137229 bp, 105 predicted proteins | sample 1672771 | NCBI WGS metagenome assembly OLOY01 (sample SAMEA3136722, study PRJEB25190) | human gut metagenome
TAAGGTGCATCAACTCATCTGCAACTAAGTTCACAAGCGGATATGATTCAAAGGGCAAATCCGTAAAATATATTTCAGCTCCTGCGGAGCATACTCATAGTTGGCAGAAAATTACCAAAGAAACACAAGTAAAGGTTGTGGATAAGGAAGCCTATACCTACGAAGAACCGATTTATGAAAAACAAAAAAGAGCAATTTGCAATGATTGTGGAGCTGATATAAGCGACAATCTTGACCACATTTTTGATGAAATGAAAAATAATAGTTCTGCAAAAGGCAGTTATAGTGTTAAAACTGTCAATGTTCAAGTCGGCACAAAAACTATAACTGTACCCGAAAAATCGCACTATGAAACTATAACCGAAGTAGTCGGCAGAAAGTGTACAGCTTGCGGTAAGGTTGAAATGTTTTCCGAAGAGCATACTCATAGCTGGAAGGATATTACCAAGGCTACACAAGTAAAAGTAGTAGACCAAAAAGCCTATACCTACGAAGAACCGATTTACGAGAAACAGGGTAGGTATATTTGCAAGGTATGTGGAGCAGATATAACCGAAAACACAACCGCACACAATAAACAGCACGCACTTAACGGGGAGCCTGTAAGCTATAAAACTGTAAGCGTAGAGGTTCAGGTCGGCACAAAGACTGTAACTGTACCTGAAAAGTTTCACTATGAAACCAAAACCGAAGTAGTCGGCAGAAAGTGTACAGCTTGCGGTAAGGTTGAGTATAATTGATTTTAACTGAGGGGTATGCAATATGGCAAAAGTAATACTTCTGATACTTCTTAAAGTATTGTTGTTTCCTGTAAAACTTGCAGTTCTGATAATTGCTTTCCTATTAAAAGGAGCGTTTTATCTGCTTTCTTATTTGTTAGTTTTTGTATCTGTAGCAAGCGGAATGATTTATATTGCTATTTCTGTTTTTGCCACTATATTTGCGGTTAGCGGAACAGTAGTTGTGGTAGGATGGATACAAAACGGGACTTTTCCGTTGCTTGACGGATGTGTAGTAATCGGTATTTTGTGGCTGTTTGCTATGTCAACCTATATTATTTCTACTCTTGGAGAAACAATTGCTGATTGGTTTGAGAATATTGGTGACGGATTAGGTGAATTAGCTGTCAGTTTTTTTAAACTGTGAAAGAAAACTGCTTGCATAATTCTCGGATTAGTGTATAATATAGGTGGTGATAGGCTTTAGTCCTATTGTATGGAAATCTTTTGATTTCTGTAAAAAGCGGTGAGTCCTACCATACAAGTGGAAGCATTACAAGAGGTGAGTCCTACCGTATAAGTGGAAGCATTACAAGAGGTGAGTCCTACCGTATAAGTGGAAACTTTTAATCTGTAAAGGGGCTGTTTTTCAGTCCCTTTATTTTTTGGAGTGATTTTATGAAGCAACAAAGACTTAATTTTTATTCTATTGATTTAAAGTATGTGAGAAACCTTTCTCAAAAGGACAGCAATGTTATGTCCACTTCACCCCAAATCCATAAATCTAACAGACCGTTTGTCGGTGTTATTGTGTTGGTAAATGACAGAATGTATTGTGTTCCTCTAACCTCTCCGAAGGAAAAATTTGAAAATAAAAAGAACTCAATTGATTTTTTGAAAATTCGTCATCCGTCGGTAAAAGATGAAAACGGTGCTAATAAAGTTATCGGTGGGTTGAATATAAATAATATGTTGCCTGTCGATTTGTCCTTAATACATAAAATTGATATTTCGATTAAACCGACTGACAATCATAAGACAGTAGTTTATAAACAGCTTATGGCTAATCAGCTTACTTGGTGTCAGACAAATTCTGATATCATAATTAAGCGTGCTAATTCTCTTTATAATATAATTACAGAAAATGCTGATGATAACAAATATCTTGCAAAAAGATGTTGTAACTTCAAAAAATTAGAAGAAGTGCTTGACCGATATATATCAAAACAAAAATCTCCTTTATCAAGAAATCAGATAAAGAAAAATGCTAACAATTTCACAGCAGAAACACTCCCCACACTCTCAGGATAAGAGCAAGGGACGATAAAACTACATAACAAATTTCAGACAGAGCTACGGCTCTGTTTTTTTATGCTCTTTTTATGCTCCTGAACGGAGCATTTTTTCTTTTTGAGAATAATTTTAAAGAAATTTCAAAAAAAATTTAAAAATTTTAAAATATTTTTCAATTTAGGGGGTGCGAAAACCCGATTTTTACGGAATATATATGAGAAGGTTTTTATTTTTAAAAATTTTTTTGATTTTTAGGGTGACAAACCGCAAATTTTGCGGAATATATATAACCCTTTAAGGAGGAAGTTATGAAACTGAAAAATAAGATTATTTCGGGCTTACTTACTGCCACTACTCTTGTGAGCCTTTGTGCCTTTAGTGCAGGAGCAGTAAGCACAGACAAAAAGTTTTCGATTGAAGATGCAACGCTTATTCAGAAGAATGTTGTAGGTATGACAACATTTGATGAAAAACAAATTAAGCTGTATGACCTTAATAAAGACGGTGTGATTACCGTTGTTGATTCAACACTTGTACAGAAGATTATCGTAGGTCTGATTAAAGAGCCAACAGAAGAACAACCGACAACAGCAGAATCAACAACAGAGCCTACAACGGAAGCAGTTACAGAACCTACAACTGTTCCAAAGCCTACTACTGTACCGACCGGCATTAAGCTGAATAAAACGGATATAGTCTTAGGTACAACAGAATCTTATGCTTTAAGTACAACTGTGACAAATGGTAATTTATCTCAGGTTACATTTTCAACAGGCAATAAAAAAATTGCAACGGTTGATGAAAACGGCAAAATAACTGCTGTCGGTGTCGGTACGTCAAAGATTACAGCCAAAACATATAACGGCAAGACGGCAAGCTGTACCGTAACAGTCAAAAAACTTGCTGACAGTATCACACTTAATAAAACGAGTATTACTTTAGGTGTTGGTGAAAAATATGACTTGAACAGCAGTATTCCGAATAATACAGCAGCCTACTACAGACTTTATTACTCGAATAACACCTCAATTGCTCCCGTCCAAAAGGCAGGCGGTCTTGTTACTGCAAAGACAGCCGGCACTACTACGATAAGATGTAAGCTCAGCAATGGCAAGGAAGCGATTTGTAAGGTAACAGTCAAATCTGCACCTTCAAGAGTAACTGTTTCTGATAAATCTGCAACCCTTAAAGTCGGACAGAGTAAAACGCTTAAAGCTACGCTCAACAATAACGCATACAGTTATCGCAGTACTTGGACAAGCAGTAATACATATGTTGCAACGGTTAATTCAACCGGAAAAATCTCCGCTAAATCTCAAGGAACAGCAACAATCACATACAAAACCTACAACGGAAAAACCGCATCGTGCAAGCTGACTGTTTCGGGAAGTGTCGCAAAGTGTATTGATGTATCAACTTGGCAAGGCTCAATAGATTTTAACAAGGTAAAATCAGCCGGTTATGACTATGTGATTATCCGTGCAGGCTACGGTAAAGAAAAAAGCCAAAAAGACAATATGTTTGAAACAAACTACAAAAAGGCAAAATCCGCCGGTCTTAAAGTCGGAGCATATTGGTTCAGCTATGCAATGTCACCGTCAACGGCAACAGCAGAAGCAGATGCTTGCCTTAGTTGTATCAAGGGTAAAAAGTTTGAACTTCCTGTTTACTACGATATGGAATATCAGCCTGCAATGAGTACAAGCAACAGCAATTATACAAAAATGGCAGTCAATTTCTGTAACAAACTCAAAAGCAACGGCTTTAAATCGGGTGTGTATTCCTCAGCAAGCGTTTATGACTATCTGCTCAATCGCACAACCTTAAAAAATAACGGCATTTCCATTTGGAACGCAGAATGGTATACAAAGCCGTCAATTTCGTGTGATGTGTGGCAGTATTCAGATAACGGTAGAATTAACGGCATATCAACAGCCGTTGACCTTAACTACATATATGACCTTAACATTTTAAATTGATAACAACTTTTTGAGAAGGTGAAATAATTGTCGTTTGGAAAGCAGTTGCTTATTGCTCGAAAAAACAAGCATATGACACAGAAACAAGTTGCAGAAGCCGTGCATATAGAACGGTCAGCCTATACCAAATGGGAAAACGATAATTATGAACCGACTTTTGCATATATCAGAGAATTAGCGAAAACATTGGAAGTTGATTACAACTTTCTGTTTTATGACTCTCATTATTCACTTGACAGCAAGACTTTTTAAGTTTTCATTGTTATTCTTCTTTTGCATCGGGCATTAATTTGTCCGATGCATCCCTACAATCCCCACTAAGGTGGTTAATAATATAAATTTACGGAGGTAAATATGATTCGTGCATCACCCATAAAAGAATACAGTAGTTTTTCTTTTTCAATATTTAGATGAAAGGAGAGAAAAATTTGAATGAAGTTAATTAAAAAAATATTGTCGGTTTTCTTATGCTTGACTGTAATTATCGGCCCATTGTCTGTTGGTTCGTTTTCCGTAAGTGCTGCCTCGGTTAAAGGCAATCGTGGAGCAGACGGCAAAGGTTTTATATACAAGAAAACAGCTGAATATACTTATACAGACGCAAACGGAAAAAAGCACAGTCAGCATTATGAAGGTTGGGAAAATTTCAAGGTGCACTTTTTTGCTCCATCCGGAAAAACCTTGAATTTTTTAGACTACACACAAAGAGCGTACTGTATTGAACCGGATAAAGCATCTGAATTAACAAGTTCTGCTACTGTAAAAAGTACATCTCAATCAGCAGCTTGGAAACAGCTAACTACTGCACAACAGAACGCAGTTAATCTGATCCTAAGTTGGGGGTTCGGAGGTTTTGAATCTCCATCAAAAAATAAGGTACATTACTATTACGCAACACAGTTGTTAATTTTCGAGATTGTAGCCGGCAAGAGAAATGCTTCAACCTTTGATGCCGTATCCGGAAAACCGTTGCTTACTCCTGCCCATACTATGACTGAGACAAGCTCAGCTGAAACTACTGTAGCAAATGTTACAACAGCATATGACAATATGGTGTCTTGGTGCAAAAGGTCGGTGCGTAATCCGTCATATACAGCATCATCACTCAGTTCTGCGAAGTCGTATCAAATGTCATATAATCAATCAAACGGACAGTATTCAATCACTTTGACTGATAAGAACGGTACCGCTTCAGTAACTAAAGCATCCGATGTAATCGTCAGCAATTCAAATGTTAAGGTCAGCGTAAGCGGTAAAAAGATAACATTTACCTGTTCTAAAAATCTTGGTACGACAGTTAATGTGACAATGAAAAATTCTTTTTTGAAGGAACATGGAATCAAGAGCAAAAACAGTTTGTATTTAATTACAAGTAATGACTATGCATCATATCAGACTTTTGCTCAGGGTTCTAATTATACAGTTAAAGACGGATATGTTAAGTTGACATTTCCGGATGTTGTCAAGCTGCAACTTCACAAATCATCATCAAACAAAGAGCTTACAGCCGGCAACGGTTGTTACAGCTTGTCGGGAGCTGAGTATGGCATATACACAGACAAAGCTTGTACCAAAAAAATCGGCAGTATTACAACAAATGCAAGCGGTTACGGCAGTTATAGTAAATATGTTGACGCATCAGCTTCTTACTATGCCAAAGAAACCAAAGCACCAAAAGGCTATGAGCTTGATGAAACTGTTTATACATTTGTGAATTCAGGCAAAAAAGCCGCAGACGGTACAAAAATTTATAGCTTTAGCTGTACTGACGACCCCGTAAATGACCCTGTCGGCATTATTCTTCAAAAGAAAAACGCAGTAACAGGCGAAACAACAAGTCAAGGTCTTGGCGGTGCAGTTTTCAGTATTGAATATTACGCACAGGAAATTGACAAGGACTACGATGTCAAAGCAGATGAAACCGCTCCTGCACTTGACAGCAAAAACCTTAAAAGGACTTGGTATATTCAGACCAACTCTGACGGACTTACTCGTTTAGATGAAAAATATTTATCCGATGATTTCTTATCAGATGGATTATATTACGATGGTAATTTTGTAACTATTCCCATAGGAACAATTGTTATCAAGGAAGTCAAAGCTCCTGACGGCTATTCTCTCAGTGATGTTGTGTTTTACAGAGTAATTACTCAAGAGGGTGCAAAGTTTGCACAGGACACAAATACTCCCATAAATGTGACGATTGACGAAATGCCGGCAAAGGCATATATCGGCATACACAAACTTAATCAATCGGGTGTTGGTGTCGCGAATGCTACATATGGCTTGTACGCTGATTCAGCTTGTGCAAGCTTGTATGACAAGCTCACAACAAATGCTGACGGCAAGGGTACTTTTGCAAAATCAGTAGATGTCGGCAAAACATATTACATCAAAGAAATAACCGCACCGACAGGCTATGAGCTTGACGAAACTGTTTATCCCGTAATTGCCACAGTGGATAACGCTACAGTCGATACAGCCGTTATTCAGACGATTTATGAGGACAGCGTAAAGGCTGACCTCAAAATCAAGAAGTCATCGACTGACGGTATCGTTTCAAATTTGTGGTTTGCAATATCAGATAACCTCGGCAACGAGTACAACGCAGTTTCAACCGATAAAAACGGCGAAGCGACTGTTAAAGGTTTGAGGGTATATGACGATAAAGGCAACAAGATAACCTATACAGTCAAGGAGCTTGGTTTTAAGACTACTTTAGGATCTCACAGCTATGGCGGTTACACTTGGACGATAAAGAAAGAAAATGCAATCAATTATAAAGGTTCATATTTTGAAGGTGTTTCAAATGCTGTATTCAGCAATTGTGAGAATGCTTATTCAAGATACTACTATGGCAAATCATCAGAAGCAAAATCCAACGCTAACGGTAAGTCATTAACGCTTGACGAGAGCAAAACGGTTACATTTAATTTTCAGAATACAGTTTCTGAAACAGATTTAACTGTTAAAAAGACCTCATACAACGGTAAAGTGTCTGGAGTTTGGTTTGGGGTACAGGACGAAAACGGCAAATATTATGGTGATATTGTTACAGATTCTACCGGAACAGCTAACTATTACAACCGATACGGTTACAAGCTCACAAGCTGTTTAACCGTTCCAAACTCAGCAATTTGTATTCCTATAAAATATAAGGTTGTTGAAAAAGGTTTTCTCGGCGGAGGCAGTTATTATTTCCCTGACAATTACCTTGAAAAGGCTGAATCAGAGTTTAAGACTGCCAACAAATACGGAACAACATCTACTCTTAATTATTCCGTGTACAACGCTCCTGCAACAGGAAGTATTAATATCAATAAGACTTCCGAGGACGGAGTTATCGAGGGCTTGAGCTTCAAGCTCGAATCTTTTGATGACGAACGAGAGTTCGATGATGACCTTATCCCTACTCCTATGGCTTATGATGCAGACGGAAACGGGATTACAAGTATCGTTTTGACTACTGATGAAAATGGTAAAGCAAGTACAGATAATATGCAATTTTATGACATAAACGGTAACAAAATTGATGGTATTCTGCCATATGTAGTTGACCTAAACGGTTTTCAAATTACTTACAGGCTTACCGAAATCGGCATTAAACAGTCAGACGGAACATACAAGTTTCCGAGCCGTTATGAACTGAAAGATGCAGTCGAATTTACAATCTATGATACCGATGAATACAACTATACATATGATTGTGCCAACACCGTAAAAACAGGTTCGTTACAGGTACAAAAAACATCTGAAGATGATGTTGTGGACGGTTTGTATTTTGAAATAAGCTGTGCTGATACAGGGTTTAACGAAAAAGTAAGCACAAACCTTGAAGGTTTAAGTCCTGAAATCTCAGACTTGCCGATTTATAACAGCAATGACGAATTGCTCAAATATAAAGTAACCGAACTCGGCGAGCTTAACGATGACGGCACTTACTCTTTACCGTATAAGTATAACAAACCTAAAAGTGTAACAGTTACGCTTAATTCAGATACCGTAGTTTTTGCAAATATCAAAAACACGCTGAAAACAGGCTCGGTTAAGCTGACAAAAACAGACGGCACAAAGGCTCTTACCGGATCAGGTTGGCAACTCTATAAGTCAGACGACACTCCCATCAGCTGTTATCAGACAGGCATAGGAACTTATATGTATAATTCAGTTGCAAAAACTGCAACCGATTGTATGGCTACGAATGGTAGTTTGTCAATCAGTAATCTGCCGGTAGGTGATTACTATTTTGTTGAGTCTGTAACTCCGTCAGGCTATATGCCATACGGTAAAAAGGTTGAATTTACAATTTCAGCCGACAATGAAAACACACTTAACATGTCTTTAACCGTTGCCGATAACAAATCCGTGTTATCTCTAACAGGCGGCGGTGGAATTGCTCCCTTTTATTTTGCTTCTGTGGCACTCGGAGCAATGGCTATAATTTTCATCTATGACTACCGTAAACACGGTAGCAAGAATAAAAAATCCAAAAACAGAAAGGAAAATGCAAAATGAAAAGCAAAATCACACGAATTATGACAGCTATGGTACTTGCCGTTATGATGGTATTTACTGCAATCCCATTTGCAAGTGCTGCAACCAACGCAAATGCTCTTGATGAAACAAAGAAGGTTTCATTCACGCTCAATTGTTCTAAGCCCGGATATACATTCACGGTGTACAAGGTGGCAGAACTCAAAACTACTGAAAATCCATACAAGACAGGCTATGATTCACTCATTCCTTCAATCTCTGATGAGATTTTAAGCGGAAAGACATCGAATGTTCTCTCAGCTCTTGACGGTCTTTCAACAATTCCATCAACTGCATCTACTGTAGGTACCTTTGTAACATCTGCAACATCAGTAAAAAAGACTTTTTCAAGCCTTACTCAGGGTTTGTACTACATTAAAGCTACTAACTATCCTGCCGGTGTTAAAAGCGTAACAAACTCTGTTGTATCGCTCCCATACTACAACAACGGTTGGGTTTACAGTATCAATGATATTGACCTTGCAACAAAGGTAAATGACGGTGATGTTGTAACAGGCAAGACTATCACCAACAGCACAAAGGATAATGTTAATTTTACCGATGTAAGCCTTGGTGACACAGTGAATTTTGAAATTAAGTCATCAACTGCCGGTTCATCAGAAATGAAACTTAAATCATATACCGTATATGATGAGATGTCAGCAGGACTTACTCTTGATAAAGACAGCGTAAAGGTTGCACTTCTCAACGCACAGGGCGGTAAGGTTGCTGACCTTGCTTCAACTGATTATGCTCTCAATGTAACATCAGAAGTTGACGGAAAGGCTACAACTTTTAATGTATCAATTGCAAACGCTTACCTTCAGAAAAATGACTTTTATGCAGAAGGTGTTACTTATACATCTGTAACTTATTCAGCAAAGCTCAATAAGTACGCTGTAGCAGGAAAGACAGGCAACCCAAACTCAGAAACGAAGCTCGTTTATTCTAACAAGAACGGAGTTGAATCAGAAGTAAACGGTAATACAGTTTATGTTTACTCTTTTGCAGTTACAACTAACAAGACAGATACAGCTGGCAAGGCTCTCGAAGGTGCAGAATTCAGCCTTTTTAAAACAGAAGAGGATGCAACTGCTCTTACAAATGCCATTGCAAGCGGTGTATCCGACAAGACAGGCAAGGTTACTTACTACAACACAAGTAAAGAAGAAATCAAACTTGCAAGCGGTAAATATTATATTGTCGAAACAAAAGCTCCTACAGGCTACAACATCTACGGTAAGGTTATTCCGGTAACTATTGATGTTACATACGGTGCAACATTTGTTGACGGTTCGTACATCACAAACTGCCCAACAGACGGCACAGCAAGCGTGGATGTTAAGGACACAAAAGTTGTTGTACCACAGACCGGTGGTGCAGGTACAGTTATGTTCTACATTCTCGGCACAGCTTTTGCACTCGGCGGTATTGCAACATTGCTCATTCGCAGAAGAGTAAAAGCTACAAACAAGTAATTTCACATTAAATAGAAAGGAGTACAGCACATTGAAAAAATGCAGAAGCAAATACACCTTGATAATAGGAATAATTTTTATGACTGCATCACTCTGCTTTGTGCTGTACCCTTCTGTATCAAATGCTGTCAATAGTTTTTTCGCCGCATCCACAATTAACAATTATGCCGCAAATCTTGACAGCATTTCAGCAGCCGACAGGTCACAGTACTTGTCGGCTGCTGCTGAATATAACAACAATTTATCAGAACTTATCAATGGATTTTCTTACGATACAGACAGCGTGATTGACGGATATGACGATATTCTCAATTTTGGTGACGGTCTTATAGGCTACATTGATATTTCAAAAATAAATGTAAAACTGCCTATTTACCACGGGGATACGGATAAAGTGCTTGAAAAAGGTGTTGCTCATCTGCCAAATACAGCGTTTCCGATAGGCGGTGTAGGCAATCATTCGGTGCTTTCAGCTCACACGGGTTATCCTACGCAGGTGTTTTTTGACAATCTCAACGAGCTTGAAATCGGTGATGAAATCAAGGTGTCCGTGCTTGATGAAACGCTTACCTATGCTGTAACAGCAAAAAACATTGTTAAGCCCGACAACATATCGTTACTGTCAGTTGACGAAGAAAAAGACCTATTAAGTCTTATAACTTGTTATCCATACGGTGTAAACAGTCACAGACTTATTGTGACTGCTGAAAGAGTAAAGGATACAGCTGCATCTGATACGGCAACAAAAACCGAAAACAACAATAACGGAAGTTTTGATTTTATTATTGCAGTAATTGTTATAACCGCAATTTTGGCAATTTTAGTAATTGTTGTTTCCATAAAAAATAAACGAAGGAGGAAGTAAAATGCCTGATATTACAAATGATTTTGATAATAATCCAAATACCGATAAAAGAAAACAGCGAGATGAAGAAGTCAATAATGACAATCTCCAACCCGAACAGACAAAATCCGAACCCGAATTGCTTGAACAAACGAAAAGCAAAGAATTTTCAATACCGATTTTTGCAAAGCTGTATGACAGGTGCAATCTTAAGATTGATGAGCTTAATCTAAAAAACGATAAACTCAATGCAAAAATCGAAAAACTCAACATAAAAAAGGTTCGCAGTGCTGAATTTGTTTCAACGGTTGAATCAATGAGAAATGTTGTACCAATGCCTGTGTATAAAGCATTGTCTGTTCTATCGGCTGAAAGGCGACAGAAAATAGTAAATATCAATGAGAAAATCCATTCTCATAAGCTGAACATCAAATCGAATGAGCAGAAGATTTTGAAGCAACAAAGCCGTGCTGAGAACTGCAAAAAAATCAATAAATTTCTTGACAATATGAAATCCCCTGACGGCAGGAAAGAAAACTTTGTCAAAGGTATGCAGGAATACGGGACAATGGCAATGAGGACAACCTCTGAAAAGTTTGATACTACTCAGAGCAAACTCGATGCTGCAATAAAAGCATACGGTCAAACTCATTATATGTCCGAAAAACTCAAACTGCGAAAACAAATCGACAAGCTCACCAACAAAAAAGAAAAGCTGATAAACAAGCTCAAGGCTCTTAATGAGTGGTCAGATAAGTTTGAATCGGTTAAAACTATGCCCGATAAGGAAGCTGACAATATTATCAGCAAGAGCTGTCAGAACATTGTTGATGAGTTTACAAACAACCCACAGGCTTTAAAAAAGCAGGCTGATGTAATCGTTTCATCTGCCGCAAAAGCTGTATTCGAAGAAAACTACCTAAAAAATGCCGAAATGTCAATTGAAGATGATTATGACAGCATTGACGGTATCATCAACAACGGCAATAAGCAAGAGGAGTATGACAAAGCGGCAAAAACTCCAAATAAGGAACATAATGCCGAGAAACAACCGAAGCAACCGAAAAAGTCCCTGATTTCTCGCAGTCAGATAAAGCAGAATGCGGACAAGATTGCAAAATCAGAACATCGTGAACAGGGATGGGAAGCAAAACAGGAAAGGTGATCATATGTACAAAAGGAAGTGGCATCCCAGTAAATCCGCAAAGGCAGAGTTTAAAAACAAGATGACTGAAATTGAAGATTTTTGCAACAAAAACGGTATTGACAGAAGTGTTCGCAATGACAGCTATTATTTTATGCTGAACGGTAAGAATTATCGTGTAAGCAATCACACGATTGAAGCAAGTAATGCAAAAGCATACGATGCTGTTACAGGCGAAAAAAAGCGTGATTTATATCATCCTGACGGAAGAGAAGAAGATACCGTGTACATAACAGCAAGTAAGACACGGATAATTGATATTTATAACGACCTTGCCGCAGGATATGAGCTTGACAAAAGAGGCAATCGGGTTGAGAAGATTGAAGAACCCAGGTCGAAAGCTCAGGTTAAGCCGTTAATATCTCGCAGTAAGATAAAACAGAATGCGGACAAAATTGCACATACACATAACGAACAGCGTAACAACACTAAATCGAAAGAACAGGAATTATGAATATTATTTAGGGACTGTTGCATTTAGTGTAACGGTTCCTTCTTTAAGAGGTGAATGAAATGATTAAATTATATGGAAATGAGATATGGAACAGCAACACTCCGAATCAGTATAAAAAGGTTATTATAGCTTCTGAAAGCCGGTTTGAGAGCATAACCGATGCTCTCGAAAACGCAGGACTTAATTACTGTGGCTATATTAACAAGAACAAATCATATATTGCGGTTGGCAGAGCTACTGTTCCGAATCTTGAAAAGTTAAATATCAGTTATGATTCAATAGTCGATTCCAACAACAGGAAATATGTAACAAACAATATCATCGGAACAACCAAATACAATGATATTGGTGATAAGATGTATCGCAAATATAATACTGATTTCGCTTACAAGGTTGCTCAAAGACTGTCAGAGCAGGATATTCCGTTTTCGGGCAGAATATTTGGTAAAAATACAACTATTACGGTTGACAATATATACAAAGATGCCATCAACGCAATTGCTCACGAAATTCGTGAGCAAAGAGAGCTTTTGTACAATGATAAAGCAGTCGAAAAAAACCAACCGTCTGCAACGGTTAAAAACAGCGTGACAGTTTCCAAAGAAGATAACACGGAAAATCTTTTTAATGCTCTTTCGGTACTGCACTATAAAGCACATCAGTTGGAGTCTTTGAATTCTACGGTTGAACTGCTCAACGACCAACCGGAGCTGATTGACACATTCAGTACGATGTTTGAAGATACTTCTGACTTTAAGCCTGAACAGTTAAATATGTTATCTATGAATTTTGTCAAGACATACTCAGGTCTTTCGGATTCTGAATTGATTCTTGCGAATACTGCTGATTTCAACGAAATTAAACAGTCGTTCATCAACACAAATCTTGCCGATAAGCTCATTGAAAATCATGGGTATTCATATGCCCAGTCAGAACTTATAAGAGATATGGTTGATATGGGTATAGATTACGACACAATCAATTTGCTTGATTATACTTTTTCGCTTACGGAAATGCAAACTTTCATAGGTGCATACAGTCGCAGTGATTATGATTCTCTTATAAATCTTGTAACTAAGGTCAAAGGTGTTACACGAAGTGAAGTGGAAGGCATGATTTCTGACGGTACATATACCCCTGCTTTACCCGACTTTAACACTCTTGAGAAAACCCTTTATTTTCAAGAGTCCGAAGTCGAAAGTATTACATATATGTACTATAATCCTGACGCATACTCCGGCGGTCAGTTTGTAATTACCGAGGTATCTTACAAACAGATAGCGGAAGCTAACAAAAAATACGGAGATGATTTTTCAGGATTCTTTGATTTTCTTGATACAACAGGCGAACAAAGGTTAATTGATATCGGTAGCGAAAGTTTCAGAACCGCTGTTAAAAAGTTTTACAGCGGTACGGAGTTTGCCGAAGGTCTTAATGCAGATATTCAGCACAAGCTCGTTGAGCTTGCAGTAGTTCCCGAAATCAAATCACCTGAAGTACGGAAAATAGAACTTATAAAGGTCGGTGATTTTTATGAAGTCAGAGGTGAGAACGCAAAAACCGTTGCAGATATTCTCGACCTTGTTTCTACAACAAGAAACATTAACGGTTCTTCAGTTGATACAGTCGGATTCCCTGATTTTAAACTGAATGATAATACTGAACTTCTTAAAACACAAGGATTTACTGTGAATATCAAATATGAGGGACTTGTAGATCTTTCGAATGAGTTTAACAAACTCATATCTGAACAGAAAAAAATTACGAGCAATGTGTCAGACAAGCATACAATAGTTATCAATGCTTTTGCCGGACCGGGTGCAGGAAAAACAACATCTTGTCTTGAAGTAGCCGAAAAATTGAAAAAGCAAGGATTTGTTACGGAATATGTACAGGAATATGCCAAAGAGCTTGTATATGACAACAATCTTATTATGCTTGACGGACATTATGAACATCAATTTGATATTCTCAAGGAACAAGTGAAGCGTATTAACCGTCTGTATGGTAAAGTCGATTTTATCTTGACGGACTCACCTGTTTTGCTTAATAATACCTACCTTAACGAAGATAAAAGTACAAATGATTATGTTGCTTATTGCGAAAATGTTAAGAAAATTTATACTCTATATGATAATTTCAATTATTTTGTTGAACGAGATAAATCAGCCTTTGAAGAAGAAGGCAGAATACACAACTTGGAACAAAGTATAGTAATTGATGATGAACTAAAAAATACACTTCACAACAATCAGATTGATTTTGCTACATACACTCACTCTACGATTGACAATATTGTTCGTGACTCTGTGCTTGCTTATGCAAAGCAGCTTATAAATTTGTATTGTAATGACGAGTTTGATTCAGAAGCGGATTTTTCAGACTTAAAAAAAGTCGGAGTGGCATACACAACAACAGAAGACAGCAAGCATACTGTGGAAGCTGTTGTAAATCTTGTTGACTATAGGCTTGAAACTTATGTTGATGACAAATTATTCAAAGAAGAAACATATGCCGACCTTAAAGATATGATTGATAACTGTCTGCACTCTTTATCGTTCGATGACCTTGTGTACCTTTCCGATGAGGAGCTTGCACCGTTTTATGAGGAACACGACGAGCTTGACGACATAGATCCCGCAGTTATTCGTCAGCAGCTTGAGGACGCAGGGATAGTCAACGGTGAGCTTGTCGATGAAGATAAGCTGAACAGTGATCCATTTATTCAACAGGTTATGGCTGACGCAGAATCCGATGTCGGTGCTCTGAATGTCAGCTCAGAAGAAATCGTTAATCAATTTAATTCAGAAAATGAAATCGTCCCGATAAACGAGCCTGAACAAACTGAGCCTGTACAGGAAATAATTCGTCCGACAATTACTTGTGATTGGAGTGAAAGTCCGGTATTTGAGAACGGCAAAACATACTCTGTTTCTGAATTTGACAAACTTATGAAAAATGCCGATGACGAATGGGTTGAGCAAAGACAGCTTGAAATTGAGGAATACGGCAGTGAAAATGCGGTTACAGAAGCATACAGAAACGGTGAACTTGACAATATTCATCTTGGTTATGAAAAAACGAAATTTATTATTAATATGCCGAACGGTACGAAATACACCGAACGGCAGAACATCGGGGACGGCAACGGTGGAATTATTGATTTTTTAAATCAATATCCGCAGTATTCAGGTGTTGTAAAAATACTCGAAGCCGATATAAAGCTTGATAAAGGTGAAAATGAGAAAGCCGCAGATTTACCGATAACGGAAAGCAAAGAAAGAGATGTCAGGAGCGATGAAAAATTACAGAGCGTTGACGAGCTTACCGTGGAGGTTGAAAATGCCGCACCGTCAAGAGCAGAAAAAGCTGAACCGCCTACATTGTTTGATATGGTCGAAAGCTCAGAGCAGACCGAAACAAGCGTAAATGATGAAAAAGCCAAAAACTATGTAATTGAGGACAGAGAAGCTGTCACGGGAGCAAAAACAAAGTTTCAAAATAACATTGCTGCCATTAAGATTTTAAAGCAAACGGAAGCAGAAAACAGAGCGGCTACACCTGAAGAACAAGGTCAGTTGTTCCTTTACAGCGGTTGGGGAGGTCTTGCCAATGCTTTTGAGTCTGATAATGATAAATGGAAAAATGAGTATTCTGAACTCAAGGGTTTGCTTACGGATGAAGAATATACCGCAGCTCGGTCAACTGTGCTTGATTCATTCTACACAGATACAGCAATCGTTGACAGTATATATGAGGTCATTCGTAACGCAGGATTTGAGGACGGCAACATACTTGAGCCTGCAATGGGCGTAGGAAACTTTTTCGGCAGACTTCCCGAAGAACTTCGTGATAAGGTGAATTTGTACGGTGTCGAAAAAGACAGCTTATCGGGCAGAATAGCTCAAAAGCTGTATCCGCAAGCTGACATTACGATTGACGGCTTTGAGAATACTCGTTTCAATGACAACAGCTTCGATGTTGCAATCGGAAACATTCCTTTCGGCGATTTCAGTGTTAATGATTCTAAATACAACTCAAAACATCTGAAAATTCACGACTATTTCTTTTTGAAATCACTTGATAAAGTGCGTGACGGCGGCATTGTGGCTTTTGTAACTTCCAAAGGTACGCTTGACAAAAAGGACAGCTCTTTCCGCAAGACCTTGGCCGAAAGAGCGGATTTGGTAGGTGCTGTGAGATTGCCGAATAACGCCTTTAAATCGGCAGGAACGGAGGTTACAGCTGACATTATATTCCTCCAAAAAAGAGAAAAAAAGTCAGAAATTGAACCGTCTTGGGTACATACAGGACAGCTTGAAAACGGATTAACCGTCAACAATTATTTTGTTGAGCATCCCGAAATGATACTCGGCGAAGTTGTTGAAGGCAATAAAATGTTCGGCAGAACAGACGATACGATGTGCGTGCCGTTTAATGACGGCAGAACATTGTCGGAGCTTCTTTCCTCGGCGGTAAAGAATATCAATTTTGAATATTCCGCTTCTGCAGAAAAGCTGATTCCGGTTTCCGAACATTTAACAGCCGAACCTTTAAAACTGCGTTTACAAAGCTTTTATCGCCGAAACGGCGAAATATATTTTTACGGCTCTGATAAGAGCGGTAAAATAGTTAATGTTTCCGCAGACAAAGCACTTGGGAAAAAATTAAATCACGAACGCATCAATTCCTTTATTGATATTCGTGACACTTTGCGTGAATTGCTTGATGTTCAGCAGTACGATAACAAGGATTCAGAGATAGCTCAATTGCAGGAAAAGCTCAACAACTGTTATGACAGCTTCTACAGTAAGTACGGCTTGCTTCACAGCAGTTACAATCACAGCTTGTTAAACTCTGACGGAGCATATCCGCTTGTTGCTTCTCTCGAAGCCGATTTTGCCAAAGATAATAATTTACTTGTTAAGAAGTCCGATATATTTACAGAGCGTGTAAATAAGCCGACAGCAACAATAAGTCATGTTGATACGGCTGAAGAAGCTCTTGCTGTCTGCGTTGCAGAAAAAGGTGTTATCGACTTCGAGTATATGAGCCAAATTACGGATGTGCCGCCCGAGGATTTGAAAATCGGGCTGAGAGAAAAAGGTGAAATATTTGCCGTACCGTCATATACAGGCGATGAGGACTACGAATATCAAACTGCTTCCGAATATTTGTCGGGAGATATATATGCAAAGCTTGACATGGCAAAAGCATACGCTTCGGTCAACGGCATATATGAATCAAATGTTGTCGCCTTAAAGGAAGTATTGCCTACTCCTCTGAAAGCCGGCGATATTGATATTAACCTCGGAGCTACTTGGATTGATAAAAAATACTATGAGCAATTTATGTATGAGGTTTTTGAAACACCGCAAAGCCTTAAATCGGATTATGTGTCAAGATTTTTTAAATCCGACAGAATAGAGCTTGACTATTCAGAGTATTCCGGCAGATGGAATATCACGAATAAGAGAGCGGATTTGTCGGTAACTACTGTAAAGACCTACGGTGCAAGCGGATTATCTGCATATCAGATATTTGAATCCGTTCTCAATTTATCCGAACCGAAAGTGTATAAAGACAAGGTTGACGAATACGGTGTTGTTGAGCGTGATAAAAACAATAAGCCTGTAAGAGTGCTTGATGTAGAAGCGACTCAGGTTGTACAGCAAAAAGCCAATGCCATTCGCCGTGAATTTAAGAATTGGATTTTTAAAGATGCTAACCGCCGCAGAGATATTGTTGACACATACAATCGCACATTCAATTGCGTCCACGCACGAGAGTATGACGGTTCACACCTTAATTTTCCGGGAATGAATTCAAACATTCAGCTTCACGAACATCAAAAAAATGCCATTGCTCACGCTATTTACGGAGGCAACACACTGTTTGCTCATTCGGTAGGTGCAGGAAAAACCTTTGAAATGATAGCTACTGCTATGGAATGTAAACGGCTTGGGTTGTGTCACAAATCCTTGTTTGCTGTACCGAATCATCTGACAGAACAGGTGGGAGCAGACTTTTTGAAGCTCTATCCCAACGCAAACATATTGGTTGCAACAAAGGATGATTTTAAATCATCAAACCGCAAGATGTTAATGTCAAAAATTGCAACTGGCAATTATGATGCCGTTATTATCGGACATACGCAATTAAAGATGCTGCCCCTATCTCCTGAAAGGCAGGAAGCCTTTTTACAATCTCAAATTGATGATATTGTTGCCGGTCTTGCTGAGATGAAAGCTCAGGACGGTAATAAATTTACCGTTAAGGAAATGGAGCGTACAAAAAAGAATCTCGAAAATCAGCTTGAGAAGCTTCAATCAAGTAAGAAAGACAATACCGTATATTTCGAGGAGCTTGGAATTGACAAATTGTTTGTTGACGAAGCTCACGAATTTAAGAATCTGTACTGTGCAACAAAGCTGCAAAATGTTTCGGGTATATCTTCAAGAGCTTCTCAGAGGGCAACAGAGCTGTTTGCAAAATGCCGTTATCTTGACGAAAAGACAGGCGGCAAGGGTGTTGTATTTGCCACAGGTACACCGTTGTCAAACAGCGTTACAGAGCTTCACACAATGATGAGATACCTTAATTATGATTTTCTTGCAAGTCACAACAATATGCAGAATTTTGATAATTGGATTTCTGCATTCGGTGTGCAAAAGAAAGAATACGAGTTAGCTCCGGCAGGAAACAAGTTTAAGGAACGCACAAGGATTGCGGAATATTCCAATCTGCCTGAGCTTATGTCTATGTTTAAGATGGTAGCCGATGTAAAGACAGCTGAAACTCTTAAACTTAAAGTGCCTGATTGTGAGCTTCACATTGTTGATGTAGAGCCTACAGAGCTTCAAAAGGAGCTTGTCGATGAATTATCCGACAGAGCAGATGAGGTTAATTCAGGCTCCGTAGATCCGTCACAGGATAATATGCTCAAAATTACCGGTGACGGCAGAAAGCTCGGTCTTGACCCCCGACTTATTAGTACCGATTTTGAGGATAATCCAAATACAAAGCTGAATGTGTGTGTAAACAATGTATTTGACATTTATACAGACACAGCAAAAGACAAGCTTACTCAAATTGTTTTTTGTGACCTCGGTGTGCCGTCAAAAAACACAGGTAATGACTCCTCCAAAGAGCAAAACGATAACAAGAGTGTGGCGGAAATCGACTCTCTTGAGGAAACAGGCAAGTTTTGCGTGTATGATGACATAAGGGACAAGCTCATTGCAAAGGGCATCCCTGCGACTGAAATAGCATATATACACAATGCAAAAACCGAAGCTCAAAAGTCTGAATTGTTTTCAAAGGTCAGAAGCGGTGAAGTGAGAATTTTACTCGGTTCAACGGGCAAAATGGGAACAGGCACAAATGTGCAGGACAGAATCATTGCTCTGCACGATTTAGATGTTCCGTGGCGACCGGCAGACCTCGAGCAGAGGCGTGGCAGAATGGTCAGGCAGGGCAATATTAACGAAAAAGTGCATTTGTACAGATATGTTACCAAAGGCACTTTTGATGCGTACAGCTATCAGCTCCTCGAAACCAAGCAAAAATTTATAAGTCAGGTTATGACTGACAAAGCTCCTGCACGCAAGTGTGCCGATGTTGACCAAGCGGCTCTTTCATATGGCGAAATTAAGGCTCTCTGTACCGGCGATGACCGTATCCGTGAGAAGCTCACGCTTGATAACAGAGTAAAGGAGCTTAACTCTCTCAAAGCTGATTACAACAATACAAAATATGAGCTTGAAGATGCTGTTGCGGCTTATCCCGAAAAACGCAAGCAACTCCTTTGTACTATCGGCAACATAAAATCCGATATCGATAATGTTAAGTCATTTGTCGATAAGGACGGTAAACTTATTAGCAAATTAACTTTAGGTTCTCAGACTTTTAACCTGAAGAACGATGAGGAACGAAAAAATGCTGCCAAAGCTCTTACAACTGCTGTTGCTCAGGTAAGAATAGCCGACAACAGAAAGAAGCAGGTTAGCGTTGGCAACATTTGCGGATTCGATATAAGCGTTATAAACAACGGAAATGTGTATGATGACATTGTAGTTACAATCAAGGGTAAATATTCATATTCTGCTCAGCTCGGTGTTTCTGCTGTGCATAACCTCAGTAAAATAGAGGGGTTGCTGTACAAAACCGAAAGTGTTCTTGATTACAGTCAGAATTCTCTTAACAAGCTTGACCTTGATTACAAAACAAGTGTTGCCCTGCTTGAAAAGCCTTTTGAATATGAAGCGGAATTGCAGGAAAAGTCAGCACGCCTGTCTGAATTAACAAAGATTTTGAACATTGAGCTTGCTCACCAAAAAACAGAATCAAAGTCCAAAACACATTACTTTGGTAAGGATAAAATCCTCGGCAGGAACAAATCTTCAAAGCAAGTTCAGAATAAAACAGTTATGAAATCAGAGCCTAAAAGGAGTGAACCTGAATTATGATAGTTTACGCACAAGGCGATATAACAAAATTTGATGTAGATGCTATTGTAAATGCATCCAACGGTTTTGGTTATATGGGAGGTAAAAGATGTGTTAATGAATTACATAGAGGAGTTGCAGAGAGCATTCAATTTGCATCTTGCGGTGCTGTTGAACGGCTTGCAAGAGCAAAATGTAAGGCACACTCCTTTTTTGGTTATTCACCCGGAACTGTTTTTGTGACTGATGCTCCAAATCTTGAGTGTAAAAAAATAATACACGCAGTTACTATGCGTACTCCGGGTAGCAAAGCAAAAATCAAAAAAATTAAAGATCTGATTCCAAAGATAGTAGCGGTAGCTGAAAACTTAAACATAAATTCAGTAGCCATACCTTTACTTGGTTGCGGAACAGGTGGACTTGACAAAAAAACCGTTCAAAATTTATTAGCTCATAATCTTATAAGTGACAAAGTGACATTTTATATTGTTACTTCACTTTAAAATTAGAAATTCTTTTCTGAATTTCTTTTTAAAACACTTGTTTTTTTCTTAGTTATAACATATAATAGTATTTGAACGATGTTGGTTACTCATCTTAGTGTTGTGCTTCGCTACCGTCTGACCACCATATCAGGAGAATGCGATATTTTTTAAGGTTGTGCTTCGCTACCGTCTGACTACCATATCAGGAGAATGCGACAAAAAGTAACGATTTTGGGAGCAACTGCATTATATGCAGTTGCTCCCTTTTATTGAGGAATGAATAGCGTAGATAAATATTTTTTATTTAATTTAAAAAGCAGCCGTTCAGATGGCTCTGAACGGCTCTTTTTTGTTGTCCTTAAAACTTGCAAATTTGCCGATTTTGACATATTATAATATGTAAAGAAAATGAAGTGTGGTGATATTTATGATGTCAATTACAAGTACACGATATCTTTCTAATGTCGATTGGTTACAAGATGTGGTTCAAGGTACGGATTTAATCCTGTGCGGAGTTTCGGCACTTGAGTACCTTGAATTATTCAATGGTTATGTCAATGAATCTAAGATACAGGTGTATGCTCAGAACGAGGGACAATTTGATAACATTGAATATCATATTGTCAATTCATTTGACGATATAGAGTATCTCAATTTTGACGGTGTTTTATGTACAACTGTTAATCAGACTATAAACGATATGCTTTCTGATTATGACAACATAGATGAGCTTGCTTTTCTTGAAGCATTGAGCAATTATTATTTCGCCAACAATGAATCATTTGATAATCTTAAAATTAAACCGAATAAACTGAGTATTTTCAATCGGATAAAACAAATTGCAATTAATTATTATTGCTCAGACTGAAAGGAGTATGTATATGAAAACTAATTATCTTGTAACCGCTCAATGTGAAGTTTTGGTAGAATATGCAAATGCTGTTATGGCAAAGTACGAGAAATATCTCCGCTCTAAGTCTGCTTTAGACTGCGTAAAAAAGATGTATAAAGACTTATGCTCATACAACACAAAGATTATTCTTTGCGATAATCAGTCTGATTTAGGTGCTTTGTACAGCAATATAAAAGAATATGAGTGGATAATTGAACATATACCATCTGCTGTTTCGGTTGAAGCGTTAGTATGACTTATACTTTACCTTAAACAAGTGAGAAAATCACCCGATTTAGCACAGTACATACTAGAATCATCAAAAAGGTTTTCTTATGCAAAAACCCGGTTAAAAACGAATTTAAGACCATACCGTCTATCGAGAAAGCAGATAAATCAAAACTCAAAAATTATATCCCACACACAAGAAAATCAATCACAACATAACAAGGACAAAAGTAAAAGCAGATAGCATCAAAAAAGATGTTATCTGCCTTTTTGTTGTTTTTTCAAATTATATAGCTCATAAAAACTTCGTGGGCGTTTGGGGCAAGGTCAATGATGTCCTTTTTGTATATTGTAATTTTTTCGGTACTTGTTGAAGCTGAAAACCATAAGCCGTGTGCCGACATTCCGCTCACAACCTTTCCATTTGTACCGCTTGTATCGGGTTTGATTTCTTCACCCTTTCTATAAATTTTATTATTTTTAATTTCAAACTTCATAGAGTTTTTCCTTTCATTATTTCATATCAACCGAAAAATCTGTTGTAATTGAGCCTTCAGGGATATAAATTTTATACTTTTCTCCTGTACCTGAAATTCTGAGCGACAAAAGAGGTTTAAAAGTAATCGGATTTTCAGTTGCTAATACAATTAATTATAACTAACATTTCTTACACTCCTCATCTGAACAAAGGTACATAGATCTTATAATTGCATTTGACCTAAATTATTCTTAAATCACTCTAAAAAGCATTTTCTTCTGAAAGATAAAATGTCAGGGAAACGATTTGATTTTTGAAGGATAAAGGCTCTTAAGCGGTCTGTATTGCATTTTATAGCTAGTAGGAGAAATTACATTATTCTTGCTTAAAATCGTTGTAGCAAGGGCGGAAGGCGATTAAACGCAATAAGTGTTGATTTTAAATTACATACATTTGGTGTATAATAAAAAACTGTCAAAGGAAACTTTGAGGGTTGAAAAATTAATAACGCAAAAATAAGGTCTGAACTTACGGTTTAGGTCTTATTTTTTTATTTATTGAAACAGGGTACTATTTGGTACCCTAATAATTTTTGTAAAAATTTTTTATAGGGAATGGTGTCGAATATATTGACATAGTATTTTATTTTCTTTATAATGAGTATAGAACAATTGTTCGAGAAAAATAGCGAAATTTAGATGTACTTTTTTGTAATATATAGTATATTTTTGTAGCAATTTGTAAATTTATATTGACAATAATAAATACCACATATATAATAGAGGTGAAGGAAATGCACATTATAAGGAGAGTTATTATGTCAGTTAAAAGTATGTATCGTATTGGCTTTTCATACTTGCAAAAATCTGGAAAGGAGAACAATTTAGATTTGGACAGTAAAAAATTTCAAAGAAAAGCAAATTACTCGAGGAAATTGCGTCCTAATCTTGATGATTTTAAATTTACACGAGTTTCAGAAAATGAAAAGAATAACAGATAAAAATCTTTTAGTAAAATTGTATTTAGCAAAAGAAAAGCATTGGTTAAGAACAATTATCATTACAAGCGTTGCAGGAACGATTTCTTTTATATCATCTATAGTTATGAAAATAATGGATAGTTCTGGAGTTGGAAAAACAGACAATACAACTGGGTTAGTAAGTAATAACACAGATAATTCATTAACTTTAATTTGTGCTATAATCAGTTTGGTTCTGTTTTTGGTATTCTTCATTATGGTCTTATTTATTCAGATTTCTGATGTTGTTTATGCTAAATATTCTGCAAATATCAGTAAAAATAAGGATTTGAATTTTAACCTTGATTTAATTGAAAAGACAAACAAGGTGTGCGAGGAAAAATTTAATACTCTTGTAGGTGTTATTGATGATGTGAAGTTGGGAAAAATAGAGCCACCTGCTATAGTCAATAAGCCTTGTAATCAGTTAAGAAATATTTGCAATGCAATTAGCGATATATTGGAGTCTATACTAAACGGGAACAATATAGATGTACCTGAAAAAGATGTACGAGTTAATGCTATATATTGCCTTCCAAATGAGCTGGGTTCAGGACACGAATGGACTTTAGCACATTCTCAAAAATTCGATTACGATAAATTGAGCGATATTATCGACAATGAAAACTCATTGTTTAATCATGCTCGAAAATTACATACAAATATTGTTATGAGAAACGATAAATCTGAAGCTTATAAAGCACAGGAATATGTGCCTTGTAATGCAGATAAAACTGAAACTTCAGATTTAAATGGTTCAATTCTATATTATAAAATTCCCGTGAAAGACAACAAAGGAAAAACTATTGTTGATATAATGATTATGGTATATACTTGTCGTAATAAATTTGCCAAAGCCGGCTCTGAAGATATAGCAAAGTACAACATTGAGACAGTTTTGTTGAGATTTGAAAGTCGCATCAAAATTGAAATGTGCTTGTATTATTTATATTATTTACATGAAAATGAATCAAATTGATAATGTTTGACTTGATAATGCTTGACGGATTTAAAGTAAATAAAAAAGACAAGTTTAGATATCAGCGAAAACTAACATCCCCTTCATCAATTAAGATGAAGGGGATGTTTTACTAAAACTAAATTTAATTATTGATATAAGCAAAAAATGAATGTCAACACAAAAAATAACATATTATTTTCACCTTATTCCGTATCAATAGAGAACTCATCTGTTATAGATCCTTCAGGAACATAAATTTTATACTTTTCTCCTGTACCTGAAATTCTGAGCGACAAAAGAGGTTCAAAAGTAAGCGGATTTTCAGTTGCTTTTTCGTCAGCCGATTTTACTATAGTATCTATGTGCGGAGTATCCTTAGTATAGATTATTTCGCAATCGTCAGCCTTAATTTTGCTTGCTTTGTAACTCCCTTTATCAGTTTTGTAGTAATAATAATAGTATTGCTCAGTATGTACTTCGCCGCACCCAATAAAAAAACCACCTTGTAAATCATGATTGTCTTTAAAATTAACAATACTTTGGCTGCTCTTTACTTCATCTGATAGTTTAATATCAATTGTGTATTTAAAAGATGATATAATTGTTACTACACACACTATATTAATCAAAAGTGCTGTTAAGACAATTGCAAGTTTAATAAAACTCGGCTCTGAATGTAACATTATAAAAAATACAAAAAAGAAAATTAAAGCGAGAATACAATTAATTATAGCTAACATTTCTTACACGCCTTATCTGAATAAATATTCCCTGTAAATTTCTGTTCGGGCTGTCATTCGCAAGCCGTTAATGAGCTTGCGATATTTTTCGTTGTTTCCTGACTTTTTTGCAAGAATAATTTCTTCGTCCTGTGATTCCCATTCGTGCAATGTGCTGTCAATAAGTTTGTTTGCCTTGTGTACTCTCTGCATTACTGTTCTGTACAGCTTTCCTGAGTCAATCAGCTTCTGAAGCTCATCTGTCCTGTGATTATACAAAAATTCAATATATTCAGCCTCGTCCCACAACAAGCTTCTCATACTGTAGTTATTGGTTCTCTGATTGTAGCTGTAGTATTTGTATTCCTTTTCATTACAAATATTGATTTTTTCTTCAACTGCATACAACGGAAGCTCTGTGCCATTGAGCTTTGCTTTGCTCACATATGTTTTATCGGAATCTATATCGCACATTCTTTCAAAAAATTCAATTGTCATAATTATTACCTCCTAACAATTTTGGATAGTGTTTCTCTGCATCGGCTATACTCTTATACTTATCCGTTACAACCATTACGGATACTTCTTTGTAACATTAAGATTCCAGTTCCTTTTGTTCTTTCATTTTTTTGTAGCAATACAAAGTAGCTCTGCAGTCAGCTAAACTATCGTGAGCAATGTCTGTTCCCCAATCATATCCGTAATATTCTGCACATTTAGTGAGTCTTTGCCATTCGTGACAGCCATATTGCTCGCTCCATTCTCCGTATATATAAGCAAAATCCTCCATAACATCTACTATAGCAGCGTTTTCATTTTTAATCCCTATATTGGAAAGAAATCCTAAATCAAAATATACATTGAACCCTATGATAGTATGAGCAGAATTGATAATACGACTGATTTTCTGCTTCACTTCAAGAATATTCTGTGCAGTGGCAACCGTTTCGGGGGTTATGTTATTAACCGCCATAGCTTTATTCCAATTATCTGTATAAAGCGGCTTAATATAGCTGTTGAAAAGAGTGTTGCCCTGACCATCAATGATTGACACCTGTAACAGCTCATCGTCATAAGGATTAAGACCTGTTGTTTCGGTATCTATGACTATTTCGTCATAGATAATTTCGGATTTATACGGAACGCTGAAAGTCTTTTGTATAATATTCTGAGTAATTTCTTTTTTGAACTCTTTTTTGAACAACTGTAATTCTTCTTGTTTTTTCGCCTCTTTTCGCTTTAGAAGAGCTTTTCTCTGAGCTATACGCTTACTTTTTTCGTCTGCTCGGTATTTTGCAAGCTCCTGCTCAGTCATATGGCGAACTTCCTCGTCCCACAAGTACAGCTTTTTAGACGGACAATTAGCATTAACCCATAAATACTTACCACTCTGTTCGTCAATCTTTATAAAGTGCTTTGCTTTCCATTGATTTTCAGTAATTAAAGTCCTACTTTCCGGAACACTGATATGTGTTCTGACCGTTGATTTATATTTATCCCAAACATTACTCATTATGTATGCTCCTTTCTATCGCTGTAAAACATTTCAAGAGCTTGTTCAACTATTTGTTGAATTTCCTCATTGCTAAGACCTGCAAAGTATTTCTTGTAGAGTGTTGGAGCTATAGGCAGCTTTTTGTCAGGCGTTTTCTTTTTGGCAGATAAAACCTTTAAGATATTATCTTCGTCAAGTACACCGTCAGCTGACAAAATCCGTAAATCTCTTGCCTGAGCTTCTGATATTTTCATCAGCATATCATTGTCAGCCGAGTTAATTTCGAATAATTCCGACTGCTCATCTGCGGTCAAATATGATAACTCTACACCTGCTCTAACGGCAAGCTGACCTTTATCAAGCCAACCGAGAATGCTGTCAGATAACTTGCTTATTCTCACAAGTCTTGCAATTGTATTCCGACTTAATCCGTATTCATCGGCAACCTTTTCACGGCTGTTGCCGGAAGAAGTTTCTTCGCCATTCAGCATTTTAATCTCATTGATTATGTCATTTCGTTTGCCTTGTGAAAACATTTCAGAATATCGTCTTGCAATAATTCTTGCCTGTTCAGATACTTTGAGGTCATTGAAACCTCTCTGAATAAGGTTGCTTTCATCAACATAAGTTTGAGCTTCCTCTTCTGTGAGTTGCTCTTTAATAATGGCCGGTATTGTTTCAAGACCTGCTATTTTAGAGCAATTCCACCGGTTATGACCGATTAAGATTTCGTATGTATCTGTTCCATCAGGATTTGGTCTGCAAACAATAGGTGTCATTACTCCGTTTTTGCGGATTGATTCAACCATATCATCCCTGCGTTCGCCGTCGTAAAGAGAAAACTGATGATTGTGAAACGGTACAAGCATATCAAGCGGTATTTGCTTTATCTGATTATTTTGTGAGAGCATAGCCCCAAAATTAAAGCCTGTCATTGTTATTCCTCCGTAATTTACGCACCGATTCTTTTCGACAATTCATCGGCACAAGCTATGTATTCCTCTCCGAGCTTGCTGCCCTTAATCAAGCATAATGCTTTGTGCTGTTTTGTGCTTTCAACTGCTTGTGTAGCACGGTGTATCTGAATGCCGAAAAGAGTATCATTGTAGATACTTTCAAGCTGTTCAACAACACGCTTGCTTGCGTTGGTACGGTCAACCATTGTCGGCAGCACACCGAGGATCTCTAAATCCGGATTGATTGTTTCCTGTATCTGTGTAATAACTCCTGTAAGCGTTTTAAGACCGCCAAAGGCAAAATCCTGTACCTGTACGGGTATAATTACTCCTGAGCTGGCAGTCAATGCGTTCATCAGCAACACCCCTAATGAGGGATTGCAGTCAATGATTACATAATCATACTGTTTAACTGTATCATCGTTCAGGATACGCTTGAGTATTGTTTCTCTTGACAAAACTCCTGCAAGGAATAAGTCTGCATTTGCAAGGTTAATATCACAAGGTATGTAATCAAGATTATTAACCTCGTTATGTCTGATGCAGTCTTTAATTTCGACTGCCTTACTCATACCTACCTTGCCGATGAGAAGGTCACTCATTGTAGGATTGCCGTCTGTATTGTCGAAATCGGCATATTTGGATAAATCCGCCTGTGGGTCAAAGTCTATTGCAAGCACTTTGTTGTTTTTGAGGGCGAGAGCGGTTGCTATATTAAAAGCTGTTGTTGTCTTACCGACTCCGCCCTTCTGATTAGCTATTGAAATGATTTTGCACATAATTTATACCTCCGTTATCTTGATTTATCTGTTTGTTTTTCTTTGCTGACTGTATTCTTTTGGGTGATTATTTTAGCGTTATTCTTAATTTGTTTGCGGGAAATTGGAGCTTTTCCTTTAGTTTTGTTTTCTTTAGTTTCAACCGATTTAGACTGCAACTTTGATTTTTCAGGCTTTTGAAATATGTACATCAAATCGTGTTGTTCTCCAACATCGGTAACATCAAACTTTTTGACACATTTACTGAACCAAGGTAACTCATCGTTGAGTTTATACGCAATATTCAGAATTTCAGCATCTGACATTTTCTTACTTGAAATGTATCCTGAAAATTGTCTATGCTTAAAATCGTTGCTTTTTAAAAATTTAGATACCAGTTGATAGGCTTTTAAGTAAATATAAGGACTATTTGAATGAAAAATCTCTTTCACTCTTTTGGTTTCTAAATCAAAATTTATTGCTTTAATACATTTCTTGTTTTCAGGTGATTCAAGTGCTTTCTTCATTGAGAATCACCTCAAGTTTTATTCCCAAGTTGCTTAAGAACATCTTCAACGCTTTCATTAACATTATTGTGCCAAAAAAGTTTTTTTGCGTAGTTTAAAAACCAGTCTGAGTAATACAAATCAAGCATTGCTTTTCCCAATGCTCCATAATCTCTGTTTCTGCCTTTATCTGCAAAAATCAAGTGATAGGGTTTATCGGTTTTAATTTCAGCTAAGTCAAAGCGTTTAAACATATTCCTGATGAATTCATACATTTCTTTAGGGTCGTAAATATCGTCATTGATAACCTTTTCTTCATCAATAACAATTTCGACCTTGTATTTAAATTTCATTTATATCACTCCTTAAAACGGTAAATCTTCGTCAGCACACAGTGCATCGTGTATCATCTGATACTCTTCCTGTTTCTTGTGGTCAGGGTCAAGCTTCGGTATTGGTTCGCTTTTGTCAACTCCTCTTTTGGTGTAACCGAGATAGTCAACTTGTTCAACAATGACTTCTACAATATTTCTGACAATATTCTCTTTGTCGATGTAGCTCCTCGTTTTAAGGTATCCTGTAACAGCAATCAAATCACCTTTGCCTTTATATTTGCAAAGATTTTCAGCCGTCTTGTTCCAAAAGACAAGGTGCAAATACTCTGCTTCATTACTGTAAATACTGTTTACAGCTAACACTACATTGCACAGAGCTTTGTTTGTTTCTTTTGTGTATTTGAGTTCAGGGTCGGCGGTAAGTCTGCCGATAAGTTTTACTTCATTGCGAATCATAATTTTAACTCCTTTAAAAATATTTGTATTTTGCAACTTATGCCCCGTTGGGGCACAAGTTAATTTTCAATTACTTTGTCATATAACGCAGCTCTTTTTACGAGCTTTTCCGATGTAATCCTCATAAAAAATTTAACCGCATCGGCTGATTCTTCAAATTCATCGGTGTGATTTTCTCCCTCAAGGTCGATATATTCAACTACTCTTACTGTTTTCATCTTTGTTTTACCTCCTTAACTTTTCACACTTGAAATCATTTCCTAAACTATTTCTGATTATATTATACTTCATTTAGGGGTAATGTCAAGTGTAATTTTAAATTTTTTGTTCAAAAACGGCATTTTTTTCAATTTGTATTGACAATTCGTTTATACTTGATAAAATAATAGTAGTAGCAAAAGTATAGCGAAAGGGATTGGTCTGATGGTTACAATTAAAGAATTTACCTGCGAACGATGCGGAAATAAATTTGAAACCACCGCTAAACACGCTAAATATTGTCCTGAGTGCAGAGAAATAAAGAAGCTCGAACGGATTCAGGCACACAAGGAAAAACAAAAAGCAGGAACGGCACGAAGAGTCGGCACGGAACAGATATGCCCGAACTGCGGAAAATCCTTCATTTTAAAATCCGGCAGTCAGAAAATCTGTGAGGAATGTGCAAAGAAGAGAGTTTATCCTAAAAATTCTACGGTAAAGCCGAAGGACTTATATGACATAATCCATATTTATGTGCCGAAGGGCGAAAAGGAAAAATTGCAGAATTGGGTCAAAGACAAAGGGTTAAATCTTAACAAGGCATATAATTATGCAATGCAATTATTTATGGAAGAGATTGACCGTGAAGAAGAAAAATATAAATAATAATTATTCCAAGCTTTTATTTTGTGACCTGTCATTGTTTCTGAGATAATCGTTAATGCTTTGACGGGCATATTCAATCTTTTTAAGCTCATCAATAATTGCCTTGTATTCTTCATTCATCTGCTGAACATCGGAAGTTAATTTTTTTCGTTTTTCTTCAAGAGTTGAAATTGTCGGCAATTTTCTGTCGGGATACAAACTTAATAATTTAGCAACTGCATCATCGTACTTTGCAAGTGCGGTGATGTTTTCTTTTTTGTATTGTTTTTGATTTTTTGCAGTCATCAGATTTTTGTGATAAGGCTTGTACTTCTCATATGTCCTTATGAGCTTTATTACATCTGCAATATCGTTAATTTGGTTTTGAGTTCTGTTAAGTTTGGAAACAATAACCATTCTGTCATTGTATTTTTCTGCAGCTCTGTTTTCTATATCCGACTCACTTCTCATATTGTTTTCAGACAAAAAATTTATGAGCTTTGAAACCTCCTGCATATTCTTAATGTTCGCCCAATGCAATAATCCTTTGGAAGTCTGAAATACATCTGTGCTTGTATCAATAATTCGGGTTCTGTATGTTTTTCCGCTTTTACCAGTTTTTAAGAATTGATACTGCTCAATGCGTTTGCGTAATTGAGGTTCGTCATAATACCAACCAAGAGTGCGACCTCTTGAAAAACGCTGTTGTCCCTGCAAGCGAAATTTTATCTTTATGACATTTTCGGGAGTATAAATACACTCAACATTTTTCTTTTTAAGCTGTTCTAAAAAATCTTCAAAAGATGTCGATTGCATTATTGTTTCATCAATCACACATCTTAATTTTGACTTCCAAGATTTACCCAAATAATCCTGTTGCCATTCGTAGTAACATTTGCCCGGATTGATAGGTTTTTCAATTACGGATAAATTGTATTCTCTGCATACATCATCATTTATTTCACGGAGTTTTTTCCAAGACTTACCGCCACGATTTTGCTGCCATTCAAAAGTACGGAAATTTTCAAAATCAATATTATTAAAAATTATGTGGTTGTGTATGTTGTCCTTATCCGTATGTGTCGCTACAATGTACTGATATTGATTCTTAAGCAATCGTTCGGCGGTTTTTATTCCAATTTCAAGTGCTTGTTCAGGTGTAACTTCCTGTCCTTTAAACGATTGCTTAATATGTTGAGCGAGAACATCACCTTTGCCTGTTCCAAATTCTCTGATTGCCAAAAATTCCTGTTCTGCCGATTTGCCATCCTCGGTACAACCGTAGCAGTACACATATTTTTGATTTTCTGTTTTTTCCGGATTTAGAATGTAGTCAATTGCTACAGAGAGCGTAGTTTTGACTGAACCGAGTTTAGTAATTGCCATATTTCTTTTTGCACCTTCTTTATGTATTCGATGTCCTCATCGTAAAAGCGATTTGTTGAATTCACTCGTTTTGCAATCTGATTTATGTTTGTTCCTATTGCAGTAATGTTTTTTCGTAAATGGTCAAATTCTGAAAAATTCACATTGATGATAAATCCTTTTATTGCCTGTTTACGCAAATACGAACTTAGTGATTTTTCATTGGTGAGCGAAGCTCGTTTTTCTATAATTTTCAATTCTTCTTCAGAAACTCTTACGCTGATTCTGATAGTTTTGTTTTCAATGTTTTTCATAAAAAATGCCTTTCCTTAAAATTTTAATTTTTTAAAAAACGGGGTTTTAGGGGTATCCCTTAACAAGCAATTTTTCAAATTTTACGGATTTGAAAAATTAGCGGTTTGTGTCGAAATGTCCGACACACCGCAGTGCTTGCTATTAGACCTGCGGGGGTATTTTCCCTCTAAGGTCTAATAGCAAAAATACCCTCTATATATATTCCGTAATTTTTGCAATTTCGCACCCCTGCTTTTAAAAAATTTTTTCATTTTTTAAATTTTTTCTGATTTTAGAACAGGGTAAAATTAAAAAAAGATTTTTCTTGTAGAAGAAAAATCTTGAAAACGCTAATATATTGTGATAATATGTTGATATCAATAGTTGTCTGTTCAGTCGTTAAAAGAACGGAGTGTTTTTTTAATGACGATGAACAGCACGCACCTTGAAAATTCAAAAAATTTAAAAAGTGATAATCAGCTCATTTTGCTTAAAGCTTATAAGCGAAAAACTGCCCGACAGGAAAAATGGATGTTTTTCGAAAAAGCTTATGATAAGAACAAACACAAAAAGCGAATTGAGTCGCTGAGCGATTATAACGATAAGTCGGATGTATATATTGATACTGAATCTGACATAGTGAAAACTTTATCAGCTCAGGAGTTGCACAAATGCTTGCTTGTGGCTTTAGCCGAATTGACCGACCTTGAAAGACTGATTATTGATGAGGTGTTTTTTTCTCCTGATAAACGCCCCTCACTCGAAGAGCTTGGAAACAAGCATAATATTTCAAGACAGGCGTATTCTCGTAAGCTCAATCGCACATTGCACAAATTACGCATACTTATAGAGCAAGATATCACAGAATATTAAAAAAATTAAAAATTTTTTAAATTTTTTTGGATTTTAGGGGTGCGAAAACCCGTTTTTTACGGAATATATATAGAGGAAAAAATCCTCACGAAGTCTTGACTTGATTTTGCAAGGTGGTATTATGGAGATAAATCAATTGTTGCCTGCGTAAAAGGAGAATAACAGATATGCAGGAAAACAAACAAAATTTACGATTTACAGCCCTGTATTGCCGCCTGTCGTCTGATGACGAGTTAAAAGGCGACAGCAACAGTATTATACATCAAAAGCAAATCCTTCAGGACTATGCACTTAAACACAGCTTGACGCCGACAGAGATTTATGTTGACGATGGCTTTACGGGAACAAATTTTGACAGACCGGATTTTAAAAGACTTCTTTCCGATGTTGAAAACGATTTAGTCAAAACAGTTATAGTAAAGGACTTATCAAGATTTGGAAGAAATTATCTTAAGGTTGGGTACTACACAGAAGTATTATTCCCGGAAAAAGGTGTCCGCTTTATTTCTATTGCAGACAACCTTGACACATCGGTCAATGATGAATTAAACGATTTTATCCCATTTAAAAACATTATGAATGAATGGTATGCCAAAGATTTGTCAAGGAAGCAAAGAGCTGTAGTTAAGAGCAAAGGCAACTCAGGTAAACGATTGGCAACTCGTCCGCTTTACGGTTACAAAAAAGCCGAAAACGGCGATTGGTTAATTGATGAGCCGACAGCTGCCGTTGTGCAAAAAATATTTGACTTGTACCTAAAAGGTTACGGTCCGGCAAGTATTGCAAATTATCTTTTTGCGAACAAAGTTAAAATACCATCGACAATTGGATTGCCAAAACTCAATCCGGAGCAAAATCCATATCGTTGGTCTAAAGATACCGTTGCAAAAATTTTGACTTATCAAGATTACTGCGGCGATATGATTAACTTCAAGCGTTCGGATGTTGACAGTCTTGTAATATTTCCTGACAGACAAGAGCCGATTATAAGTCGAGAGATTTTTGCTGAAGCACAGAAATTACGATTAGACAGAAAACCAGTTAGACATGATTACAGCGAACCGGTGCTTTTTTCTGACTTGTTATTATGTGCCGACTGCAAAAGTCGAATGTATGCACAACGCCGTTACCACGGAACAACTTCTTATTCTTGTTCAAAAGCAAGAAAAACGCAAGGTTGCACCTCGCACTATATCAACGAAAACAAACTTATTGATTGTGTCAAAAGCGACATTAACAAGCTCATTAAAAACAAAGGGATTGTTATAAAACTCGCAAAAGAGAAAATGCACATTGACACCAAAACGGCACAATGTGCAAATTCTCAAAATCTTAAAAATGCGAAAAAACGCATTTTGCAAATTGACACAATTCTCAAAAATTTGTATGAAGATAAAGTGCTTGGAAACATAAATCTCGCAACTTTCAAAAAGTTGGAATCTGATTATTTACGAGAGCAAGCAGAACTCAATAAAGTCATTTTTGAGCAATCTAAAATTAAGGTTAATCTTGAAAATCGCTCTAAATCAATTTGTGGATTTTTGAAAAAACTCGAATCTTATAATAATCCCGTTTCAGAGTTATCAAGAGATTTGTTGATTGACTTAATTGACAAAATTGAGATTTGCGAAGCTACGAAAAACGGTAACGAACGCAGTCAACAAGTACATATTTATTACAAAGAGATTGGCAAAATCAACCTTGAGTAAATTTTGTACCCAAACAGTAACGCCCTAAAGGAAGCACATTTATGTGCAACGCATTGCGACTATATTTCAGACGGGAGAACAAGGTTCGCCGCTACAAAACAATACACCGCTTTCTTCACATCAAAACATATGTGTGTGAACATAAAATTTCATCAAGACGGGCGTCCAATGAACGCCCCTACGGAATTGTGCAAACGGTTGCTATACTACGCTCGGGCATGATATGTTTTTTGATATTACAAACTGTCTACACGAATTGGGAACGGCGGCTCGCCGTGCTACAGAATTGTGCAAACAATTACAATGCCATATACACTAATTGGAGTATCCTTATGTTTAATATAACCGAACTTTTAAAAAACGAAATATCTGTATGGGAACGACTGAAAAATTGCGGAAAGCCTGTTGTGCTTTACGGAATGGGGGACGGTGCGGACAAGGTTCTTGCCGCATTTGACCGATACGGAATCAAAGCGTCTGCCGTTATTGCAAGTGATGATTTTGTGCGTGGGCAGAAATTCCACGATTTCACGGTGAAGAAGCTTTCCGATGTTGAAACCGAATTCGGCGACATTATAATCGCCCTCTGCTTTGCAAGCCAGCTCCCTGATGTTATGGAACACATAACGAAAATTTCCGAAAAGCACGAAACGCTTGTCCCCTCTGTTCCCGTTTTTGGAAACAAACTTTTTGACAATGATTTTATTACCGAAAATAAAGAGCAAATTGAAAGTGCATACAGTCTGCTTGCCGATGACCTTTCAAAAAAGGTTTACGAAAACATTCTGAAATTCTACTACACAGGCAGAATTGACCTCCTCTCCCCTGTCACAACCGGCAAGGACGAGGCTTTCGGCAATATTCTGAATCTCGGTGAAAACGAAAGCTATGTTGACCTCGGCGCATACAACGGCGACACGATTGACGAATTTCTGCACTACACAAACGGCAGTTACAAGCGTATAATCGCATTTGAACCTAACGCAAAGAATTTTGAAAAGCTGAAACTTCATTGCAAGGGCATGGCGAATGTGTCGCTTTGGCAACTCGGCTCATACAGTAAAAACACGGAGCTTATATTCAACAACAAGGCCGGTCGCAACAGCGCAATTGCCGACAAGGGCGTTGCAACAAAGGTTGCGACAGTCGATACGATTCTCTGCGGAATGGCGGCAGGCTACATTAAAGCCGATGTTGAGGGGGCGGATATGGAAACCCTCATCGGTATGCAGAAAACAATGGAAAATTGCAAACCAAAGCTGAATTTTTCGGCATACCACAGATTTGAGGATATTTTCCGCCTTGCACTATACATTCACAGCGTGAATCCCGACTACAAAATTTTTCTCCGCCACCACCCATACATTCCGGCATGGGATACGAATTTATATTGTATATAATATAATTTGCCGACGGCAAGTCACCGTACGGGTTTTATACAAAACAAAAATGCATCAGACCTTTTTCGGGATCTGATGCATTTTTTAATAATTTCAGTTATGTCTTATTATTCGCTTACGAACAAGTGACGAACACCGCTAAATTATAATCAATGATTATTTTTTAGTTACTTTAAGTGCTCCTGTTGTCTTGTTGAAGCTGAATGTATATGTACCGCCTGATGCGATAAGTGTTACATTAGATGTGTAAGAGCTCTTGAGGTTCTTTGTACCGCTGTCAACAATCTTTGAACCGATTGTGTATGCTGTACCGTAGTTATAAACCTTGAATGAGTATGTACCCTCACTAAGCTTTACTGTACCCTTTGCAACATTGCTCTCGCCGCCCTTGTCATCAAGTACGAGGTTGATGTCGCCCGATACATGAACATCATCAGCTTTCTCATCCTTTGTAGGAACATAACCTACAACGAGTTTCTTTGTTTTTGTGTTGAGTGTGAATGTGTATGTACCGCCTGTTGCGTTGAGTGTTAGGTAGCTTGAATACTTGCTGTTGAGTGAAAGTGAATTTCCGTTTGTTGTGTTGTTGATTACTTTGCTGTAACCGTAAACCACATTATCTGCAGAAAGCTTGAACTTGTATGTGCCTGCTGCAAGATATGTTGAACCAACTGCGATAGTTCTGCCTTTTACAGGCGAAAGAATTGTGTTGAGGTCACCGATGAGGTAATCATTCGGGAGATTCTTGTCATACTTAACAACGAGTGTGTTTGTCTTTGTGTTAAACTGGAATGTGTATGTACCGCCTGTTGCAACGAGTGTTGTGCTGCTCTTGAACTTCTTGTTGAATGTAAGACCCTTTGTTGTGTCTGTAAATGTCTTAGAGTAACCGAGAAGTGTGCCATAGTTATCAATCTTGAATGTGTATGTACCCTTCTGAAGAGCGATTTTTCCGCCTACTTTATCTGTACCGATTGCTGTAAGCTTGAGCTTGATGTTGTCACCGTATACATAGTAGCCGTCTGTAGGAACATCCGAAGGAGCAACTGTTGTCGGCTGTGTTGCCGGCTGTGTTGCTGTTGTGGGCTGTGTTGCTGTTGTGGGCTGTGTTACAGTTGTAGGCTGTGTTGCTGTTGTAGGCTGAGGAGCTGTTGTTGGCTCTTCGTCCTGAACGAGAACTGCCTTTGCAGTAAATGCAGCACCTGCTACTTTGTTAGCACCATTGTCAATATAACCGATGTCCTTCTTTTCGCTTTCGAAGAGCTCATCATATGTATCAGCCTCTGTACCTGTAAGATAATCAACATCGAGATTTACTGTTGTGTCACCGCTGCCTACAACATCAAATGTAAATGTGCAATAAACATTCTCTGACTTGAAGTTGAAAAGATCAAGGCTTGAGCAGGTGAAGCGAACCTTATTTGTAAGGCTTGGATTCCAAACGATGCTTCTCTGGAATACAGGGAAAACCTTTTCCCTTGTATTTGTTGATGCAAGCTTGAGAACCTTGCTGTCGTATGTAAGACTGCTCTGTGCATTAACGATCATGTGATCGGCCTTGAGAAGGTAAGTGACAACAACCTGCTTTGTCTGTGCATTGTAATCACACGAAACAGGATCTGCCACATTTGATGTAACATTGATCTTGTTGCCTGCACTTGTTTCTTCGCTTGTTTCGGCAGCACTTGCTGAGAAAGGCAGAGCTGTGAACATGCACAGCACCATCATTACCGCAAGAACCACAGAAAGCTTTTTCTGAATTTTTTTCATACTTGCTGCTCCTTTAATAAAATAAAATTACCGTTCGCCACAGTTTTGTGGCAATACTTCTAAGCTTCGGAAACTTTAACAGTACAAAATTTCCGAGGACATTTAGATTATAGCACATTTAAGTTGTTCGGGCAATGAATCTGTTATTCTTTTAACGGAAATGTTTTAGCTAAAAATCTGTGCAAAATAACGGTGAAATTGTTGCATTGTACAAATTTTCGTGCTTATTATTGTGTATATTGCCTTTTTATCGACAGTTTTTACATATATTGACAATTACAATATAAGAAATTTCAGTGTTTTACGCCTGTTCATTTCATATAAAAACAAAAGCCCGAATTCGAGAAATATCGGATTCGGACTTGCTTATTATCAGAATTTATCAGAATGATTTAAAAAGCTCAATTGCTTTTGCGGGATCTGCGGCTCTGAAAACGGCTGTTCCCGCAACGCACACATCAACGCCTGCCTCTGACGCCTGCTCAATGGTATCTCTGCCGATTCCGCCGTCAGCCTCAATAAGGATATTGTTCAGACCTCTGCGTTGGCATTCCCTCTTGATTTCCTTAACCTTCGGCATCATCTCGGGCATAAAGCTCTGTCCGCCAAAGCCCGGTTCAACCGTCATAACAAGTACAAGGTCAAGTTTTTCAAGATACGGAAATACTGTCCAGGCAGGAGTGTTTGGCTTTAGAACAAGTCCGGGTTTGATTCCTCTTGACTTGATTTTCGCAATTGTATCATCAATGTCAGAGTCGCATTCAACATGGAAGGTGATGATATCCGCACCTGCATCGGCAAAATCGTCAATATATTTAAGCGGATCGCTTATCATAAGGTGAACATCAAACGGGCGGTTTGAGAACTTTCTTACCGCCTTGATTACGGGAGCGCCAAAGGTTATGTTCGGAACAAAGTGACCGTCCATAACATCAAGATGCATCCAATCGGCACCCGCCAGATCCATTCTCTCAATTTCTTCACCCATTTTTGAAAAGTCACAAGACAAAAGTGACGGAGCTATTTTCATATTTTACATCCTTTCCTACGGTTTTTGGACAGCCGGAGCAAAAACAGCGGCGGCGCCCCAGAACAACGCATAAATCAGCACTTCAAGCGAACCCATAACCTGTACACCGGCATAAAGCGAAAGTGTTGACGCAACGAGCAATCCGAAAATTACGGCAATCAGCTGAATTATGATTGAAAGCGAAATATTGTGCTTGATTTTTACGCAACCCGTAACTGCACGGGCAAGCGATGCGGCTTTGCCGTTTGTAATGAGATATGAACGGGAGGTTTCCTCAACCGTATCCTCAGCCTCCCTGAGAACATTTCCGAGTCCTGTCGGAAGCACCTTGATACTGCGGTAGAACAAATCGTAGAGTTTTGCAACAAGGTCATTTGTAACATTATAATCGGTTGTTCTGATGAGGAAGCTTATGCCGTTGGTTTCGGCTCTCTGCATTTCAGTCTTGAGCTGAGCGTCGGGAGTGTATCTTGTAACAAACATTGCAACAAGTCTGCCTGCTCTTGACAGATATGTGACCTGTCTGCCCTGAGAAGTATATTTCTCCTCATATTCCATATTCGGAACTTCCACGCTGTACTTTTCCATAAGCGTGCGTGAACCCACAAGGATTCTTTCACTCTTAATCCATCCCACAAGTCCGATTTCATCCTCATAAAGAACGCTTTCAACCTCGGGAAGTGTTTCCTCGGTTTCTGCAACTACCGAATCAAAAGCATTTGCAATCGGATTCTGAGCCTCTTTAAGAATTGCAATTCCGCAGAGAAGAGATTCGTCAATGCCGTAATCCTCAAAGGTTTTGATACCCTCAAGCGAGATTGACTCAGCAGGGAACAATTCATTTGCATCTATCATTATAGCCGTACTGTCGCAGAACTGCTTTACCGACGGATAACCCGAAAGCATTGAGCCGTAGGAGAGCAGAGTTTTGCAGAGCTTTCTCACGGGGGCATTAACAGAAAGAAGTGTTGCCACAGGCACAGACACAGCAGTGATAAGTGCAAATGCATTCAAAGCGTCTGCAAATGACAGCTTAACAACACCGTACATTACCGCAATGATTATTGATGCAATTGTTGTTATCGGGGCAAGCTTTGACGCCAAATCCTCGCTCGGATCGGGTGCATAAGATATTTTGAGAAAGTTTGACGGAAATTCGGTCTTATGCTGATAGGCAATTATCGGACGGTCGGCGGCAGTACCGCTCATCATCTGCATTGCAACAGACTCGTTGTTGTAAATCTTTGACGCATATTTCTGTCCCTTTGACGAAACAAACTTAAAATTGTCCTTTACACGAAGAACCATATAAAGCTTTCCTACATTATTTGCAAAGAACGCAAGCATAGGAATTACCGTGTAGTAGTTCACATGAAATCCGTTCAAATCGCCAAGGCAGAAGAATGAAACAATTATCTGAACCATTCCTGCCGCACCTGCAACGGCAACGGCTGTATCGGAATTACCTTTGATATGCACAAGCGGTGAAAGTCCGCTGAGCATTGCCACACGGTTCAGCACAAGCGATGCCGCCATAAGAACAAACAGCAAAATTGCGTATGCCGCCGGTGCAAAAGGAACTGCCGAACATATTGCATTCGGAAAAATTCTTGTAACGATTGTGAGAACAACCACAACTGCGGCAATTATTCCCGACAACAGACTTCTCATAAAGAGCTTTCTTATATTATGATTCAGCTCATAGAGAATACTTTTTTCGTCCTCCTCGCCTGTATAATCCTCAACAGGCTTTGAATTTTCCTCTTTTACGGTATCGTTATCGTCTGATTCATCCTTTGAAAAGATTCCGACAAGGGCAGAAATAACCTTTTCGCCTATAGGGCGGTTATCCTTATGCTTTTCCTCGGTCGGGGCAATCTCCTCATCAACAATTGTCGGCTCGGGACGAAGCACATGAGCGATTACCGAAGGATTCTTTGAACGCACATACTCCTCATACTCATTCGCTACAGCCTCGGAAAATCTGCCTGCCTTGACATTGAGAATATTTCTCGGTTCATCGGGACGATACACGGGAACTTTTGCAACCACCTTGCGAGGCGGTTTTTCTGTATTCGGAAACTGATGAACGGGAGTCTGCGAAGCCTCTTTCTTTTCTTTGGTTTCGGTCTTTTCCTTTGGCTTATCCTCGGGAATGTCGATATCTATGGTATGGTAGCTTTTAATTTCAGCCTCGTCACGAAACTGGTCAACCTCTCCGAGCACTTCGCCCGAAAATTCTGTATTTTCATCATACTCAGGTGTGAGGGTAACTATCTTATTTTCTTCCTCGGCGGCTTTTTTCTTTGCCTCCTCATACTCACGCTTGGCTTTTTCGGCTTTTTCAGCAGCCTTTTTTTCAGCCTCTGCTTTAAGCTGTTCGGGAGTTACAAGGTCATCGTCATTTCCGTCCATTATAAGCTCTGCCTGCATTGTGGCGGCAGTCTTATCCCCGACTATTGAGTTTGAAGTATCAGGTTCGGATTCATCAAGCGGATTTGTATTTTTTAACCTCGGCTTTTTATCGGCATTGCTGAAAATCTCTTCAATCTTCGGCTTTGCACGGTATTTCTGTGCCGTCTGCTCCATTCGTTCCTGATCGGCAAGATAGTGGGTTTCTTCGAGTATGCTCTCGATTTCAAGCTCTTTAAGCCTGTCCTTGTCCATATCAGCCAAAGCATTCACTCCTTTTTATTTACTCTCGGGCAGATAGTTAGATTTATCGGAAACTATGCCGCCCGAGCGGTACTCTCTGTTTTTGCAATCTTTGACATTTAAACACACAACTTTGATAACATCAAGTGATTTTATTTAAACATAATATTTCATCAATGCGGGCGTCCAATGAACGCCCCTACATACTTTCATAAATTTTCCATTTTACATTTTCAATTTTCAATTTGACATCAGCGGTTTTTCATCGCTTTGTACATCAAAATTCCTGCGGCAACCGACGCATTAAGGGAATTTATCTGACCTTTCATGGGCAATGACGCTATTACATCGCACTTTTCACGGACAAGTCTTGAAATGCCCTTACCTTCGTTGCCGATAACAATTGCACACGCACCCGAAAAATCACACTCGTCATAATCCGTGCCGTCCATGTCTGCGCCGTAAACCCACACGCCTTTTTCTTTGAGCTCATCAAGTGTAACCGCAATATTGGTCACCCTTGCAACACGCATATATTCAATTGCGCCTGCAGACGCTTTGGCAACCGTGTAGCTTAAACCGGCACTTCTGCGTTTCGGAATAATAATTCCGTGAACTCCGGCACATTCTGCGGTTCTGATTATTGCACCGAGATTATGCGGATCTTCAACCTCATCAAGCACAACAACAAACGGAGCTTCGCCCCTGCTTTCGGCATATTCGAGGATATCGTCAACCGTTGAATAATCCTTTGCCGCCGCAAATGCGACAATACCCTGATGAGTTGCGCCGCCGCTCACATAATCAAGCTTTGTGCGGTCAACTTCCTTAACGGGAATTTTCTTGTCACGGGCTTTTGCGAGGATTCCCACAATCGCACCGCTCTTTTCACCCTTTGCAACAAGAATTTTGTCAATTGGGCGATTACTGCGAACAGCCTCACTTACAGGATTTCGCCCTGCAATCACATCAGGCTTTTGTTCTGTATTTTCAAATCTTTCGTTTTTCATCATAATCAGCCTTATTCGGTTTCCTTTTTATTTTTTGTGTCTGCATGGGACACACCACTTCATTTTGCTATCTATTATAACATAACAATTCAAATTATTAAATACTTTTAAGCCATTTGTTTTTAAAAACTCAAACTCTGTACAATGTATCAAGAGCAATCGCTCCGGAGTCGATGTATTCGGGAATTATGCCGTACATTCCCGTTTGTATGTCCTCAAAAAGTATCATGTGCGGAGGGAACACTGTAAAACTGCAATACACGGCAATCAAAAGCAACATCATAAACACGCAGGGCAAAAAAAGCTGTTCAATTTTTCTTTCACCGTATTCAAGCCTTGCGCTGAGTGCAAACGCAGAAAAGCACACGGCAATTGCACAAATGAACCTTGGCAGACCTGCACTTTCAACACCGAGTGCATAGATTAGCAGATATGTCGCAAGACAGAATATTCCGACAAACCACAGCGAAATTATTCTTGACACGGCAAAGCGATGGAATCCCGAGCGTTTTCCGATTGCCTCAACAAGACTCCATACAAGGTAGGAAAGCATAACAACCTTGGTCTGCTCCCACATACTGCCGTTTACAGCACCGAAAAATATGCCGAGCAACGCACCGTTTGTCAGCGAATAAAGATTTTTGAACACAATTATCATCAGCGGAACAATGACAAGCCCCCAAAGCCTCATTTTCACGGTTTCCTTTTTCATAAAACACACCTCGCCGATGTATTTTATGAGTATAGATTGTCATATATTACCTTGCCACAATTTGAATCGCAGAAAAAAATGTTTTTTTGAATCACGAATTTGCGATTTATTTTTCTAAATTTGCACTTATACATTCTGTATAACTCAACATTTTAAACATCAATGTGGAAAACTATGTTGAAAGTGTTGAAAGTGATGTTAAAAAATCCCGATACTACACGAAATTTACAAAGTTGTAACTTTTAACATTTAAAAAATAGGTTTTCCACATTTTTGGATACAGGATTGTAACGGGGAAATTAGATTACATTCTGTATAATCCACATGTCAAGTGGTATTTTTTGCTTTTTTTCAACATTTTTAATTTGCAGAAAATGTTTTATAAAATCAAAAAAACAGGCACACCGCCGTGTACCTGTAAATTTCGTGTTAAATTGTCGGCTTTTAGTTTCTGAGAAGATGAATCGCCGTTTCAGCTTTCTCAATAATCCTCAAATCATTATCATAGGAGCACATTTTTCGTGCCTGTTGCAAATCAACCCAAATATAACTGTCAATTTCCTCCTCCTGAATTTTGACATTATCCGTAAATGCCTGTGCAAGGAAAAAGACAACCCGTTTGCGAATTTTACCGAAAGGACAGTATTCGCTGATTTCACGAAAGCCCTTTTCAATCACGACATCAAGACCTGTTTCCTCTTTAATTTCACGGATTGCTGTCTGATGTTCGTTTTCACCGTCTTCAATATGCCCCTTCGGAAAGCTCCAATATCTGCCGTTGCTGTTCTTTACAAGCAGAATTTTCGTGTTCTGTCTGCTTTTGTAGAAGATAACCGCACCGCACGACTTTTCATAAAGGCACACAATGCTTTTCAGCTTAATATTTTTCAGTTTTGAAAGCACCTGTCGCAGTTCGGGCTCATAAAACACCTCACCGTATTGTGAGATTATCGGACGCTCGCCGTCAAGGCCGTCAAATTCGGCAACGGCAACCACAACGCCCTCAAAATATTCTGTTACGGGTTTGTGCGAAATCACATACGCACTTTTACAGCGTCCTGAAACGGAGGTAATTTGTGCCGAATACAGCTTATCGCTTATTTTTCCGAACACGCTCACCTTCACGCTGTCTGCTATCATCGGCATACACCTCCTTACAAGAATTTACCCGATATGATATCAGTTAAAAAGTCCGCTCATACTGTCAAGCTGAACCTGAGTGTTGGCACTCATTACACCGTTCATAAAAAGCACCTCGTTAATTTCGTTGGTTTTGCAGTAATCAACAAGATTATGTTTGAAATATCTGAAATCGATAACATGAACTTCTTCGTAGTTATTGGTGAGATACGGAACAAAAGCGTTGCCGTAGCTTTCCTTTACAACGGCAATCTTCTTGCCTGCCGCCGCATTTTTCGAAGCTGATTTCAGAACCGTGAGGGCATTATCACCCATAATAAACACACCGTAGGTGTTTGAACCGCCCTCTGCGGCTTCATAGTAGGGACTGTCATAGCTTGCGGAAGAACCGTCTGCCTGTGTGATATCCATTGTTACATTATAAGGGAATTTCCAATAACTTACCGTATCGCTGTCAAGACCGTCTGCCGAGTTGGTAAACGAGCCTGTAAAGCCGTCAATTTTCTGTTCCTTGCAATCATCAAGCGAAAGAACGGGCAAATCGTTTGTATCGGCAAATGCTGTGTAAGCATAGTAAGCACCAAGGCCTGTCCAATGGTGGTCGCTCTTAAAGTAGATGTAATCTGTATTATGTTCCGCAAGACGGTTGTAGCAGTTAATCGGAGTTACCTTGTCGGAAAGAGCCGCATAAGCTGCCTTGATGTTGTCAGCCTGTGAGGTTGACGGAGCGTCGCTGTCTTTGAGTCTTTGCGGAAGTCCCATTTCGGTATGGTTAGGAACAATCATATCATAAACCTTTACGGAACTGCCGAACTTGTCTGCAAAGCCGTTGATTGTCTGAGCATAGTTCTGCGCTCTTGCATCATCACTGCTGAACAATTCGTAGCCTATTTTGTTCCACACATAAATGCCGTATGAAAGAGTTCCTTTTGTATTGTCGTCCTTTATGCTCGGTGTCATAAAGTATGTAGGAGAAAGCTCGTCTGCTTTGTTAGCTTTCGAAGATTTTGCGGTTTCGTCGGGAGACGCCGTTGTGCCCACTGTTCCCGTGGGAACGCTTGCAAGGGCATCTTCCTTTGAACAACCCTTAAAAATTGAAGTTATAATAAAAATAATAACAAACAGAATTACCAATGCGCTCACAACGATAATAATTCTGTTTCTGGTTCTTCTTTTGTTTCTTCTTTTTACAGGTCTTCTGGCGGAACGCTGTGATGACGGTCTTGCGGCATAGCTTGCAGAACGGCGCTGTTGCTGTCTGCGACGATATTCACGGGAATCAATGCTGTCATCGAAATTATCAAGATCGAAATAATCGTAATCGTTTCTTCTGCTCATAGTGTTACTCTCCCAAACTGAAGATTTTTAAATTCAATTTGAATTCAATGAATTATATAAGTGTATTAATTACTCGCAGTGTACTCCTGTTTGAATCAAAGCAAGCCTTGCTCTGACCGTAAGGACATTATCATTTAGATTATACAACAGAAACTCATCAAAAACAATACAAAAAGCACAAAAAATACAATTTCCGTGAATTAATATTTACAAATGCAAAATAATAAATTACACATTTTTTGAATAAAATCGCAGTAAAAACAGTCAAATTTCTTGAACATATATGCAATTCGTGATAGAATTACAGGGTATGGAATTTTAAAAAATCCTTATCATCTTAAAAGGAGATATTTTTATGGAATACAGGTTTTCCGACAGGGTTTCAAGCCTGAAGCCGAGTGCTATCAGAGAAATTTTCAAATATGCCGCCGATCCGAGCGTTGTGTCGCTTTCGGCAGGAAACCCGTCGCCCGATGCATTTCCCTCAAAGGAGATTGCGGAAATTTCGGCAAAGGTTTTTGCAGAAGATCCGATTTCGGTTTTACAGTACAGCGTTTCGGAGGGTTACACTCCGCTGAGAAAGCACCTTACGGAATATATGAAAAAGGAGCATAACACAGGCTCTGACAATGACGACATTCTCATCACAACAGGCGCACAGCAGATTATGGATTTATGCTCAAAGGCTCTTGTAAACGAGGGCGATGTTGTAATCTGCGAGGCACCGTCATTCATCGGCTCGCTCAACACATTCAGAAGCTACAACGCAAAGCTTGCAGGTGTTCCCGTTGAGCCTGACGGTATGAGCACAGAAAAGCTTGAAGAGGCTTTAAAAGCCAATCCGAACGCAAAGCTCATTTACACAATTCCGAATTTTCAAAATCCTTCGGGTGTTACAATGAGCCTTGAAAAGCGTAAGAAAGTTTATGAGCTTGCCAAAAAATACGGTGTTCTCATCATTGAGGACAACCCGTACGGCGACCTGCGTTACAGCGGTGAATATGTTCCGAACATAAAAAGCTTTGATACGGACGGAATTGTAATCTATGCCGGTTCATTCTCAAAGGTAATTTCACCTGGTATGCGTGTTGCTTACACAATTGCACCAAAGCCGATTTTTCAAAAGCTTGTTGTGTGCAAGCAGGGCAACGATGTACATACAAACATCTGGGCACAATATGTATGCGATGAATTCATCACAAAGTATGACTTCAACGCTCACCTTGCAAAGCTTCGTGAAATCTACACAAAGAAAGCGAACTTCTGCATGGAGCTTCTTGACAAATACTGCGCACCAAAAATCACATATCATAAAATTGACGGCGGTCTTTTCATTTGGTGCGACTTGCCCGAGGATATTGATATGCCGAATTTCTGCAAAGAACTCGTTCTCAAAAAGGTTTGCGTAGTTCCGGGCAACGCATTTTTAACTGACGAAAACGAAACCTGTCACAGTTTCAGAATAAACTTTTCAACACCGACTGACGAACAGCTTGAAAGAGGAATAAAAATCCTCGGCGAGTATGCAAACAGTCTTTAATCACGGAGGGGAATAATGGAAAATCAGACAAAAAAAGAGGTTGTATTCAGCGCAATACAGCCCAGCGGAACAATTACACTCGGAAACTATCTCGGTGCGGTTCGCAACTGGGTTACAATGCAGAACGAATACGACTGCATTTACGCTCTTGCAGATTTGCACACAATCACGGTAAGACAGACTCCTGCCGTTATGCGTAAGAATATAATTGACGCTTATGCTTCAATTATGGCTTGCGGTATTGATGTTGAAAAAAGTCTTTTCTTCATTCAGAGTCATGTTCACACTCACGCAGAGCTTGCATGGGCGCTCAGCTGTTACACACAGTTCGGCGAGCTTTCAAGAATGACGCAGTTCAAGGACAAGTCTGCAAAGCACGCCGACAACATCAACGCAGGTCTTTTCACATATCCCGTACTCATGGCTGCCGACATTCTTCTTTATCAGGCTGACAAAGTGCCTGTCGGTGCAGACCAGAAACAGCACATTGAAATTACAAGAAACATTGCAGAGCGTTTTAACGGTATTTACGGCAATGTGTTTAAGATTCCGGACGGTTTCATTCCAAAGAACGGTGCAAGGGTTATGAGTCTTCAGGACCCGACAAGAAAGATGAGCAAGTCCGATGAAAATGTCAACGGCTGTGTACATCTTCTTGACGCACCCGAGGTTATAATGAAGAAGTTCAAGAGAGCCGTTACAGACAGCGAGGCAAAGGTTCGCTATGCGGAGGGCAAAGACGGCGTAAATAACCTTATGGCAATTTACAGCGCAGTTACAGGTCTTTCATACGAGCAGATTGAAAAGGATTTTGACGGCAAGGGCTACGGTGACTTCAAGACAGCGGTAGGCGAGGCAGTTGTTGAAGAACTTCGTCCGATTCGTGAACGCTACGAAAAGCTTGTTGCAGACAAGGCATATCTTGAAAGCTGTTACAGAAAAGCCGATGAAATTGCCCTTAAAATCAGCAGCCGCACAATGGGCAAGGTTATGAAGAAAATCGGTTTTATTTAAACCCGAACAGGAATTTTCTCTATGACAAAAGCAGAAAGCAAAGTCATTGACTTTATAAAAAAACACATTCTTTTATTTTTACTCGTTGCGGTAACGATTATTGCAATTTTCCTCAGAGTCTGCGGAATGGATTTTCAAAGCGATGATTTCAACAGCTTTTTAAATTCGTGGTGGAGCATAATCAAGCTGAATGATTTCACGGGGCTTGCAACTCAGGTGGGTAACTACAACATTCCGTATCAAGTCATAATCTATCTTATGACTCTTTTGCCGCTAAATGCTCTGTATGCGTACAAAATCGTATCAATAATCTTTGACTTTGTACTTGCAATTTCAACCGCAATGCTTGTTTATTCGTTTGCAAAGAATAACCGACGGCTCAAAGCGATACTCACCTACTCAGCCGTACTTCTTTCGGCAACGGTGATTTTTAACTCATCGTTTTGGGCACAGTGCGATTCAATTTACACCTCGTTTATAATCCTTGCAATCCTGTTTTTGCACAAAGACAAGCCGATTGCATCGTTTGTGTTCATCGGCATTGCGTTTGCATTCAAGCTGCAAACCGTATTCATCATTCCTGTTCTGCTTTATTACTGGATTTCGACAAAGAAAATTTCGATTCTGCATTTCTTTATAATTCCTGCGGTTGATGTGATAATGTGCCTGCCTGCAATTATTATGGGCAGACCGTTTATTGATATCATCACAATATATGCGGAACAGACCGACTACGGAAAGCTTATTCAGATGAACTGTCCGAACTTTTATGCACTCATATGTGACGGAAACGATATAACATATTATTATCTGTTCAAGCAGTTTTCGGTCTTTCTGACAATTGCCGTACTCGGAATTATGATGTGCATTATCATCTATAAAAAGGTTGATTTGAAAAACCTTGAAACTTTTCTTCTGACAACAGCGTGGACTGTGTTCACCTGTATCATATTCCTTTCGTCAATGCACGAACGCTACGGTTATCTGCTTGACATTATTTTAATTGTCTATGCGGCAGTAAGTGCAAAGCATTTGTGGATTCCGATTGTGTCAACGCTTATAAGCCTGAGAGGCTATTGCTACTATCTGTTCTCCTACGAGCTTATAAACCTTAAATTTACGGCAATCATCTACACCGCACTTTATGTTTATATAACATTCTTGCTCGTAAAAACAATTTTCAGAGCAAAATCATCTGATAATGTTTTTGCAAAAACAATTTAAAATTAAACATATTTTAAATAACAAACAACCGCCAAAATCCATTATATCGGGTTTTGGCGGTTGTTATTTTTATTTATTCAATGATTTTTAATTTTTGCAAATACAACAGCAACAAGAAATGTGACAAATTCTGTAATTGGGAACGCAAGCCATATGCCTGTCATTTGAACAGCGCTGTTTAAAAGCCAAATTACGGGGACTAAGAGCACGCCCTGTCGCAACAGTTGAACTACAACGCCGGGCATAATACTGTCTGTTGCCTGTTCATAGGTTGCAATCATTGCAGAAAAGCCGCTGAACACAAATCCGAGTGACATAATTCTCATTGCCGGCACTCCAAAAGCACACATTTCTTCCGATGCCGAAAACAAAAACAATATCTCTTTCGGGAAAATCAGCACCAAGAGCATACCGACAATCATCATAACAGTCGCGATAATTGTTCCGCTCTTATTTGCTTGTTTAAGGCGACCGTACTCTTTTGCTCTGTAATTAAACCGCATTATAGGCAAACAGCCTTGAATCAGTCCGTTCACCGTCATAAAAATTAACTGCTGAACCTTGAAATATGCTCCGAAAAATGCAACCGCCGTATCCGAATATCGCACCAAAAACATATTTGCAAAATTCACGGTGAATGCTCCCAACGCATTCATAACAAACGAGGGCAATCCGTAGGAAAATATCAGCTTTATCATCTGCGGTTCAAGGCAGTTTTTAAACACCGGCTTAACCTTTTGTTTTGTAAGAAACAGCTGTATCAACGCAATGATTGTTGAAACAACATAGCCTAAAACCGTGGCAACTGCAGCTCCGACCACACCCATTTTCGGAAACGGACCTATGCCGAAAATGAGCAAAGGGTCAAACACAAAATTGAATACAACACCTGCAATTTGAAACCACATCGGAGCAATCATATTGCCTGTTGCCTGAAGTATTTTTTGAATTACAATATGCACCATATTTGGTATCTGCATAAAAACGCAGACGCTCATATACGCAATTCCGTATTCAAAAATCTCTTTGTTTTGCGTAAAAGCCGAATAATAGGGATTTATTATGAAAAGCGAAAGGAAATTTATCAGCACTCCGACAACTACCGAAATCACCACTCCGAGAGCCGCTGCAGAATTTGCCTTTTGCTGATTTTTCTGTCCCAAATAACCTGCAATCAAAACATTAACACCCACACCTATCCACACGGACAACGCATTCATAAGCGTTGTAATCGGGAATGCAAGCGATACTGCCGCAAGTGCCTGTTCATTTATCCCTGCAACAAACATACTGTCAACAAGGTTGTATGAATACTGAAAAAACATTGAAATCAGCGGCGGTGCCGACATTTGAATTATAAGTTTGTTGACAGGTTCATAAGCCATTTTGTTTTCCGTTTTAACGCCCATATTAACACCCCTTGCGTAAAATAAAAATCGCCATACACCCATAATGAGTGTATGGCGAAAATAAGAATCACATCTTAGAAAAATCCATACCAATTTAGATTTATCATATCAATAAGTTAATTATATCATACCTGTAAAAAATATTCAAGATTATCACCAAAATTTACTTTTTGCTTTCAAGCCACATATCAAGGGCTTTTTCATAGACATCAATGCTTGTGATTCCGAGATTCATAATGAATGTGTGATATTCCTTTGCGTCAAAGCTTGAGCCAAGCTCGCTTTCGGCTGTTTCACGCATATCAATCATCTTGAGGTAGCCTACGGTATAGGGGAGAAAGTAACCCGGATTTGAACGGGCAAGGTCATATGCCTCTTTTGTTGCGGCTGTAACGCTCTCGCTGTCAGCTGAACCGAGTGCCGTTGACATATACTCCTTGACTTTTTCATAATCCCAGCCGTTGTAGTTCACACCGACATCGACCATGGAATAGAGAATATAGCCGAGAATATCATTTGCGTAGATAAGCTTCTTAATGCCCTCGCTTGTATCAAGGTAATCAAGCGTACATTTTGAAGCATACTGCGCCCAGCCCTCGGTAGCGCCGATAAAGCTTAAAATCTTGCGGATATTCGGGATATCCTTGTTTGCATTTGATGCGGTAAACTGATAAAGATGACCCGGATAGCCTTCGTGGGCAAGAGTTGTGTACATCTGAGTCATACCCTTATTTGCAAAGTCGGGGTTGATTTTGATGATATTAACGCTTGTATCGTCAATTCGTCCCTGAACATAGTACGCTCCCACATTGTCGCTCTTTGCGGAATCGCTCATATAATCTGCCGTGTAAGAGGTTGTAACGGGAGTCGGAAAGTCCTCCTCGATATTCTCAATCAAAAATTCAAGCACCTCATCGGCGTCCTTAAAGTCGGGTTTGTAGTCCTGAAATTTGCTCAAGTCATCCTGCGAAACATTGCTCATGCTCATTCCAACCTTTGTAAAGCTGTTTGTAAGGTATGACTTAAGCTCCTCGGGAGTCATACTGCTGCTTGTTTTGTCTTTGACAATTGCCGAATAATACTTTTTGCCGATTTTGCCGTACCCGCAAAGACCTTCTTCGTTTTTGCCTGATTTTTTGAGACTTTCAAGTGCTGAATTTGCTGATTTCAAAGCAGGAATGTAGTATTCTTCAAAATACTTTTTATTGGTTTCGACAACAGTCTTTTTCTCGGAATCGCTAAGGCCGAGTGACTTTATTCTCGACTCAAACTCGTCAACAAGCACGGACTTGTCATTCTTAATATGCTTTTCGCACTCATCAATTGACTGCTGTGCAATATCTTCAGCCATAAAATAACCGTCCTCAGCCTGTTTCTTTGTGAACTCAATGCACTCGTCCATATAGCGTTTTGTGTCCTTCAAAACGGCAAGGTAAAGGTCGGTATCATCCTTTTCATAGAAAGTAAACTCAGACAGGGTAGTAAAGAGGTTTGCAACAATTCCCGACTGCGGTGCAAATATACTCTGCAATTCTGTTGTACCCTCATATGAAAGCTGAATTTCAAAGTAGCTTTCAAGGGTGTCATATGTCTGCTTTTGAGAAGAAGTAAGTCCCGAACGGTCAAACTCCTCCAAATCCGTTTTTGCCTCTTTCAATTCATCAAAGGATTCTTTTGTATGTTCATCGGACACATGACCGAGGGTATAGTCCTCCTCGTCATATTTCAGACCGTAGTCCGACGGATTTGAAATGTCAAAATGTGCGGTAAGAGCGTCATCCTCAAGTTCTTCCGAAAACAAATCGTCACAATATTTATCAAACTGAATTTGTGCATCCGTTTTGGTTGGTTTTGTGTCAGAATCAAAGTCACAGGCACAGACAGAAAACGCCATAACGGCACACAACATAACAGCAAGCGCACCCTTGAGTGACTTTTTATTTATAATTTTCTTCATTTTGTCCTCCGTTAAAATTGTTGTTTACCAAAGTATAACATATTATCGTGCTGTTATTCAATGATTATTTTTCATTTTTCCCTTTTCCGCAGTAACCGTAGCAACGCTCAACAGGTATTGACGTTCTTTTTTAACAATTGTTGAAAACTATGTGGAAAATGTGTATAATAATTAACCATGCTCAATTGTATTTTTGTAAATTGTAACCATTTGTAATTATTTGTAATTTTCTCGGATAATTGAGCCAACAATATGCCGGAACCGTAAACTCGTAGGGGTAGCCTTGCGACCGCCGCCTGTGGCGGATAATATCCGCCCATACAGATTTGTGCGAACAATTACAATGCTACGCTCGGGCATAATATGTTTTTTACATTACAAACTGTCTGCCCGACATTAATTTTCAATTTTCCATTTTCAATTTGAAATTCGTTCTATCGCTTCGCTTAAATCCGTACACAAAAAATCAATCATCGGTTTAATTTCGTCTGTCGGCTCTGACAAATCGGGAACCATAACCGTGGTCATACCTGCGGCATGTGCAGATTTTATGCCGTTAATGCTGTCCTCAAACGCAACGCAGTCCACCGGCTCAAGCCCGAGCTTCTTTGCGGCAATCAAAAAAACTTCGGGATTGGGCTTGCCGTTTTTTACATCATCACCGCACACGAATGCGTCAAATTTATCATAGAGATTGATTTTCTTCATAATCTTCAAAGCCGTTTGTGACGAGGTTGAAGTTGCAAGCGAAATTTTACAACCGACTGATTTTAAATAATCAAAAATTTCGTACAAGCCCTTTTTTACAGGCACACCGTTCTTTTCGATACGCTTAAAATAGCGGATTCTCGACTCCGCCTTGTAAGCAGGATAGTCAAAATCATCGTCGTAAACCGACTTGTAATATTCGTAGGAATCCTCACTGCGAAGTCCGATTGTCTTTTTGAAAATGTCGAGATTAAACTCTTTGCCGTCCTCATCAAGCATTTCCTGCCAGATTGAATAAACAAGCCTTTCACTGTCAATCATAAGCCCGTCCATATCAAAAACTGCGCCCTTAAACATAAAACCGCCCCTTTTTTCGCTTTTAAGTCTGTATATAATAGCATATTTTACAAAAAAAGACAAATCGGTTGTAATTGCGACAAAGTTATGATACAATCGTTTGAATGGTCTGTGAAAAATATAAATTTGAGGGTAAGGAAGTTTTATGGCAACATCAATTTATGCAAAACCTATCAAAGCAAAAACGATTCTGAAATTCACTCTGCCAACCGTTCTTATGATGGTTTTTATGTCACTTTACACGGTTGTTGACGGAATCGTTGTTGCGAACTGTGTCGGAAGTGACGCATTGTCCGCAATCAATATTGTATATCCGTTCACGCTCGTATTTATGGCTGTGGGCTTAATGTTTTCAACAGGCTCAAATGCTATAATCGCAAAGAAAATGGGAGAAGGCAAACAGGAGGAAGCAAACCGACTTATGTCCGGTGTTGCAATCACAGCAACGGTCATTTCTGTTATCATTGCTGTGCTGTTCACAATTTTTGCCGAACCTATGTACATGATGTTCGGCTCAAACGAAAAGATTCTCCCCTACTGCATTGACTACGGCAGCGTTATGATTCCGTACGGCTTTGTAATGTGCTGGCAGATGCTCAACCAATCGTACCTTGTAACAGCGGACAAGCCACATATCATGCTTGTTTTCTCGATACTGTCAGGTTGCACAAACATTGTGCTTGACATTCTTTTTATGGCAGTGTGGGATTTTGGAATAATCGGTGCAGGACTCGGCACCATTATCGGAATGGCTGTGGGTGCAATTCCGCTTTTGCTCTTTTTCAACAAAAAGCAGACTCTACACTTTGGCAAGCCTGAATTCAAGGTAAGTGAAATCCTCTTTGCAATGGCAAACGGCTCGTCAGAGGCTGTGACAAATCTTTCAACAGCCGTGACAACAGCGCTGTTCAACATTCAGATGATGCACTTTGCAGGCGCAAAAGGCGTTGCGGCTATAAGTGCTATTTTGTACATTCACTTTATTTTCACTGCGGTTTCGTTTGGATTCACTTCGGGAGTTTCACCCGTCATCAGCTTTAACTACGGCGCACAAAATCACGAAAAACTGCAAAAGCTGTTCAAATTATGCATAAAAATCACGCTGATAATTTCGGTTGCAATGATTACGGCATCTGAATTTTTTGCAGAACCGCTTGTCGGAATTTTCTCGGCAGGCGACGAAAAAATTCAGCAGATTGCACTCAGCGGATTCAGAATTTTTGCAATAAATTATCTGTTGTGCGGAATGAATATTTTCGCATCGGGACTTTTCACCGCACTCAACAACGGCAAGATTTCAGCCGTGATTTCAGTTGCAAGAACACTTGTTTTCGAGTGTGCCGCAATGCTGATTTTGCCGATGTTTATAGGCATAAACGGTGTGTGGTCGGCATTGCCCGTTGCAGAATTGTGTGCCGTTGCAATTTCCGTAACATTTATAATTGCCAATGCAAAAAAATACCATCTGGTAAAAGTTTAATATATAGCGATATGTAGCGGCGATCAGTGATCGCCATTTGATTTGGCTGCAAAGCCAAATCAACCATACACCAATATTTTGAAATACAGTCGAACCGATTTTGCAATCGTTTCGATTGGCGTTCACTGAACGCCGCTACATATTTGGATTCACACAAACAAAAAGTCCGAACATTTTGCGTGTTCGGACTTTTTTCATAGATTAAATTTTCAACGATTAAATTTTAATCGTAATCAGATTGCACGAACTCTGATTACGCCGTCAACTGCTGCGATTTTTGCAAGGTCATCTGCACCGGCGCCTGCAACATCAATAATTGTGTAAGCATAGTCGCCACGGCTCTTTGAAAGCATATTTTCAACATTGCCGCTAATCTGTGTGAGAACCTTCTTGAGAAGCTCGGGAACATTCTTGTGAGCAACGCAGAAACGGGTATCGTCAGCATTTGTTCTTGCAAGTGAAATTGCAGGATAGTTTACGGAGTTGATGATGTTACCGTTCTCGAGGTACTCCTTAACCTGATCACAAGCCATAACAGCACAATTTTCTTCACTTTCGGGAGTTGATGCACCGAGGTGTGGGAGGCAGATAATATTCTCTTCACCGAGGATATCGTCTGTTCCGAAGTCTGTAACATACTTAGCAACCTTACCGCTCTTAACAGCCTCAAGAACTGCTGTTGAATTAACAAGACCGTCACGGCTGAAATTGAGAATACGAACACCGTCTTTCATCTTGGCAATCATATCGGCATCAACCATATCTCTTGTGTCGTCAGTAAGCGGAACATGGATTGTGAGATAGTCGCAATTTACCATAACATCTTCTGCGCTCTTCATGAGCTTAACTGTAGGAGCAAGCTTGAGAGCGTTGCCAACAGACATAAACGGGTCAAAGCCGATTACATTCATACCGAGAGCAACAGCGGCATTTGCAACAAGAATACCGATTGCTCCAAGACCGATAACACCGAGGGTCTTACCCTTGATTTCGGGGCCGACAAACTGACTCTTGCCCTTTTCAACCATCTTACCGACAGCTGCACCGTTGCCCTTGAGAGTCTTTGCCCATTCATAACCCTCAATAACCTTACGATTTGAAATAAGAAGTCCTGCGATAACAAGCTCCTTAACAGCGTTTGCGTTAGCACCCGGTGTATTGAAAACAACAATGCCCTGCTCGCTGCACTTATCCTTCGGAATGTTGTTTGTGCCTGCGCCTGCTCTTGCAATTGCAAGAAGGTTATCGGCAAATTCCATATCGTGCATTGCGGCACTTCTTACAAGAACTGCGTCAGGGTTCTGAACATCGTCACCGTATTTATAGTTATCACCGAGACGGCTTGTGCCGATAGCGGCGATTTTGTTTAATGTAAGAATGTTATACATCAAAATCAATCCTTTTTAATTTTTTATTTTAAGAATTTACAATAACAGGCGAACAGCGTTCGCCCGTTATATCATAATATTCAATAATTACTTGTTTTCAGCCTCGAACTTCTTCATAAACTCAACGAGTTTTTCAACGCCCTCATAAGGCATAGCGTTGTAAATTGAAGCTCTCATACCGCCGACTGTGCGATGACCCTTGATATTAACAAGACCGTTTTCAGTAGCCTCTTTAACGAATTTAGCATCAAGGTCAGCGTCACCTGTAACGAACGGAACATTCATAAGCGAACGATCCTCGGGAACAACAGTACCCTTGAAAAGCTCTGAAGAATCGAGGAAACCGTAGAGAAGGTCAGCCTTCTTCTTGTTGATTTCATACATCTTATCAAGACCGCCAACCTCGTTCTTAATCCACTCAAGAACAAGCTTTGCAATGTAAATTGTATAGCAAGGCGGTGTGTTGAACATTGAACCGTTGTCAGCGTGAGTTTTCCAGTTAAGCATTGTAGGAGTGATATCCATAGCGTTGCCGATAAGATCCTCACGAACGATAACAACCGTAAGACCTGCCGGAGCCATGTTCTTCTGCGCACCTGCATAGAGAACGCCGAATTTTGAAACATCAATCGGTCTTGAAAGAATACAGGAAGAAATATCTGCAACGAGCGGAACATCACCTGTGTCGGGAAGCTCGTGATAAACAGTACCGTAAATTGTGTTGTTCATGCAAATGTAGAAATAGTCAGCGTCCTTTGTGAATGTTGAAGGATCAAGCTTTGGAATGTATGTGAAGGTCTTGTCAGCCGATGAAGCAACAACATTAGCCTGACCGTAACGGGCAGCCTCTGCATGAGCCTTTTTAGCCCACTGACCTGTGATAACATAATCAGCCTTACCGCTCTTTGTCATAAGGTTCATAGGGATAGCCGCAAACTGTGTTGACGCACCGCCCTGAAGGAAAAGAACCTTGTAGTTGTCAGGAATGTTCATAACCTCTCTCAAAAGAGCCTCGGCACCCTCGATGATTGTACCGTAAATTTTTGAGCGGTGTGACATTTCCATAACGCTCTGACCACTGCCTTCGTAGTCGAGCATTTCTGCCGCAGCTTTTTTAAGCACAGACTCAGGCAGCATTGAAGGACCTGCCGAAAAATTATATACTCTTGCCATTTCTGATATCTCCCTTTTTAAAGAAAATTTAAAAATATAGTTGTAAAAATAAATACATTCAAATTATACGCTTTTAGCACGCTAAAGTCAATAAATTCATAGCACTAAAGCATAAAAAACGAAAAATTTCGTGATTCTGTTGTGCAAATGAATCAGCCAAGCTTAATTTTGCCGATGCAGCCAACGATTTCATCTCTCATACGCTCTGCTTCTTTGCGAGCGGCAACGGCAAAGTCATCTTCTGTAAGTCCCTGCTTTTTCCAAGCACACATAATGCCGCGGCTTGAGTTGATGATTGCACCAAGACCGTTTTCGTCAAATGCGTTTTTAACATCATCGGCACCGCCGCCCTGAGCACCGTAACCGGGAACAAGGAAGAATGTGTGCGGAAGTTTTGTTCTCATTTCACCGAGCTGTTCGGGATATGTTGCACCCACAACTGCACCTACTGCCGAATAGCCATGCTTACCCATAAGGTCTTCGCCCCAGCCTTCGCACATCTTACCCATATGCTCATAAACGCTCTCATTTGTTTCAAGCTTCATATCCTGAAGTTCGCCCGAGCTTGGGTTTGAAGTTTTTACAAGAACAAAAATGCCCTTGTCGTCCGAATCGCAAATTTTTGCAAGCGGCTTGATACCGTCTGTTCCGAGGTAGCCGTTTACCGTGAGTGCGTCTGCACCGAATGCGTCAATACTTTCGCCTGCAACATCTGTATGACCGAGGTGTGCCGTAGCATATGCCTCCATAGTTGTGCCGATATCGTTACGCTTGCCGTCTGTGATAACGAACATACCCTTTGACTTTGCATAAGCGATTGTGTCACAAAGAGCCTTAACACCCTGCCAGCCGTACATTTCATAATATGCAGCCTGTGGCTTTACGGCAGGAACAATATCATAAAGTGCGTCAATAAGCGCCTTGTTGAATTCAAAAAGTGCAGCAGCCGCACCCTCAAGCGTCTTGCCATACTTTTCAAAGCATTTTGTTTTGATTGATTCAGGAACATAGTCAAGCTTAGGGTCAAGACCTGCAACCGTAGGATTCTGCATTTTTACAATATTTTCGATAAGTCTGTCAAATGCCATAGTGATTCTCCTCATTTTTTGTAATGTAAAAACAATTTGTTCGTTCATATTTTGATTTAAACAATGTCATTGCTTAACCGTAGCGGCGGTCAATGACCGCCAATCGTTTTGGTTGTGAAACCAAAACGAATAAACAACAAATGTATTGTTATATCGTGGTTAATTACTTTAATTCAAATCGTTTGTATGGTCGAACCGATTTTGCAATCGGTTCGATTGGCGTTCAATGAACGCCGCTACAAATTTAATTAGCTATTGATAATATCATAAAGTTCATTTGAGAACTTGTAATAATCCTGTCTGTCCTCTTTTACGAACTGAATTGCAGGACGGGGATGTGTGTTGTACTGACCTGTGAGAAGGTACGGAATATCGTAACCCCACTTAACGCCCTCAGCCTTAAACTTGTGGGTGTACTCCTCAATGATTTTGAGAATAGGAGCAACCTGATACTTCGGGTTCTTGAGGAAACCGAGAAGAAGTTCAAGCGCACAGTTGCCTGCGCCTCTGCCCATGCCGTCAACGGTTGCGTCAAGGTAGCTGACACCCTGCGTCATAGCCTCAATTGTGTTGGCAAAAGCAAGCTGCTGGTTGTTGTGAGCGTGAATACCGACCGACTTGCCGTACTTGTCGGCAATTGAGCAGTAAAGGTCTGCAAGTCGTCTTGACTCCTCGGGATAGAGTGCGCCGTAGCTGTCAACAATGTAGAAAGCGTTTACGGGAGTTTTGCCGAGAGTTTCAAGAGCCGCTGTAATATCCTCGGTTCTTGCCTTTGAAACAGCCATAATATTGATTGTTGTTTCGTAGCCCTTCTTTGCAGCGTCCTCAATCATTTCAACAGCCGCAGGAATTGCGTTGATGTATGTTGCAACTCTGATGAGGTCAATCGGGCTGTCCTTCTTTGCGATAATATCCTTCTTAAAATCTGTTCTGCCGACATCAGCCATAACAGCGATTTTAAGAGAAGTCTTGTTGTCGCCTACAATTTTTCTGATATCTGCATCGTTACAGAATTTCCACTTACCGAAATCTTCTTCGTTAAAGATTTCCTTTGATGCCTTGTAGCCGAATTCCATATAATCAACACCGGCTTTAACATTTGCATTGTAAAGAGCCTTGATAAATTTGTCGTCAAATCTGAAATCGTTACAAAGACCGCCGTCACGGATTGTTGCGTCTACTACTCTGATATCCTGTCTTACCGACAGGAGGTCGCCTTTCTGTGCCATAATTTTACTCCTTTATGTTAAAGTTTATATTAAATTAAATTTATTTGGTGAGCGAACACGGCGAGCCGCCGTCCCCAATTCGTGCAGACAGTTTGACAAATAAAAAACATTTATGCCCGAGCGTAGTACAGCTACCGTTTGCACAATTTTAATCGTATCAACATCTACAATTAAAACAAACTCAATCTTCAAAAACTACCTTACCGCCGAGAATTGTCTTTTTGACTTTACCTGTGAGGGTTCTGCCTTTAAACGGGGTGTTTTTGCTTTTGCCGTGAAGTTTACCGGCATCAACTGTCCATTCTTCATCGGGATTTATAAGAACAACATCGGCATTTGCACCGACTGAAAGTGTGCCTGCGTTGATTTTCAAAATCCTTGCAGGATTAACACTCATCTTCTCAACAAGCTGTGAAAGCGTCATTTTGCCTGTCTTAACCAGGTATGTGTTGCAGACCGCAAACGAGGTTTCCATGCCGATTGAACCGTTGGGGGCTTTTACAAAATCAGCCTTTTCCTCGGGTGTGTGCGGTGCGTGGTCGGTTGCTATGGCATCAAGCGTACCGTCACAAAGCCCATTGATAATCTCGTCAACATCAGCCTGAGTTCTGAGAGGCGGATTCATTCTGTAATCAGCGTCACCTCTTAAAAGCTCCCTGTCCGTGAGCGAAACATAATGCGGAGCGGTTTCGGCGGTCACCTTAACACCTCTCCTTTTGGCATCACGGATAAGTGCAACGCTTGTTTTGGTGCTGACATGGCAGATATGAATAGGCTCGTTAAGAGCGGCGGCAAGTGCAATTTCTCTTGCAGTTCCGCAGTCCTCGGCACCGGCAGGGATTCCCTTGACACCGAGCTTTTCCGAAACCTCGCCCTCGTTAATTTTACCGCCGTCGGCAAGAAACAAGTCCTCGCAATGTGCGACAATTGTCATGCCGAGCTTTGGAGCTTTTTTCATTGCGTCACTCAGATACTTTGTGTTTTCAACAGGTCTGCCGTCATCGGTAAGTGCTATTGCACCTGCACTTTTCACAGCGTCAATGTCTGTGGATTCTTCGCTTTTAAGCCCCTTGGTAACGCTTGCCGCAACATAAACACGGCTGTCGGCGTCTTTAGCTTTGTCAAGAATATACTTTACAATTTCGGGGCTGTCGGTTGTCGGGTTGGTGTTAGGCATTGCAAGCAGGCTTGTAACACCGCCTGCGGCAGCCGCCTTGCATCCCGTGATAATATCCTCTTTGTGAGTCTGACCGGGATCACGAAGATGCACATGCATATCAACAAATCCCGGAACGGCACAAAGACCGTCTGCGTCAATAATCTCTCCGTCTGATGTAATGCCGCTGCCGATTTTGGCAATCACACCGTCCTTTATGAGAATATCTGTTTTTTCGTTAAGCTTGTCGGCAGGGGAAACAACCACTGCGTTTTTAATTAGCATTTCCATGTTTTTCCTCCGTTAAGAAAAGAAATTATCTTCTCTTGTTTCTGTTTGCAGGGCGGCGATTCTGCTGGGGGCGGCGGTCGGTTCTGCTGTGAACCTGAACAAGTCCGTCACTTTCGCCTCTTTCGGCACGCATTCTTGCACGCTCTGCCTTTTGTCTTTCTCTCTCTCTTCTCTCTTCCTCTGCCTTTTTGCGTTTGGCAATTGCACGCTTATGCTTTATCATTATTGAAACATTCTTGCAGAAATATCCGCAGTGAATGCCAAAATTCTTAACTCCGCCTGCAAAGCCCCTGAGAGCGTTACCGATGTTTTTGCCTACATTGGCAAGAACCTCTTCCGTTGACCGTTTATCATTCGGTTCGCCCTCGGTTTCTTTATTATTCTCTTTTTCAAGAGCGTTCTGCTTTACGGTTTCTGCTTTTCTTTCAACCTCGCCGATAACATCAACGTCCTCGGCATCTCTGAGGTCTGAGCTTTTGATAACCCCCATTGACTTTTTGGGAGCTTCGTCAAAAAAGTCATAACCGCTGTCAAACTTGTTTTTCTTAGCCTTTGCCCTTACAAGCTCCTCATCATCAACCTCTTCCCCGGTTTTCTCCTCGGGATCGTCACTGCCGAAAATGATGTTTGCGTACTTGTCAACCTTTTTTTCAAGCGGATGCTTTTGTTCGGAAACCTCCTCGGTTTCTTCAACATCGGCATCGTCCTCACGGTCGATATCGTCAGGCTCGCTTGTTTCAAAAAGATCGTGTTCGGGTTCGGGAATAACGAGTGTAGGACCTGACGAAGAGCTTATGTCCTCGTGTTTTTCAGGTGTTTCTGCGTTATCTTTTTCGTTTTCGTCAATTTTTTCGGGTTCAGTCTCTGAGGTATCTGCTGCGGTAGGCTCCTTTTTTTTTTCGTCCTCCGTGCTGTTTTCCTCGTAACCGTAGTTGTTTTTATATGCCTCACGCTCAAGCTCACTCTTGTAAGCCTTTGCGGAGTTGATTATCTCGTCAATTTCTTTTTCCTTGGCATCATCCGTGTCATAACCAAAGTTTGAATACTCACTTGTAATTTCTTCCGGTTCTTCCATATTTTCGATTATCGGCTCGGGAGCATATCTTCTGCCCGGCAAAGCCGGTTCTTCTTCAACCTCTTCCGCATATTTCTGCTTTTTCTTTGAGCGTTTATCGGGCTTTTCGGGAGAATCGTCAAAATTGTCAATGTCGTAGTCCGTACCCTTTTCACCGAGTTTATACTTGACTGCAAGCTCCTCAAGAATAGCGTTATTCTTCTTAGCCTTTTTATGCTTTCTGATTCTCACGGCAAAAATTATGATGAGTACAATCAAAATAAGGATAACAACACCGCCGCCGATGATTATGTACGGAATAAATCCCTTTGAAAACGGCAGGTCGCTGAATTTTACCGAAGATACAACTTTGGAAAAAGTATCGTAGTCAACGGTTGTAACATCACCCTCTGTTCTCTGCATTGTGATATTAATGTTCATACCGTCATAAACCGTGTTGGCAACAAAGGTTTTCACATCGCCCTTACTGCTCTGAGCAGTTGCGTCAAACACAAGCCACACAACTTTTTCTTTTTGGTCGGGAGTACAGCTCCGATACTCGTCGGAATTAAGAAAATTGTTGCGTATATTTGAAAGCTCGCTTGAAGAAAGCTGAGCATAGTTGCCGACATTCTCGCTGCTCTCATTTTTTGTCATTGTCACGGTCAGAATAACCGATGACATATTATCCATACCCTGAAGATAGATATTTCCGTTCTGAAAGGTTTTCATTGTTGTGTCATAATCAAGACCGAAAACAGAAAAATATTTATCTGTGCTTTTACTGTCCCTTGTAACAGCGCTCATACCGTCAGGCATTGAAAGCGTCATATCGTCAATCTGCGGAATCTCGTAATCTTTTGTTGCGCCAGAACAGGCAAAAATACCGCAAAATACCGTTACGGCACAAATTGCAAGCGTTACAGCTCTTTTAAAAACAGTTTTCATCATGTCCGTATATTCCCCCGAAACTAAATTAGATTCATCAATACTGCTTTTTAGAATGTATATCTAATTAATTATACATAATCTGTCAAAAAAATACAAGGTTTTTACCGTTTAAATTTGAAAACAAGAGTACCCTATTCGTGAATGCAGTATGATATTAAAGAACATATTACGCCTGAGCGTGCATAAAATTGAAAATTGAAAATGTAAAATGGAAAATTATGGTCGAGAAGACAATTCGCAAAAATACAAAACATTGTCGCCCGACTGTTTTTGTATATTTTCGGTATATACGGAAGTTGTTGCAAAACTGTATGTGCGGATATTATCCGCCTGCAGATAACCACGCAAAGATTTGTACAAATTAAAATTATATAAATAAACATTCACTTTCATATAAAACAAAAATTGCATCAATGCCGTATCGGGCATCAATGCAATTTCTTTATCTGACTATCTTCTCGAATTGACTGCGGTGGCACACCGCCAACCGAAATTTTACATTTTCAATTTTCAATTTTCAATTAAAAACAAGACCGCCGTTTATTCTACAGTAACCGACTTAGCAAGGTTCTTTGGCTTATCGGGATCAATACCTCTGTTGATTGATGTGTAATAAGCAAGAATCTGGAGCGGAACTACCGCTGTAATCGGCATAAGAAGCTCGTCTGTATGCGGAATTTCGATAACATAATCCGCAACACCGTCCTTGAGTTCTCTTGCACAGGCGTCTGTACAAACAAGAATAACCTTTGCACCTCTTGACTTAACCTCAACAACATTGCTGATTGTCTTGGGGATAATACCTGTCTGAGTTGCAACGGCGATAACGGGAACATCCTCGTCAATAAGCGAAATTGTGCCGTGCTTCAACTCGCCTGCGGCATAGCTTTCTGAGTGAATGTACGAAACCTCTTTGAGCTTGAGCGAACCCTCCATTGAAAGGGCATAGTCAAGACCTCTGCCTATGTAAAGCAAGCTGTCGGTTGCAACAAGCTTTGTGGCAACGAACTTGCAGGTATCCTCGCAGTTGTCGATTACATACTGAACTGCCTCAGGCATTTTTGTAAGAGCCGAAACAAGTCGCTTGCACTCGGCTGTGCTGATTGTTTCCTTTGCAAGAGCAAGCTCAAAGGCAAAGAGATACATAACGGAAAGCTGTGTGATGTATGCCTTTGTTGACGGAACGGAAATTTCGGGACCTGCGAGTGTGTAGATGAGCATATCCGCCTCACGGGCAATTGAACTGCCCTTTGCGTTTACGATTGCAAGAGTTTTTGCACCCTTCTGCTTTGCAAGACGCATTGCGGCAAGGCTGTCGGCTGTTTCGCCCGACTGTGAAATGATGATTACAAGGTCGCCCTCGCCTACAATCGGATTTCTGTAACGGAACTCGGACGCAATGTCAACATTTACTGGAACTCTTGCGAGATCCTCAATAACATACTTGCCGACCATACCTGCATGCATAGCAGTACCGCAGGCAACGATTGTGATATTTTTGAAATTCTTGATTGTTTCCGTTGTGATGCCGCACTCCTCAAGAAACGGAAGTCCCTCTTTGATTCTCGGCATAATCGTTGTTCTGATAGCCTCGGGCTGTTCGTTGATTTCCTTAATCATAAAGTGCGGATAACCGCCCTTTTCGGCAGCCTCCATATCCCAGTCGGCTGTCTGAAGTTCCTTTTCAATCGGATCAAGGTGTTCGTCAACAAACGAAACACCGTCAGGTGAAAGTGTTACGATTTCATCATGGTCAAGAAGATAATAATCCCTTGTGTACTGAAGAATTGCAGGAACATCGGACGCAATAAAGCACTCGCCTTCTGCAACGCCTACGATAAGAGGACTTTCACGGCGAACCGCAAAAACTCTGTCGGGGAAATCCTTGAACATAATTCCGAGTGCAAACGAACCCTTAAGCTCAGCCATTACACTGTCAATTGTTTCAAGAGGATTTCCGTTGTATTTATAGTCGAGGAGCTGAGCAACAACCTCTGTATCTGTGTCGCTTAAAAAAGTTCTTCCCTTTGAGATGAGGAAGTCTTTAAGCTCCATATAGTTTTCAATAATACCGTTGTGAACGATTGTAACCCTTGTACCGCTGTGTGGATGTGAGTTTACATCCGAAGGCTCGCCGTGGGTTGCCCAACGGGTGTGACCTATGCCGACATGACCTTTCGGAGTGCCGACCTCTGCAAGCTTATCCTTTAAGTCCTGAAGCTTACCCTTGGTCTTTACGGTCTTGATTTCCCCGTTATCAAAAACCGCAATACCTGCCGAGTCATAGCCTCTGTATTCAAGCTTTGTGAGAGCATTAACAAGCACCTCACTGCAATCCTTAGGTCCTACATAACCTACAATACCGCACATAAAATTTCTCCTTTTCGGTTAATCATTGACCTTGTGGCAAAAAGTAGGTACAAGTTCTGCCAAAAGTTCAACTGTCTTTTCACTGTCATTGTTTTCTGCGGTCTTTTTGAGAACCTCAAGCTTTGACAGCATATCTGTTTCGTCTATTTTAATTTGATTTCCTATGAAAATTTTCTTGTTCTGTGTTGACTTAAGACCTTCTTCGTCCATAAGAAGCTCCTCAAAAAGCTTTTCACCCGGACGAAGTCCCGTGAAAATAATCGGAACATCTTTGTACGGAACCTTACCGTACATTCTGATAAGATTCTCGGCAAGGGTTGTAATCTTGACGGGAGCACCCATATCAAGAACAAAAATCTCACCGCCCTTTGCCATTGCACCTGCCTCAAGAACAAGCGAAACAGCCTCGGGAATAGTCATAAAATATCTGATAATATCGGGATGTGTTACAGTAACGGGCGCACCGTTTTCAATCTCACGGCGAAACAGCGGAATAACCGAGCCGTTTGAGCCGAGAACATTACCGAATCTTGTTGTTACAAATTCGGTATCGGTGCTGTGCTGCGCCTTGTACTGAATAATCATCTCACACGCACGCTTTGTTGCGCCCATAACATTTGTCGGATTAACAGCCTTGTCGGTTGAAATCATAACAAACTTCTTTGCCTTGTACTTTTCTGCAAGGGTTGCAACATTGAATGTGCCGAAGATGTTGTTCTTTACAGCCTCCTCGGGAACGGTTTCCATAAGGGGAACATGCTTGTGAGCGGCAGCGTGGAATACGAGTTCGGGGCGATATGTCTTGAAGATAAGCTCCATTTTATCGTAATCACGAACCGATGAAATAAGCGTTACAAGGTTAAGCTTTGTGCCGTATTCAAGCACAAGCTCCTGCTGAATGTCATATGCGTTGTTTTCGTAGATATCAACAATGATGATTTGTTTCGGATCATTCTTTGCAATCTGTCTTACAAGCTCACTGCCGATTGAACCGCCGCCGCCTGTAACAAGACAAACCTTTCCGTTGATAAGGTCATGAATCTCCTTTCGGTCAAACTCAATGGGTTTTCTGCCGAGAAGATCCTCAATCTTGATTTCCTTTGCCTGTGAAATAAGCTGTGTATGCCCGTCATCAAACAAAAGCTCACCGAGATAAGGGATAATCTTGATTTTGCACTCTGTTGCGGAACAGTAATCAAGAATCTTCCTCTTCTCATCTTCCTCACATGACGGAAGTGCAACAATGATATTATCTATGCGGTATTCATCACATATTTTAACAATTTCGGGACAGGTTCCGACAACGGGGATTCCTTCGATTTTCTGATTCAGCTTTTTCAAATCATCATCGACAAAGCATACCGGAATGATGCTTTTTGAAGGATTATTAACATCACCCTGCTCTTTCGCATTGTGAATTTCACGAACAATCATTCTGCCGGCATTGCCTGCGCCCACAATAAGGGTGCGCTCTCCGCCCTCTGCCCTTCCTGCCTCGGTAAGGTCAAGAAAAGTCCTTCTGAAAACAAAACGGAATGCAAGAATTCCGACAAGGGCTATTGCGAAATGTACTATACAAAAAATCTTTCTCTGCGGAATCTGCAAAAACAACGAGATTACAAAGCCGAGCGTAAACCCCGAAAAAACGGCAATTCCACACACCATATAGTCCTTTGCGTTAAAGTATCGCCACAATTTTGAATATGTTCCGCTTATATAAAGCGTAAACAGACACATGACAAGATCAATAACAATATAGCTCAACAAGCCTTTGCTTGAAGCAGCACCTATGTAGCCGACAAGCAAGAGAATATAATTTGCAAGAATACCGCTGACAACGATAATAAACACATCTGCGAGAGCCAGCAACATCTTACGCAAATTAATCTTCTTCATAACCCATACCTCTTCTGTTTAACTTTGTGTAAATTTCCCGAGTAACATATAAATACAATTATGATTTATTATACAACAGTGCAAAAGGAATGTCAAACAAAGCAATTCCTAAATCAACTTAAAATCCGACAATCAAAGCACAAGGAACAGTAATAATCAGACTTGTTCGACACACATTTGTTGACAACCGCACAAAACGAGCCTAAAATAATACCATACTTAATATGAGCGGTGAATTGAATGAAAAATTTTTCGATAATCCTCGGAGCAATAATACTTGCGCTGTTTGTGACTCTCGTAATATGGGGCGTTTACTGTGACAACACAATTGCAATCACAAATTACTGTGTAAACAATACTAAGAACGACGCAAAGCTGAAATTTGTTGTCATCACGGATTTGCACAACAAGGAATACGGAGAAAAGAACGCAGACCTTGCAGAGCTTGTAAAGGAACAAAATCCCGATTTTATTGCAGTTTGCGGAGATATGGTCAACCGTGGCGATCCCGACACAACGAAGATGAAAGATGTGCTTGAAAAGCTTTCAAAAATTGCACCCACATACTGCTGTCTCGGCAACCATGAGCGTGACAATGCTGCCAAATTCGGAACGGATTTTAAAAGCGAAACAAATTCAACAGGCGCTGTATTGCTCGATAATGAATACATAAAATTCACCAAAAACGGCAAAAGTGTGCTTATCGGCGGAATGAGCGACTACCCTTATTATGAGTTCTACACTCCCGATGACGATGTTCCGTCAAGAACGCTGTGGGAAGAATTTGCCGAAAAAGCAAAGAACAATTTCACAATTCTTCTGCACCACCAGCCCGAATACATTGCCGAGGACGCAAAGAAAACCGACATAGACTTAATCGTCTGCGGTCACACCCACGGAGGACAGATTCAATTGCCGTTCATCGGCGGAGTAATCGCTCCGAATCAGGGACTTTTTCCGAAATATGACAAAGGCGAATTTGACCTTGACGGCACAAAAATGATTGTCTGCGCAGGTCTGAGCAACCCCGTATTCATCCCCAGAATCAATAATCAAGTTGAAATAGGTGTTGTGACGGTTGTATAACATCGGTTCTCCCCTACAAGTATACATTTACTTTCATATAAAGCAAAAATTGCATCGATGCCGTATTCGGGCATCTGATGCAATTCCTTTATCCGAGTATCTTCTCAAATAGATTGCGGTGGCACACCGCCGACCGCAATTTTCAATTTTCCATTTTCAATTTAAAAAGCTTTCGCATCGATACGACTGTCTTCACGAACCGAGAACGGTGGCTCGCCGTCAGTTCTTCTCACTGTAATTCCTAAGTTCCGCAGGAGTTCTGCCGTATTCGGACTTGCAGAACAGGATAAACGAATTTACATTTGGAAAACCGTTTTCAATCGCCGCCTGTCTGACGGTGATTTTTTTGTTTCTCAAATCATCAATAGCGTGTTCAAGACGAACACGGCGAAGATACTTTGAAAATGTTTCCTCTGTTTTATCCTTAAAATATTTTGAAAAATGAGCAGGCGTCATGCCAACATAATTGGCAATTTCATTGAGCGTGATTTCGTGTTTGTAATTATCGTGCATATATCTGATAGCACTTTTGGCGCAGTCAAAATCATCAGCCTGAGAACCGTGAACATATTGTATATCGTTGTCAATGCAATCACGGATGAGATAGTACGCAACGCTGTACATCACCGCTCTTACCTTCATGCTGATAAGCTTGCTCTTGTACTCTTCATATCCGTGTAATATGTCCATTGCTTTTCTGATAAACTCAAGAGCTTCGCCCTCGGGTTGTTTGAAACTCGGCACAATATGCGGATCGTCAACATACGGTGCAATTGCCTTTGGAATGATATTGAGCATAACAGCCTGAGTATCCTCACCGATGTCCTCATAGGAATGAACCTCCTGACTGTTAAGAACATAGACATCGCCCGCATTGAGAATAATTTCACAGTCAAGCTTGTTAAGCCTTACCTTACCTTTTTTTATATAGGAAATTTCATATGAACCATGCCACCTGAGTCCTGCTTCAAAGGCAACTTTTCTGTCCGGATATCTTGTAACCCTGCCGCTGTAATACGGCTCGGGCGGTAACAACACCTTCTTGTACTTCATGGTTTCATCCTCAACTCAATTAAAATCAATCAATTGTTAATAACATAGTCAGCGCAAAAATAAATATATTTAAGATCCGCAATTACCGCAGAATGGTCTGTTTTTACTACAACTGTTCTGCGTTCTTTTTTGCTGATTTCCTCAACACAGCGTGCAACATTGCACCTTGAAGGCTCGTAGCCGTACTTTTCAAAAAATTCTTCCGCAGTCATAACAAGCGAGCCGTAGCCCTCAAACATATGCAAAAGAGAATAGTCAATCAGCTTGTATTCATCTTCAATAAGGCTGATTCCGATATCGCAGTTTGTGACTGAACCGATGTAATACGGTGCGTCATTGAGGAACAAGCCTGTCTTGAACGAACCGATTGAAACGGTAAGATCCGAGTTTACCGCCGTACTGCACACACCCGTGTCACCGTTGATTCCGCTGTTGATGTCTGCACTTATAACATAGGCATTTGTCATATTAATCTGCTCAACCGCTTCAAGCATTTCACCCTTTAATTCACCCGAAAAGCCTGTTCCGAGCAGACAGTCAACTACAATGTCAAATCCCGTGAAAGCCGCCGCCTGTGACATCGGCATCTCCTCGGCACCGAGCGACATTGCGGTTTTATAATAGTAAAGGCCATCCTTTGAAAAGCCGTCGCTTGCTCTGAAAATTGTCGGTGTAAAGCCGTTTTTGCATAAAACACAGGCGAGCGCATAACCGTCGCCGCCGTTGTTGCCCTTACCGCAAACTATGGCAACCCTGCCCACAAACTTTGCCGAATTAAAAATCCCCTGTGCGGCTCTGTACATAAGCTCCGCCGAAGGAGTATGCTCCGCAATCGTCCTTGCGTCGCTTTTTCTCATATTTTCAACCGAAACGACCTGAACAAATTCCATCTTATATTCCTCCGCTTTCTGAAATTTCCATAGCCTTATCCGCCGTTTGCGGCATTGTAAGCCGTCATAACAGCACTTTCATCCATATTACAACCGAGCAAAAACAACGGTGTTTCCTTAAAGAACTCATCAAGCAATTCAAGCAGCTTTTCCATTCTGCTCCGCTCAACATCAATAACCGTTGCCTCAAGCAACTGTTTCATAACCTGTGACGGTAACACCCTGACTGCCGTGTTCTCTTCTGCTCTCTGAAGAATATACACAGCCTTAACAGGTGCTTTTGTATTTGTTCCTATGTCAGCTTTCCCCATCCACGGAGTTCCGTAAGCATAAAATTTTCCGTCACATTTTCGTATAACCGGCTTGTCATCGTTAATCATCGTCACCCTGTTGCCAAAATGCCTTCGCCACAGAGCCGTGTGGGTAGACTTGCCCGTTCCGCTGACTGCCGAAAAAACATAGCCCTCGCCGTCAAGCTCAAGACAGGACGAATGAAAAAAGAATCCGTCAAATCCGTCAAGCACGGCGTTGCAGAATTTTGAGAGTATCAGAACATCCTCCGCACCTTGTTCGCTGAGGTTGTCAGAAAGCCTGAGATGCTCACGGATTTCGTCATCCGAAACCGATATCTCAATGTCGGTCTTTCCCGATTCATTCGACTTAACGGCATAGCTTTCAAGCCGTTTCCTGCATATTTTAAATTTTGGATTAACTTCAACATTCAAATCAGCTATTCTGTATATCGGCATATCTGCTCCGCTAAATACTATAATGAAATATTGTAACACAAATTAATGTTTTTTGCTACGGCGAAATGAATAAATATTATTTTACCTTTTAGTGCAAGTTGTTCAGTCGCACAGCTTTAAAGGCAAATATTGCACAATACAAGCCGTGTTATTTTGTAACAATGCACATACAGCTTATTTTTTATTCATTTTAAAGCCTGTAAAAAAAGCATTATTTTACGACTTTTTCAATTTTGTTTACTTTACTTGTCCGACTGCTTTTTTTGCATACTCTTCAAGGTATGCTCTTTCATAAATTCAAATATCCTGTGCGTAACCGTTCCTATAAGAATCGGAATGAATATTCCTGCGGCAAGGTAGATTATGCAGTAAAAATTTAATCCGTTCGGACGATAAATGTACCAGATTGTTGACTTGAGTTTTAAAATATCGAAATCTTTGAACAGCGGTGTAATTACGCTCAATCCCCAAAATGCCCATTTTACAATCATAAAGGCAAAAATGTGGTGAATCATTATGCTGTAGGTATTGTCCGAAATCATCCTGACAAGCTTTTTGTTCTTGATAATCGGAGTAATCAGCTTTGCAACCCTCAGCCAGAACGCAATGCCCGTGATTGCGGTTACATAAGGAATGACGCAGCCGTTGTCAAACTTCACACACTTTGATGGGGTGTATTCAAGATTTTCACAGAATGTGAGGAGAAGAAGCTGAACTCCGAGAACGATTGCAAAATATGCAACGCTGTTGAGATTATCGTGTTTTTCAAGCTTTTCGTGATAAAATCTGCCAAACTCAAAACACGGCAGAAAAAACATTGACCTGAACAATAACAGCAACGCACCCTTTGGGGCAGGATTCCAAATGCAGTATTGCACACCGAAAATTCCGATTGCAAGATACACGGCAAGAATGACATACTCGTTGCCCCTGTGAACCTTTTTGAGCAGTTTGCGGAACAGTATGTTAAAAACATAAACACAGAACAGCGGATATACAAACCACGAACCGAGGTTGTAGGCAAAACTTTCGCCGTCAATAAACGGCATAACAAAAAGGTTGTACAGATCAAATTTGCCCTGAGCAATCGTATAGCCGACCTGAGTAAGTGCGAATGCGATTATTCCGTAAACAATGTTCCATAGATACGCAGGAATCAACAAGCGTTTTGTGCGTCCCCATATATATTTGAAAATATGTTCCTCGTGCTTTTCCTTGTAAAAATATCCCGAAATGAAAACGAACAAGGCAAGATTGTACGAATACTTTGGAAACCAATCATACATCAGCGACACACCGCCGTTGTAGCAATGCCCCGAAACTATGATAATAATGCCGATTGCCGACAAAATTTTAAAAGTAAAATTAATGTTTCCGTCATCGCCGAGCCTTTTGTTTTCAGCTGTGACACTGTTTTGTTTAAGTGCAGATTTACTGCGTGTTTTGTTCTTTCCCATAATTCCCTCTCATCTGTATTTGTCGCAATTTAAAAATTCCGCAAATTCACACGGTAATTGTACCACAAAAGCAATCCGCAATCAATATATCAAATTCACCGTGCTAAACACATATAAATCATTATTTTGCACAATCTCACTTTTGTTTCAACAGGCATTTAAATCTTTCATTTGCAACTGTTCCACCATACAATTGTGTACATACCCTTAAAAAACTAAGATTAAAATGTAAATAAATTCAGTCAAAAAAGCCGTACAAAGCATAAAATAAAAAATATGCAAAAAACTATTGACACAACCTTTACATAATGCTATAATAATAAAGCTGTAAAAAACAGCAGAGTTGTATATCGCGGGATAGAGCAGCTCGGTAGCTCGTCGGGCTCATAACCCGAAGGTCGTCGGTTCAAATCCGGCTCCCGCAACCACTAAGAAACGGCTTAACCACTAAGGTTTTGCCGTTTTTCTTTTTATGTTCAATATTTGTTTTCTTACATATTTCCCCCAAATTTCCCTCGGATGACCTGATTTTTCGTGATATTATACTGATTTACAATTTGAATATGATATGAAAATAGCCTGAGTATCCAAGACAAAATTACTCAGGCTGTTTTATTATTTTTTATTTCTCTTTTTTACTTTTTATTATTATAGTTCACGCTCATATGTGCCAACAATTGATCCGTTAGAATATGAGTCATTTCGTATCCATGCATTTTTGTAAAAATCCGATGATGTGTGAGAAGTATAATTTGTTGATAAAGCTTTTGCAGCATTTGCTGAATCTGTTGGAGATAAATGTGCAGGATAACCATTATTCCATTTACCAAACAAATTCCAATTCGTAGGACACTCAAAAACGGCTGTTGTTAATCCCGACTGATAAAATGCGTAAGCTCCAATATAATCAACATAAGTTGGGAAGTAAATATCTGTTAATGCAGAACAACCATAAAAAGCATAGCCTGCTATTTCCTGCAATTCACTGTCAGTGCTGATGTTTACATTTTTTAAAGTGTTGCAACCATAAAAGGCACGGGTGCCGATACTAAGAATACTATTTGGAATATTAACAGTTTTCAAAGTTATAATATTCTCAAATGCATTACTATATATCTTGGTAACAAATTTACCGTTAAATTTTGATGGTATTGTGATTTCTGTTGGATTATCAACCAAACATCCTGTTACGGCATAAGTTCCGTCAGAAAGAAGAGTGAATTCAAGTGTATCACTTTCATTTAAAATAACATCATCACTTTTTCCAATAACCGATTTTGTTCCGTCAGTATAAGTTATAACAATTTCTCCATTGATAATTGCCATATCGGCAATACCTCTGCCATCTTTACCATCAACACCATCTTTGCCGTCAGCACCTTTATCTCCTTTTTCACCTTTTTCTCCTGTGTCACCCTTTTCGCCTTTGACATTACCGAGGTTTAACACTGTGTTATCGGTGAGAAGAATACTTAATTCACCATCAGCTGACAAAGTAACAGTCTTAATACCAATTCCGTCTTTTCCGTCAGCTCCATCTGTTCCGTCAGCCCCTTTTGCACCAACGACAACACCGAGTTTTGCAGTTTCTCCGCTTGTATAAGTCAATATCAACTCACCGTTTGAATTGATTTCTGACTTAGAAACACCTATGCCGTCAGCACCCTTAATGTTACCGAGGTTAAGTACAGTACCGTTGGATAATTCAACGCTCAAAGCACCTTCAGCAGAAATCGTTACATTGACAATGCCTGTGCCGTCTTTACCGTCAGCGCCGTTTATACCATCCTTACCATCTGCACCATTTGTACCGTTAATGCCGTCTGCTCCTACAACTTTTCCGAGATTAGTAGATTGACCATTTGTATATGTAAGTACAAATTCTCCGTCAGCATTGATTTCTGATTTTGAAATACCAATACCGTCTTTGCCCTTGATACTTCCGAGATTTAGTGTTGTTCCGTTTGTAAGTTCAACATTCAAAACACCATCATCAGTAATTGTTACATTGGCAATTCCGATACCGTCTTTACCGTCAACACCGTTAGCACCATCTTTACCATCTTCTCCATCTTTACCGTCAGCGCCATTTGCACCATCTTTGCCATCAGTTCCGTTAATACCATCCTTGCCGTCTTTTCCGACAATACAGCCGAGGTTAATACTTGATGAATCGGAGAAAGCAAGTTCCAATTCACCGTCTGAATTTATAACTACATTAGAAATGCCAATGCCGTCTTTGCCATCTTTGCCGTCTGCACCATTTTGACCGTCTTTTCCGTCCTTACCATCAACTCCGTCTTTACCGTTGACACCGTCTTTACCGTTAGCACCAACTATAACACCAAGATTAGAAGAAGTTCCATCAGAATAAGTTATTACTAATTCTCCGTCAGAATTGATTTCTGATTTTGTAACACCGATACCATCCTTACCGTTAGTACCATCTTTACCATTCTTACCATCAGTACCGTTTTGACCGTCTTTTCCGTCCTGACCGTTAATTCCTACAACTGTACCAAGATTTGTAGATGTTCCGTCTGAATACTTAATAACAAGTTCACCGACAGAATTTACTGTTGTTTCAGTAATTCCGATGCCATCCTTTCCGTCTGCGCCATTTGTTCCGTTAGTACCGTCTTTGCCATCAGCACCATTTTTACCGTCAACACCGTTTGTACCATCCTTGCCGTCCGCACCCTTAATATTGCCGAGATTTAATTGTGTACCGCTTGTTAGAGTAATTTCGAGTTCATTATCTGAATTGATTATTATATTCTGAATACCAACTCCGTCCTGACCGTCAGCACCGTTGACACCATCTTTGCCGTCTTTTCCGTTAAGACCATTTTTACCGTTAGCGCCGTCCTTACCATCTATTCCATTTTTACCGTCTTTACCATCAGCACCATTGATACCGTTTTTGCCATCAGCACCAACTACAACACCAAGGTTAGAAACAGTATTATCTGAATAGGTTAAAACAAGTTCGCCCTTTGAATTGATTTCCGATTTTACAACACTTATACCGTCTTTACCATCAATACCGTTTGTGCCATCTTTACCATCCTTGCCATCTGTGCCGTTAGTTCCGTTGACGCCATCTTTTCCATCCTTGCCGTCAAGTCCGTTTGTACCTATTACATTTCCAAGATTAGAACGTTGCCCGTTCGAATAGGAAAGTACAAGCTCACCGTTTGAATTGATTTCAGCGTTAGTTACACTGACGCCGTCTTTACCATCAGTGCCGTTAATGCCGTCAACTCCATCTTTACCATCAGCGCCATTGATACCGTCTTTGCCATCAGCACCTACTATAATGCCAAGATTAGCAACTGCATTGTCTGAATAAGTTAAGACTAATTCGCCCTTTGAGTTGATTTCGGACTTTATAACGCTAATACCATCTGTACCGTTTTTACCATCAATGCCGTTAGTACCATCCTTACCGTCTTTTCCATCTTTACCATCAATACCGTTAGTACCATCCTTACCGTCTTTTCCATCTTTGCCATCAACACCGTTAATGCCGTCTTTTCCGTCCTTACCATCAACACCGTTAGTGCCATCTATGCCATTCTTACCGTCTGCTCCGTTAAGTCCGTCTTTACCATCAGCACCGACAACTACACCAAGGTTTGAACGCTGTCCGTTTGAGTATGTAAGAACCAACTCACCGTTTGAATTGATTTCAGAATTTGTAACACTGATGCCGTCAGTACCGTTCATCCCGACAACCTTGTCAAGATTAACAGTTTTTCCGTCTGAAAAGTTTAGTACAAGCTGACCGTCAGAATTGATACTTGCATTTGTAATGCCAACACCGTCAATACCATTTGTACCGTTCTTTCCGTCTACACCGTCTTTACCGTTAGTACCGTTAATGCCGTCAGCACCATTTAAACCGTTTGCTCCGTCTTTACCGTCAACACCATTTTTACCGTTAGTTCCGTTTTTGCCATCTTTGCCATTAGAACCATTGACGCCATCCTTACCGTTAATGCCGTTAATTCCGTTTGTACCGTCCTTGCCATTAGCGCCATTCTTGCCGTCAGCACCTATAGCTTTGCCGAGATTTAAGACAGAATTGTCGGACAAGGTTATAAGCAATTCACCATCCGACGAAAAAGAAGCGGTCTTTATGCTTGCACCATCCTGCTTTGATGAAGCTTCAAGTGCAGATATCCATTCTTTTTCAGTGCCTGAATAGCCATTATCTACCGCAATATCATAGGCAGATTTGCCTGAAAGAGAATCAAGCCATTCCTGCACAGTTCCCCCATAGCCGTATTTTACAGCCAATTCATATGCAGAAAGTCCGTTTTCTACTTTTGAATCACCCTTAAACACAACAAAACCTATTGTGCCAAGCAAAAGTAAAATAATCAGAATAACACTTAAAATCTGAAAAAATTTGCTGTTCTTATTCTTTACTTTTTGATATTCATTTGTTTGCTGTTCTGTTTGTTGCCGTAACATATTCATACCTCCGTGTCAATATAGTATATTAGTTTTATTATATTACTCGTTTCGTAAACTGTCAACGCATTTCGTGTTATTATCTAAAAATTTTTGTCAATACCATATAAGATATATACGAGGTGATTTAATGAATTTTGGTGATAGATTAAGGATTTTAATTGACGAACGAGGCATTACACAAAAAGAATTAGCTTCACAATTAAATATAGCTCCCTCAACAGTAAGCAGTTATGTTCAGAATACCCGTGAACCCGATTTTACTACATTAAAATCTCTTGCAATTTATTTTAGTGTTTCAATAGATTATCTTTTGGGGTGTCGAACCAACAAAGCCTCTTCTCGTCAGGAGGATGAACTATTAAGAGTATTTCGCAGTCTTACAGCAGAGCAAAAAGAAGTGTGTATTGAACAATGCAAAGTGTTTGTAAGGCTTAATCAAAAAGCAAGAGCAAAATCATCGTAATCGATTTTGAACAAAATAATTTGTAAAAATAAAACTGCCCTTGACTAAATTATAATCAAGGGCAGATACTTTGTCCTGTGACCCGACCCCCAAAAGTTAGATTTTTTAGGTCTAACTTTTGGGGGTCGGGTCAGTCATATCGGTGCTGTTTTTTGTTTTTATTATAAAGTTTTTTGCTGAATAATCAAAGCTTAATGTTATTCATCTCGTCACCGAGGACATCGGCTATTTCTTTCAGGTGGCCTGTGCGTTTGCCTTTTAGTTTATAGAACTGCAAAAGTCCGTAGCCCGGGTACTCGTTGCCCTCAACCATAACGGGACCGTTCTTTGAAAAGGCGATATCCCAACCGATATATCTCACCTGCGGAATCTTTTCCGCTGCCTCAACAACCATGTCAAGAGCCTCTCGAACGCCTGCAATCTTAACCTCGGAGAACTTTTTGCCTGTCATCGGGTGTTTGTCATAAACATTGCCGTAGTCGTCAATTACATTACTGTCGATTCTGCCGTCTGCATCAAGGCTGAGGTAGAGGTCATTTGTACAGCCGATAACATTTGACTCGTCCTGATTGATACGGAGAGCGTTATTTATTATATGTGCCTTGCCGTCCTTATAGAGCGTAACAACTCGCCATGAATTTACAACGCACGGATTGATTTCGTTGAGGTCATCGCTCTGAACGATTGCTTCCTCAACAAGAAGCTGACCGTTTGCCTTGAGTTCATCATAAAGCTTGTTGCTGTCCTTTACATCGGCAACAGTGATTTTTGAAATGCCGTGACCGCCCTCGCCTGTCGGATCTTTTGCAAAAACGGTTTCTCTGCCGTCAAGGAACTTCCTGAAATCTTCCTTACTGCCTGTGCGAAGGTTGATGAAATCTCTTTTGAGATACTTTTTGAAAAGCTCGTCAAAAACAAGCTTGTCACGAAGAAGAACTATATATTCCTCATCGTTGAGATATTCAAGAATTTTGTAGAAAGTTTTTGCAGTTACAAAGGTTTTTTTCTCTTTAGCCGAAAGATTGATAAAATCACAACGGAAATAGTCCGTGTAGCCTGTACCTCTGATGAGAAAGTTGCGGATTATGTCGAACTTGATATAAGCCTTTGACTTACCGCTGTTCTTGGCGATAATGTCAATGTGCTTATCCATTCTGCTGTGGTTAATATCTCTGAATTTATTCAAAAGCCATTTGTGTACCGAAACTGCCATCTTACTTCTCCTTTACAGCCTTACCGTCTTTTACATAAAATCTCGGATTGTTCTTGCCTATATTCACAAGCGCCTCGGCATTGCCCATACCCGAACTTCTGCCGAACATTCCAACTGTTATGCCGTCACCGAGGAGTGTTACCTCGTCATCAATTTTTACCGATGAATCAACCTTAACAGCCGTCATATTCATACACATCTCACCGACAACAGGATATTTTTTGCCGTTGATAACAACCTGTCTGTTGTGATTTGCGTGACCGATACCGTTGTTGTAGCCGACAGGAAGAATTGCAAGAATAATATCCTCATCTGCCGTATATGACGCATTGTAGCCGAACCACTCGCCCTTGTTCACCTTTTTAAGCTGAAGAATACGGGTTTTCATCTTCATAGCCGGCTGTAAATCTATCTTTACATCAAAATATGTTTCGCTGATGCTGTACTTCTTAATGAAGTAATTGTTTCGCATTTTGCGGAGTTTGTCCTTTGGCGAATTTGAAAGAGAATCGGGGGCAACATTGTAGCCGTAGATTGCAATGCCCATTCTCACTCCTGTTGTAAAAGGCTGTTTCGGGTGGGTGAGCATTGAAACGGAACTGCCCATATGGACAATCGGGATTTTCTTCAAATCAATAAGCGATGTAAGCTCCTTGAAGTTTCTGACCTGCTCGTCCCAATGGGGATCAAAAATTCCGGCTGTTGCAAAATGCTGATAAATTCCCTCAAGAACAAAATTTGAACCGTTAATCATATCAACGGCAGTTTTAACCTCGTTCTTATCCTTGAAGCCGAGGCGGTTAAATCCTGTATCAATCTGGAGATGAACCTTGAAATTGCAGTCAATGTTCAAATCAAGCAACCTTTTGAGGTAGTCAAGCTCATTCACGGCAATGGTGAGATTAAGCCGCTTTGCCTCCTCAATTCTCGAAAGATGAACCGGATGCAGGCACAAAAGCGGAGCGTCCTTGTTGACCTTACGAAAGCTTTGAGCCTCCTCAAGAGAGGACACGGCAAAATAGTTAATGCCGTTTTTGTACATTTCATTTGCCACTTCCATACCGTGACCGTAACCGTCACCCTTGAGAACGGCAATAAAATATTTGTAGTCGCTGTATTTTTGTGTTATCGCACGGGCATTTGCACCTATTTTGTCAAGGTCAATTTCAACATATGAATCCAGCATTCCAAAGCCTCCGTTAATACACTATATCCTTAGAATTATAGCATAATTGCATGGGTAAATCAATAGCGATATTGAACAGTAACGGCGTACGGTTCGGGCATAAAATTGAAAATTGAAAATGTAAAATAGAAAATTATGGTTGGGAAGACAATTTGCAAGAGTGAAAAACATTGTCGCCCGACCGTTTTTGTATATATGGAAGTTGTTGCAAATTTGTATGTGCAGATATTATATGCCTGTAGATAGCCACGCAAAGATTTGTACAAATTAAAATTATATAAATAAAGCAAAAATTGCATCAATGCCGTATCGGACATTGGTGCAATTTCCTAATCTAACTATCTTCCGGAAAGGACTGCGGTGTACCACCGCAGTCCTAAATTTTCATTTTCAATTTGCCAACGGCTTGCCGTTATATAAGTCCGACAATGTACCTCTGAACTGTGGTTGCGTCAATGACGGTAATATCGGAATCAAAGTTCACATCGGAGTTTATACGCTCTATCTCGTTCTGATTGACGATACCCACAATTGCTTTCTGAATTGCGGTTGCATCGGCAATATTTATTTTGCCGTCACCGTTTGCGTCACCGTAATATGCCTTTTCGGCTGAATTGGTGCTTGTAGTCATAACATAGTTTGTCATACCGATTGCAAGGTTGCCCTTGTCAACTCTTTTTACATACTGCAAAGTTGCCTTGTTGTTCGGAGAATCCGACACGGCAACATACATTGCGTCGCCCTTGAGAACCATGCCGTAGCAAAGCCTGCCCGATGACACCGACACACCGTTGATGTCGGATACGGCAACTGCCTGTCTACCTGTTTCAACATCGTATGAATACACGGCGTCGGAGGTATTAAAATACAGAGTATCGTTGTATTTTTCAAGGCTCATAAATGTATTTATCCAGTAGGAATTACCGCCTGCGCTCCATCTTTCGTTCAATTTCAGCTTTTTCTCATATGTATTGCTGTCAAGATTGTATTTTAACAATGCACCCTTGTTAGCTGAAGAATTGTTGTTGACAAAGCCGTAAAATTCACCGTTAACTTCGCAAAGCCTTGTGTCGAAATTATGGATTTCGTAATTATCATATTTGGTCGAATTTGCACCGTAGCTTATTGTGTAATCATAGTGCTTTGACGGAAGATTCTGAATGGCATTGTCACTCAAAAGGAAGTATGTATGCTGAGCGTGTCCCGGTCTGTCATTAATAGGATCATCCCATGTAACATCAACATTATACCAAGCGTTGCCGATATGAACCTTGTTCCACATATGGTTCATTGAGCTTGAAACAACAAGTTCGGAGTCTATTCCGACAAGTGAAAGTATGTAGGAATACGCAAGTGCATAGCCCTGACATACGGAAGTTTTTTCAACAAGCGAATTGTAAATATCAGCCTTGTTGTAATCTGATGTGCTGTACTCGCTCATAATGGCAAGCTCATCGTGGATTACAAGAGCCTTTTCGGAATCGGTCATATCCTCTTTCACAAGTGAAAGTATTCTCTCGGTTTCTTTATCAAGCAACTTTTTCTGTGTTGCATACTCGCTCTTGCTGATTGTGTACTCGGGATAGATTGACGCAACCTTATCCTCTAACGGATAGTAGGAGTACGAAAATCCCTGATTCACATAGTAAAGCTCCGGATGAGTCAAGGTCAGCACCTTAAAAAATTCCGCAGCATCGCTTCTCGGAACATTAAGACTGTTGATATCAATTTCCTCGTCAAAATTTTTAAGGCTGTCAAGAACCATACCTTCAGCCTTACCGTATTTGTCGTACATTGTTTTGTTATAAAAAATTTTGCCCTCTTTCGGCGCAGTGTATGCCGAGGCTGTGAAAATGCCCGTTGACACCGCACATGATACCGAAACCGCCACCGTGAGCATCAGTGCAAAAAATTTACCCGTTAATTTTTTCATGTATATTTCCCCTTCTTGAGTCAAAGATGCAAAATGCACAAAAAAATTTGATTTTCTCTGACTTTTACAACTAAATTATACCATTTACAGACACAACAATTCAATTCACATAAACACCGAAGTTATGAACACTAATTTGTCTGTTTATACAAAAATTTAGTATAATCACAGATAAAACGCAATAAAACACAATAAAACGCAATAAAGCACACTAAACTATACCGTCATACAATCTGCTTTTTGCACATACAATCTATTACAGATGTCCCCCTAAGGAGGACAGACAGGAGGGCTGTATGTGAAAGGTATCGTAGAAGAAAGAGCGGCAATGCTCGGTGAATACATAATCGAAAGCAAGGCAACCGTGAGAAGTACGGCAAAAAAGTTCGGTGTGAGCAAAAGCACCGTGCATAAGGATGTCAGCCAACGGCTAAAGGTACTTAACCCTGCACTTTACCGACAGGTGAGGGAAATTCTTGACACCAACAAAAGCGAAAGGCACATAAGAGGCGGTCTTGCAACAAAAAAGAAATATCTGCAAAAGAAAGCATCCGAAAGCGAAAAAAGCTGAAAATCAACTGCAATACGGCTCATACACCATACAAAACCGCATTTTCAGAGTATATTTTGGGTATTTTGGAACTTTACTTTTTATGACTTGCGTTGTATAATGGAGTGTAAATATTTTCAGATTTGTCTATAGTTTGTGTACGGCAGTGGTTAATGCACGGCTGTACCTGAGGAGAAATTAAAAATGAGAAAAATTCCCTTTTCGCCGCCTGACCTTTCTCAGGCAGAAATTGACGAAGTTATAAAGGTTCTGAAATCGGGCTGGATTACAACAGGCCCCGAAACAAAGCTTTTTGAAAGCCGTATTGCAGAAAGATGTCACACGGAAAAGGCTGTCTGTCTTTCATCGCAGACCTCTTGTGCCGAACTTACTCTGCGTATTCTCGGCATCGGTCCGGGAGATGAGGTTATCGTTCCGGCATACACCTACACGGCAACCGCATCAATCATCTACCATGTGGGCGCAAAGCCTGTTATGGTTGACTGCAAAAGCGGCAGCTTTGAAATGGACTACGATAAAATGGAGGCGGCAATCAACCACAATACAAAGGTTATCATTCCTGTTGACCTTGCAGGTGTTGTGTGCGATTATGACCGTATTTTTGAGGCTGTTGAAAGAAAGAAAGGCGTTTTCAATCCACGCAACGAGCTTCAGGAAAAGTTCGGCAGAGTTATTGTTATGGCTGACGGCGCTCACGCATTCGGTGCGCAATGGCACGGTAAAATGTGCGGTGAAATTGCCGACTTCACAAACTTCAGCTTTCACGCTGTAAAAAATATGACAACTGCCGAGGGCGGTGCGGCTGTTCACCGTTCACATGACGGAATTGATGAGGAAGATATGTACAAGCAGTATATGCTTCTCTCGCTTCACGGTCAGACCAAGGACGCATATCAAAAAAACAAAGTCGCATCGTGGGAATATGATGTCGTTGACACTCAGTACAAGTGTAATATGACCGATGTGCTTGCCGCAATCGGTGTGGCTCAGCTTGAACGCTACGATCAAATGCTTGACCGCAGACATCAGCTTATAAAGCTTTACAACGAAGAATTTAAGGATTTGCCTGTTCAGGTGCTTAATCACTGCGATGAAAACCACCGCAGCAGCGGTCACCTTTACTTTGTAAGATTTATCGGCAAAGACGCAGAATACCGTAACAAGTTCTATAATATGATGGCTGACCACGGCGTAATGTGCAATGTCCACTTCAAGCCGTTGCCGTTGCTTTCGGCATACAGCAAGCGTGGTTTCAAGATTACCGATTATCCGAATGCGTATAATATGCACAAAAACCAGCTCACCCTCCCGATGAACTCAACTCTCACAGACGATGAAGCATGGTATGTAATCGAAACATTCAAGCAATGTATGAAAACTCTTAAATAACGGCGAGTCGCCGGCAGCGTGTCGCTGCGCCCTGTTCGTGAAGACAGTTTGCGATAGTTCAAACATTATCGCCCGAGCGTTATTTTTTAATTGAAAGTTGAAAATGGAAAATTAAGGTTGGTGGTGTACCACCGCCTGTAATTTGAGAAGACAGTCAGATAAATAAAATGCATCAGATGCCCGGTAAGGCTCTGATGCATTTTTGTTTTGTAAGGAATCTGTAGGGGCGTTCATTGGACGCCCGCTAAGTAACGGCAGAAAATCTATGTTAAATCCAATTATATAAATGTTGCAAAGTTACTGCTATAATGTAGCGGCGAACCGTGTTCGCCATTTTAAACGATTGTAAAATCGGTTCGACCTAATACAAAATATTTGTTTATTATTTTGTTTGATATATCAAAGATTATGTACGGGCATTTTATTCGTTTTGGTTTTGCAACCAAAACGATTGGCGAACACGGTTCGCCGCTACAGATTATACATATCATTCATCACATCAAAACATCTTTATAAAACAAATCCATTCATCAAAGCGGGCGCCCAATGAGCGCCCCTACGATTTGCAAAGAAAATCAAAAAGTCAGGAAACTATGTTTCCTGACTCTAATTGCTGCATATCATATTTTCAGCTAAATTAAATTCACTTTTAGCTGTCCGTCAGGACAATTTAGCTATCCGCAGGATAATTCAGCTTGCGTAGCAAATTTAGCTCACGCTTGCGTGAATTTAGCTGACGAAAATCAAGGATTTTCGTCAATACCCCCACCTGTCAAAAAATCTGACAGTCTGATATGTCAGGATATAGTTCTGACTTTCGTGGAAAGCGCTCTGAACCATATCGGGATTATACATATACATAATGCGGTGCTGAACGGCATCCTTGTTTTCGTCAAAGATATAGCTTACCGCCTGAATACATTCCTGATTTGTGCCGATTTTGGTACTGCCGGTATAATGGCAGTTCTCGATAACCGAGGCAACTGTCGGATAACCGTCAAAGCACATTGCATCTTTTACCGACTGAGCAATGAGCGCCGCTCCTATAAAACCGCCCGAACCGAATTCGCCCATGCAAAGCCTTTCAAGAAGATCCCTGTCCTCATCGGTAAGCGTTACCTTGGAGCATTCATAGGTTTTGTCCGGATTGTCAATTGCCACAAGATAACCTGCGTCCCATTGAGATTGGTAATCGACAGGCTCTTTTGGCGGAATTGCCGTAGCAAACGGAACGGTTGCCTGTGTTGTTGTCACGGGCTGAGTTGTCGCTTTTGTTGCCTTTGTGGCTTTTGTCTGAGGCTGAGTTGTTGCCTTGGTTGCTTTAGGCTTTGCCGTTGTTGTTTCAACGGGTACGGTTGTTGCGGAAACAGTTGTTGCCGGAACAATCTTCCGAATATTCGGATTTACCCTTGCCATTGCCGATTCTGTCGGAGTTTCTCCGGCATTGAGAGTACCGTTTGAGCAGACGAACTGCAAAACTACCAAAACGGATACTACAACAAGCACAACCGACAAAACCTTGTTTATATTTTTATTAAAAAACTTCATCGTTTCACCGCCGTTTAATACTTCTAAACACAAATGACGCACAAAAAGACACGCTGTCACACATATAATAATTATACCACGGCATGCATTTCTTTTCAATTTGAGCATTCTACAAAAATGAACTGCCTTTTTTAAACAATATTACCTAAGCGGACAAATTATTACCATAAACAAAAGCCGACGCATATGCACCGGCTTTTTATTTTGAAAATACTTATTTAAAATGACTGTTTCTCGGCTCTTCTGTACTTTGAAGGTGTTGTTTCGTAGTACATTTTGAATGCTCTGTTAAAGTTTGAAATGTTGTTGAAGCCCGACATACCTGCAATTTCGATAACGGGAGTGTCCGTTGTGGTAAGAAGCATTGCGGCCCTTGTCAGTCTGAGCTCGTTAAGGTAGTTTACAAATGTTGTATTCATAAGCTCCTTAAAGAGATGCGACACATAGTAACGGCTGAGACCTGTTGTCTGAGCTATTGTATCAAGAGTAATGCTGTCGCAGAAGTTGTTGTTGATATATTCCGTAATTCTGCGGAGAGCACGGTACTTTTTGCCCTGAGCCTCAACATCACAAATCTTAACAAGGCCCGATGAGAAAAGAATATAGAAAATGTCGTACATTTTGCCGTGAACAAGAATCTGGAAGAACTCGTGCTTTTCATTCTCGGCAGAAATAACCGTGTTCATATCGTCAATAAGATTGTTATAACGGTAGTCGCCTCTCGTAACCTTTGCAAAGTGAGTGCAGTTGCCTGTTACAAGACCTCTGATCAGACTCTGCGGAATAAACTCCTGAGTGAGCGATGCAGGATTTGAAAGGTTAAGAAGAATAACGTCAACTCTTGCGTTGCCTGTATTATTAATTTTGTATCTCTGATTAGGTGAAATAAAGTAAATGTCGCCTGTTGAGAGCGAATAAGTGTCAGCACCCATTTCAACAGTCATATAGCCGTCCCTTACAACAGCCACAAGAACCTCGTTGTGAACATTCCACATATTGCTGTCAATAATCATCTCACCGCAGACTACTCTGTAAGCTGAACTGGATGCGGTTGCCGAACGCAAGAAATCAAAATTCATAATAATAACCCCGATTCTAAAAAATTATGTTTTCAAACATTTTGTGTCTAAAAACAACACAAATAATCACTGCAACAATATAATAGACTTTATGCACAATAAAGTCAATAATTACGACAAATGTGCAAAAAATAAATGTATAAACTGCAATTAGTGCAAATTTTAAATATTCCGCTGTCTGCTGTATGTTAATTGATTTTTAATTCTACGCAATAATGTATCAATTTTTCTACTGATAATTGTTATGATTGTTTCCGAATCAGACATTATTATTTAACGATTTTAATATGAAATATTGCCAACCGTATGGCAATTAAAATGAATCGTTTACATTTTCAAGCTGCTTTTTAAATTCATCAACAACATTTTGCGGTGATACAATTCTGACCTTTCCGCCAAGACCGAATACCCAAGCGTAGAACTGTTTGCTTGTCATAATATCAACCGATACACCGAATGTTGTGTCGCTTTCCTTTGTAACAAAAATATCCCTGCCGAACCTGTCAACAATAACACCTATGCAGTCATTGTCAACCGACAGCTTAACCGTAGCTTTTTCACCGCCGAACATTGAGAAAACGCCCTTTGAATAATCTGCAGGATCAAATTTTTCAAAGGTCTTTCCCCCGTCACGCTCATCGTCAAGCACCTCGATATCGTCCATTTTGTCAACTCGGTAATGCTTTATACTGTCGGCACAGGTGTCATAGGCAATGAGATAGTAATTCTCATCATCCCAGCACAGCGCCCACGGGGATGCCGTGTATCCGCCGTTCCTGATTTTTTCACGCTTGACAATTCGCTCCGTTCCCGAAAAATCGAGTTCCCAACGGTAGTATTTGAACGAGATTTTGCGGTTGAGTGCTATTGCATTCTGAATTTTGTCAACCGAATAATAAATTCGTTCATTCATTGTTTTGGCTCTGTTTGCGACAAAAACCTGCCGTTGCAGTTCCTTGCCGTCGTGAACACTTGCAAGCCCTTCAAGCTTATGAATGAGGGAAATGCTCTTTTTTTCGGTAATGAATTTTGAGCTTTGAATTGCGTCAACAAGAAGCTTCAACTCGGGCAGTTCAAATTCTCTGCTTGCAACATAATATTTAACGGTTGATGATTTGCTCTTGCAGATGTCCATTCCGAATTTTTCAAGCACCTGCAAATCATCGTAAAGACTTTTTCGCTCCGCAGTAATTCCGTACAACGCAAGCTCTGCCAGAATTTCACTTGAAGTCAGCCCGTGATTTTCATCGGTCTTTTCAAGAAGAATTTTCCGCAGATACAAAAGTTTCTGTTTTTGCATAGGATTTCTCGACATAATACAGTCCCCCTCAAAGGATTATATATTTTTATGTGTTCATTATATCAAATTTTAGCCTAGATTTCCATATATTTTTACGGTGAGCCACCGTTCCCAATTCGTGTAGATAGTTTGTAATATCAAAAACATATCATGCCCGAGCGTAGAATTGTAATTGTTTATTTAATCCTCCCACATAGCGAGCCGCCGTTCCCAATTCGAGAACAGAAATTTTCTGCCATTACTAACGGGAGGCCACGGTTTTCCTCTGCAATTAAACAGTTAAATTCATATAAAATAAAAATTGCATCAATGCCGTTTCGGGCATCAATGCAATTCATTTATCTTAACTATCTTCTCGAAAGGTCTGCGGTGGCACACCGCCGACCATAATTTTCCATTTTCAATTTTCCATTTTACATTAACTACTAAATCCGCTCATCATGCCCGTAAGCATTACGACAAGCGGCATTGTTGCAAGTGAAAATACCGTAGTTGCGGCAACGATACTAACCGACAGCTCAACATCCTTGTTGAACTTTGTTGCAAACATAGTTGTTGTTGCGGCAGTAGGGGCTGATGTGGCAATTACGCAAGCCATGGTAATTATGGGTGTGACACGGCACAATGACATTACAACCGCTGTAATCATCGGTAAAGCAATCAGACGGACTGCCGAAGAAAAATATACGCCCTTGTCAGTGAACGCCTTTTTAAAGTCAGCCTGTGAAAGGTAAAAACCTATAATAAGCATCGGGAGCGGAGTGTTCAGAACTGCAAGATATTCAACCGGTTGACTGATTATGTACGGAAGCTTAAAACCTGTAATAAACAGGATAATTGCAAGAAGGACACCGATAAGGCCGGGGTTGAGAACAAGCTTTTTGAATGAAAGCTGTTTTTTGTCACCGCTCATTGAAACAAGTCCGTGCGTCCATACAAAAATGTTGAATACGGCAACGAAAATTGAGCCGTAAAACCAACCGTCATCACCAAGAATTGCCTTCTGGAGGGGCAAAGACATAAATGCACAGTTTGAATAGATTGTTGCAAAGCGGATAACAGCCTTACGGCTTTCATCTTTATCATGAAAAATCAGGTTACAGATAAGTATTGACACAGCGAAAATAAGTGCAGAGCAGGCAACGCAAATTATAAGTCCGCTCAAAAGTTCAAACGAGAACTCCCGCTGAAAAGCAGAAATCATAACGCAGGGCGTCACAACATACAATACTATATCGGTCATGTGACGGGCGGAAAAATCGGTGATAATTTTCTTCTTACCGCAAATAAAACCGACTGCAATCAAAATGAACAGTACAAGCACCTGTTGTGCAATAATGATGAAATTCTCTCCCATAAATCATTCTTCTCTCTTAAATTAATCGCTATCATTTTAGCACAGTTGCAAGAGGTTTTCAAATGATGATGTGCTTTTTTTCGTTTTTTTTGACAGAAAAAACGACATAGTTCACAAATATGAGTTAATAACATTGTGCATTTCAACTAACAGGAATTTTATTTTTTCGCAAATATGTATTAACCGCCGAATTTTTGTACAGTTTATTGACATTTTTTACTCTGAAATGTATAATATTTACAAAAGATAAAACTTTTATTTCTGCAATATTTTATTACTTTGAAAGAAGGATTTATTATGGCAACAACAAAGAAAACAACTGCAAAAACAGCCCCTGCAAAAACTGCTCCCGTTAAGGAAGAGCCTGTAAAAAAGACTGTTGCAAAGGCTGAGCCTGCTAAGACTGTTGCTGCAGCTGCAAAGAAGGCTGAACCCACAAAGACAGAAAATGTAAAGGTTGAAACTGTTAAGAAAGCAGAACCCGTTAAAAAGGCTCCTGTTAAGAAAGCAGCTCCAAAGAAGGTTGCTCCAAAGAAGCCCGTTCCGGTTGAAACAAAGGTTAATTTCTTCGTAGAATATGCAGGCGCACAGGTTCCTGTTGAAGAAGTAATCAAAAATGTTAAGGCTACATACGGCAAGGATGCAAAGGAAATTTCAATCTATCTCAAGCCCGAAGAAAGCAAGGCATACTTTGTTGCCGACGGCAACGCAGAAGAAATGGATGTATTCTTCTGCTGATTGCAATAGATTTTGAATTTAAAACACAAGCTTTAAAGACCGCTCAAAAGAGCGGTCTTTTGTTGTTTTAAGATGAATGTTGCGAAAAATCGTAGTGCGGATATTATTCGCCCCACGACCAAACAGTTAATTTCATATATAAAAAACGGTCGGGCGACAATGATTTGCATTTTGCAAACTGTCGTCCGACTTTGATTTTTAACTTTCAATTTTCCATACGCTCGGGCAATTTAACCCTCGCACTTGTAAAACTAACTTCTCGAACGGGGAACGGCGGTTCGCCGTATTATCTGTCTTTCAAATCAACATATTCCTTGTTTTCGGAAATGCTCATATATGCAGGACGGATAATCTTACCGCAGTTGATAAGCTCCTCAAGTCTGTGTGCGCTCCAACCCGTAATACGAGCTGTTGCAAAAAGCGGAGTATAAAGCTCACACGGAATATCAAGAAGGCTGTAAAGAAGTCCGCTGTAGAAATCGACATTTGCGGCAACACCCTTATAGATTTTACGCTTTCTGCCGATAACCTTCGGAGCCAGTCTTTCAACTCTCTCATAAAGATCAAATTCATCATTGTGACCTTCGGCAAGCGCAAGCTTTTTAACAGCACCGTGAAGAATCTGCTGACGGGGGTCGGAAATTGTATAAACTGCGTGTCCCATACCGTAGATAAGACCTTTTTTATCAAAAGCCTGCTTGTCAAGGAGCTTCTCAAGATAATCTTCAAGAGCGTCCTCGTCCTCCCAGTCCTTAACATGCTTTTTGAGATCCTCAAACATATAGTAAACCTTAACATTTGCACCGCCGTGCTTAGGACCTTTGAGTGATGCAAGTGCCGCAGCTACTGCCGAGTATGTATCAGTACCCGAAGATGTTACAACATGTGTTGTAAATGTTGAGTTGTTACCGCCGCCGTGTTCCATATGGAGAATGAGCGCCATATCAAGAACCTTTGCCTCAAGCGGAGTATAGTGTCTGTCGGGACGAAGAAGCGACAGAATAACCTCGGCTGTTGACATTGTAGGCTCTGCACGGTGGATATAAAGGCTGTTATCACGCTGATAGTGATTATATGCGTGATAGCCGTAAACCGACAAAAGAGGGAATACGGAGATAAGCTGTATACACTGTCTTAAAACATTGTCGATTGATGTATCGTTAGCGTTCTTATCATAGCAGAAAAGTGTGAGAACACTTCTTGCTATTGAATTCATCATATCGTTACTTGTGGCCTTGAGGATAACATCACGAACAAAGTGCTGAGGAAGGGTTCTGTACTGAACGAGAAGCTTCTTAAAATCTTTAAGCTGTTCTTCGTTAGGCATATCGCCAAAGAGAAGAAGATATGTAACCTCTTCAAAACCGAAACGGTCATCCTCAAGAATACCGTCAACGATATCCTTTACATTATAGCCCCTGTAACGAAGCTCACCCTCGCAAGGAACAAGCTTTCCGTCAACAAGCTTATTCTGTGTGATTGTAGAAATATATGTAAGACCTGTGAGAACACCCTTACCGTCAAGGTCACGCAGACCTCTTTTTACATTGTACTTACTGTATAAATCTGTATCAATAACGGAGTTATGCGTCATTTTCTGAGCCAGAGCATGAATCTGCGGTGTAACATCCGAATACTCGCTGTTTGTCATAAAAAACACTCCTTTTTAAAATTCACAATAAATTGAAACTATATTTTATATATTATAGCACATTTTTTAAAAAAAGAAAAGGTACAATTCTTGCAGAAGTGTCATAACGATTTTAAACCTTATATGTAGAATTTGCATAATTTTCTGTCTTTTTATTCATCATTATGCAACTTTCGGGATGTTTATTTATAAATGAAGTATAATTTTGACGGATATAAATCTGCAATCCGTCATTTGAGAGTTTAGGGCAGAAAAATACGGAGCAGGAAAAACCTGCTCCGTAAAAAATAACATTATTTTATTACTTGAGATATGCGCCGTTAGTGCCGATCTGACCGTCAATTCCGGTGAAACCGTCTGCACAGCAAACATAAACTCTCATATTAGCCCTACCAACAGAAGATACTGTAAGTGTGCCGTCTGTAACATACTTAACATCGCCTGTAACTGCATCAATATACTTGCCGTTAGGAAGGTTCTTGAATGTAGCACCGCCTGAGATAGTTACACAAGCAAGGCTGTCTGTAGCGCCCTGTGTGTAACGGCGAACGAATGCCATATTACCGTCAACATAAGTCTTGCTTCTTGTATACTGACCCTTCTGAAGTGCAGGAACTGCTCTTCTGATTCTGTTGAGCTGCTGAATATGAACAGCGAGAGGTGCTTCAAGTGTGCTTGCAACAGCACCGCTTGCATTAGAATATGTACCAAAGTCTGTTGCTGTTACGTCGCCCTCGAGGTAGTCACCGAAGTATGCACGACCTGTTGTTGAGAGAGGTGCGTTAGGACCTACGTCCATAGGAACACCCTTCTGGAACTCAAGTTCAGAACCGTAGTAAAGACACGGAATACCACGGAAAGTAAAGAGTACATCAAGGTTCTCAGCCCATGACTGTGTACCGCCGTCGTAACGGCTGTCCATATCAGGACCGTAGTCGTGAGAATCAACATATGTTACATTCCATGATGAGTCATTGTAGTACGGATCTTCTTCACAAGCACGGGTAAATGCGTTGCTTGCATTTGAGAAGTTCCAATGCATCGGGAAGTCGATTACGCTTGTGCCGTTTGACTTGCTGTAATCAGGTGTGTGATACTTAAGACCGTCAAGATAAACATTATCAGATGTGGGCTGATTTGCTGTACTTGCGTTGCTGTCATAGTGCTTAAGTGTAAGATTAATGTTTGCAGCCTGATCATTTGTAAATGAATCGATGTACTGGCTGTCTGATTCAGCCCATGTATAGAACGGAGCTGAAATTGCAGGAATGTTGTGGTTCCAGAATTCACTTACACGAGTACAAACCTCACCAAAGATGAAGAAGTTTTTACCGCCTGTCTTGAGCCATGACGGGAAGTAATACTGGTTAAGTGTAAGTCTTGAAACGTGCTTTTCAGTATCAAGTCTGAAAGCGTCAACACCCATGTTGATATAGTTGTTATAAACGTCGTTAAGGTAATTAGCAACTGTAGGATTCTCTGTGTTGATATCAACGCAGTCACCGGCAATCTGACCTGTCTGTACAGTCGGGCTTTCCCAGCTGAGGTCTTTGAAGTGGTGATAGTAGTTTTCCGTGTCGTGATTACCGGAGTCAAGCTCCTTAGTATCCTTCATGATATTAAGTCTTGCGGCATACTGATACTTAGGCTCAAGGTCATCGTAGTTCGGGAATGTTTTAGCAAAGTCGCTTCCCTCAATAACCTTCATGCAATCTACAGAAGCAAGATCCTGAATTGAGTCGTATTCCTTTGTAAACATAGGAGCAAGAGTTGCCTCACCGAAGTTACCTGAATGGTTAACTACGATATCCTGAACAATCTTGATGCCCTTTTCATGAGCGGCATCAATAAGATCCTGATATGTAGCGCCGTCACTCTCGTAACGAACATCAACTGTTGAGAAGTCCATTGCATGGTAGCCGTGGTAATCGTAGCCTGACGCATTTGTTACAACAGGAGTAATCCAGATTGCGCTGAATCCGAGAGCCTTAATATAATCGAGCTTGTCGATAAGTCCCTTGAAGTCACCACGCCATGCGGGATCGCTGTCGGGGTTGTTTGCCTGTGAGTCGTCCCAGCAATGAACATCGTTACCTGTGTCACCGTCATAGAAACGGGTTGTGATTACAAAATAAATTGTGTCTTCACGCATGTCAACACGGTCAAATTCCTGCATATCTTCAGGATTTTTGCTTGACCATCTCTTATTTTTGTACCACCACTCGCCTGTGTTTCTTGTGAGTTCCGCAGACTGCTTTCCGTTTGTAACAAACATCATATTGATTTTTGTTACATCGTTGAAAGTGTACTTGTAGTAGTTGTTTCCCTCGGAAGTCATCTTAACGCCGGGGTACTCCGTGCTGATGTTTTTCGGAAGACTGTTCCAATAATAGATTGTGGGCGTGCCTTCCTCACAGTAGTAATGTACTGTGATTGTGCTTGATGCCGAAGTGTCGTTATCGTCATCTGTATTAGCCGCACTTACGGACATAACAGATACCGTGCAAATTACGCAAATCGACAAAATCAAAGCAAGCAATTTTTTGATTTTTGCCATAGATTTTCCTCCTTTTGTTATACTTTGTACAACATAACATACAATTATATTATAATTTAGACAGCCTCATATATTTTTCTTTTAAAGAATTATTACAACTTTGATGCCGCCAAAGATTAAGCCCTCAATTTGGCTATTATATACAAAAAGGAGCGACAGATTCTGTTTTTTCAACTCTTTTAAAGGGTTAAGTCAAATCTGACGCTCCGTTAAATTATATTTTATATTTTCAAGCTTATATTAGGTTCAAACTCTGCAACTATTGCTTTAAAACGAATTTATCAAGTGTGTTTGCAATACCGTCGTTATCGTTTGATTCGCAGATGTAATCGGCAATCTTCTTTACATCGGTTTCAGCATTACCCATTGCAACGCCGAAGCCTGCATAACCTATCATTGTCATATCGTTGTAATTGTCACCGAAAGCGGCAAGTTCTTCCCTTTTAATCTTGAGTTTATCAAGCAAAAGCGGAAGCATTGAGCCTTTTGTAACACCAAACGGCATAATCTCAAGAAAATAAGGTGCGCTTTTATATACATCGAGCAAGCCGTCATAACGGTCTGCAAGAATTTTCTGATACTTATCAAGCTCATCAGGTTCGCCTGCAAGAAGAATTTTGTTGATATCAAATCTTACAGATGAGATAAAATCGTCAACAACAACCATTTCGGCCTTGATAACGTCCCTTTCAACATAGGTATAGTCGTTCACCTTATTATCCGAGATGATTCGCCTGTCATCGTATGTGTTGATTGTAATGTTTGAATCCTTCAAAACATTCACAATGTCGGGAAGATATTCAAGCGGAAACAGCTTGCTCACCATAGTTTCGCCTGTTTCGCAATTGATAATCCTGCCGCCGTTGAAAGCCATAATAAAACCGCCGAAACGGTCAAGCATAAGGTCTTTTGCTATCGGCATAATTCCTACGGGATGTCTGCCTGACGCAAGAATAATTTTCTTGCCCTGCTTCTGCGCCTCCATAAGAGCATATCTTGTACGGGGAGTAATCTCCTTTTGGGAGTTTGTCAGCGTACCGTCAATGTCAAGCGCTATTAATTTGTAATCCATGAAACCACCCTTAACATATCAATTTCTAAACACAATCAGTATGTTACGGTCAAATTTGACCGTATAAAATATACCACAAATCGCCCAAAAATGCAACTAAAAAGCCGATTTTAGCCCATATAAAAGCTATTTTCACCATTTTTCCGCTTTGTCTTTTTCGCCAACAAAAAACGGACGAAAAGAGAATTTTCCTTTCGTCCGAAATTAAATATATTCAGCTTTTATTTATTCTTCCGATTTTGTATCGTTGTCGGATTCAGCCTTTTGTTGCAATTTTTCCTTCTGCAAACGGTCTATAATTTCGTTGATGTCGCTGTCCTTCGGTGATTTGTCATGTCCCGTAAGTATTCGTATTATAACGATAAGCTCATCAATGAATATCAGCAGCAGCGCCGCAATAAAAATCAGCAGTCCCCACGGTGAGAAGAAAAGGTTGTACAATGTGTCAATGAATCCAAGCTTGCACACCATAATATAAAGCACATCTTCGGTTGAAATTTCCGGGTCGGGAGCATCGTTAGCAATGCCCTTTGTCTGTAGCTTGTATGTGCCGTCAGAGGTTTTATACGGTGCAACTACAACCTTATGAGTCACGAGAAGTCCCTCGGTCTGCCCACTGCCGCGATAGGTGATAATATCGCCGACCTTGAGGGCGGTCGGATTGTCAACGCTCTTTCCGAGAATAACATCGCCGATCATAAGCTCGGGCTGCATACTGCCCGTTGAAACTCGAAGCACGGAATATCCGAAAAGCGAAGGTGTTTTTCCGTTCACCTTTGAACCCATAAACACAATTACGGTCAGCACAAGTATTGCAAGCACTCCCCAGCAAATTATATTTTTAATTATCCGCAGGGTTTTGCGAAGCTTTGATTCATGCCTTTTCTTTATTCTATTTTTTGATTTTGGGTGTTCGGTTGTTACAGATGTCACTTCAACCGCATTTTCAAAATCGTTATTTTTATCCATAAATTCCTCCACGGCAAGTTGCCGTTCTCAGTTCGTGTCAGTAGGGGCGGTCATTGGCCGCCCGCCTTGATGAAATTATTTGTTTATCCACATAGCTTTTGATGTGCTAAAAGTAGTGTACAATATGTTCATACACATATGTTTTGATATAGCATAAATCATGCATCCAAATTTGCACGAAATTGCTTGCAATCGTGTGCAATGCACACGAACCGGAGATCTGACACAAACTATTTGTTTATTAACACATTATTTTATATAACAATATGCGTATATGTTCGTTTTGGTTTTACAACCAAAACGATTGGCGAACACGGTTCGCCGCTACAGTATAACAACAACTTTGCAACATTTATCGGATTTTGTTGCAAACACTATATATTTTTCTACCCTTGCTTGCGGGCGGATTGTATTCTCTGCTACCGATTATAAATTATAATAAAAAAGGGCTGTAAAAACAACCCTTTTGGAAATTTAAAATTTTAAAATTTTAAAGTGAAATTTGCAGATCGCCAAGTGAATATTCAGCGTCGGATGCTGTATCGTTTTTGATATACCAATACACCTTTGTAACAACAGGATCGCTGTCGGCTTTGCCTTCAATCTTCATATTCGTAACAATCGGAATATACGAGCTTTTAACCGGTTCTTTGCTTACGGTAAGCACACATTTTGCCGTTATTTTATCACCGTACGCACCCGTAGATGTAACAGTAACAGTAGTCTTGCCTGCCTTTTTGGCAGTAACCTGACCGTTATTGTCAATTGTTGCAACACCAGTATTTGACGATGTGTAAGTCACTGTACCCTGTGCCGTTGCGCTTAAGTCAAATGTCTCACCTACTACAGCTTCTGCTTTAGAATAAAAACTTGAAATTCCGGCAGACTGAGCTGACTGTTTCATAGCTGTAGATTTATCTGCTTTAAAAACATAAGTATTATTCTGATCTGTAATTTTTAAATCAAAACCGAACCAATCTTTAGAATTACCATTATCATGCCAGAGCTTCGCGTGGTCGTGTTCCATAGGAATTGTAACATATGATATATTATAATCTACATTATCATAATTAACAGACTTATCTTTAATGTATCCGCTAAGTTCTTTATCAGTAGGATCGGTATCTACATTCTTCCAAGTGTGCATAGTGTACTTCGTAGGGTCATCCACATTCGTAGCTATATACAAATTCTTCTTATTCACATTACTCGGTGTCTTGGTAACATAAGATGTTGTTTGTGAATCGGAGGTAAATCTCCTGTAGGTTCTGAGGGGGCTGTTCACACCGACAGAAAGTTTGTTAGTTTCCGAATTATTAAGGAACAAAGAAATTGACTGCGATGCAGTTCCCGTGTTCTTTACCTCTGTACAGAAATATTTTGTTTCATGGGCGGGAACAGTTGTCGAACCACTAAAATCAAACGGAAAAGTATTATACTCACTGCCGTCAGGTTTTGAAGCAACATAAGTAACAGCAGTAATATTTTCTCCGTTGGTCACATTGTAATCTCCACGCCAAGAGAGGGATTCACCCTGTAGCACTCCAGGACGATTAAACCACGAAAAAGTCGTAGTTGTTCCACACAACAAACACAGTACAAGTCCGAGTACAATAACAAGTGTAAATTTAGATTTCTTCATGGTTTCACCTCCGTTGAATTTTTAATATGTGCTCCAGTCGCCACCATTGAAATCATTATTTACTGTAAACAAATTTTTACTTTTATCTATAGAAGTATTAAATTCATTATGGTGACCACCCAAAGCAGCTCTTGACAAATAAATAGTATCCTTATCTGTTGGAATACTCAGTTTCCAATAAGTTTTTCCGTCTTTAGTCACCTTAGTGCAATCAGACTTAAATGAATCATCGGTGCTGAATCTATAGGCAAGTACAGCACTATCATGGTCAAACCACGAGCAATTTCCGGTATAAACATATATATCTATGTTAGCAGTCTGACCTGGAGTATATGATGTCCAATAGCCGGTTGAACTTCCTCCGTTATTTGGAGAAGATGTTATAACATAACAATTATTATTGTAATCAATTGTTATATCAGAAGTCTTATTCCAAACATAGCCATTCCAATCTTTCGTTGGGAAATCGTTCAAATTTTTGCTCGGATCATATCTTACAAAAATTACTTGCTTCCATTGATTATTATCTAAAGCAAAGCTGTAATAATTGTCATAGTCAGTTTTAGATACTTCAAGCCATTTCTTATTGCCATTATCATCCCAAACATACGCTGCAAGTTTCGCCTTATCACCTGACCACAAGCCTCCATCATTAAGGTAAAATGTAACGCCTGTCTCCAACTCAAACTTAGCATACAGAGTGATTCCCTTGCTAACATTATTTAAGGTTATAAGTGAAACATCGTTGTTTTCAGTGGAATACGGTTTATTACAAGCCATGTCCGTATACCAACCGGCAAACTTGTAACCTTTTTTGGCAATAGCCTCAACTGTTACATTGTCGCCTTCCATAACAGGTTTAGATGAACTTTTACCTGCAGCTCTGTCCGCAACCTTTACAGTACCGGCTTCATCAACATTTTCGTTGTTGTACATCGCTTTGGCTTCTACCGTACACAAAGCCTTAAATCTTGCATACAATGCATATGTCTTTACATCAGAATATTGTATCGTCATCTTTTTAGAATAGACGCCGTTATCTAAGAAACAATCTTTAACCGCTATCGTCGGTTCTGGTGCAGTTTCACTCTTATACCAACCGATAAAAGCATAGCCGCTTTCAGGCTTAGCATAAAAAATTACTTCTCCGTTACGCTTTACCGTTGTTGTTACTTCAGACGCATAATTATTATTATCAAAAGATACATTACCGGCATCACCGGAAGGAGGATTGTTACCGTGCTGAGCGTATGCTTTTACGGTATAAGTATCAACTTTGAATTTCGCATACAACTTCTTGGAAGCCTCAACATTAGCCAATTCATATTTATCACTTGAATTCTCCGGTTTACTATTACAGTCTGCATCTGTGTACCAGCCGTCAAAAACATATCCGTCTTTAGCTTTTGCGTAATATGTAACTGTGCTGCCCTTAACAGCATTGAGTGTAATGTGTGTTCCATCGTTGGAATCTACAGTCGAGTTTTGGTTTCCACACTTAATTTCAACTGAGCCGCCATTTGTGTTTTCAGAAAGGCTTGCACCGTCATATGTTCTGACATAAGCCTCAAATGTCAACGACTCAACATAAACGGCTGTAAAGTTATAGTTACCTGAAGCTGTCGGGGTAAAAGAACCGTCGCTGCCAATGCCGTCTGCCACGGTACTTGTACCGCTGATTACCCAGTTTTTCAATACGAAACCTGTTTTAGGATTTGCTTCTAGCTTAACCTTTGTACCGGGGGTTACAGAAATTGTAGTACTTTTCAAACTATCATAACTAACTTTAGGATCTCCTGCATCATTCTTGCCTGCAGTAACAGTAATAGTAGCAGGTGGGTCCCAATAACCTGTTGTAGCAGAAGTAACAACAAAATGCGTTGAATTGCCTCTGTTAGGAGCAGGAATTTCATATTTTTTATTGTTATTTGTAAAAGAAAAAGTCATTTTGTCTGCCTTTTCCTTTGCAATATAACCGACCCATTTATTCCTGTCATTAGTAAATGGCATTCTAACTTTACTGTAAGAGTCATTTTTATCCGGAACCATATATACACTTGAAACATTGCCAGTAGCAGGGAGTACATCTGCGGTTTTGCTTGAAACACTGATTTCAATCACTTCGCCCCATGTACCGTATCCGGCATTACTGCTATTATGATTGCCATAGGCGGTGTAGTACATACTGTCGCCTGAATTGAGCGACTTCATATCAGTAGACCAAGTGACACTTCCCGAGGTGAACTTAACTATTGTATCGCCAGCGGCGGGTGTGTATTCACAGGAATATGTATGCGAATTCTCATTAAACTTCATCGTTACAGGAGTTTTGTCACCCTGCTGAAATGTTACACCCTTTGTCCAATTTTTTATATCTTCATTTACGGTACGGTCAACAAAATACACTTTATTGCCTTTTTTGTTCTGAGTTACAATATTAACACCAGATATTGAAACAGTTTTACCGGCATATTCAGTAGTCGCCTTATCATCCTGAAGCCACACTTTAATATTTATTGTTTTACTGCTTCCTTTATCAACCCTAAACAACTCGGTTGGTTCAGATTCAGGATTAACAACAAAATCGCTAAAAGCACGAACAGTCTCAGGAGTTTGATTGCCCTCTGCTTTACTGACAACATTTTTATTACTTGCCTCAGAACCGCATACAACCGTATTTTGAGTATCGGTATCTGTAATTGCCATTCTTACAAGGTTTCCTGAAACATCTGCACCACCTATAGTTATCTTAGGTACTTGATCAAGGTAAAACTCTGCATGATTCGCGTTAAAGGTTTTATCAACCTTTACATTAAATGAAAAGTCAATATAATTAACATTCTTATCGTTTACATCCGCACATCTGTAAGAATTAGCACCAAAATCAGAAACATCCGATTTCTTTATCGGGAAAAATATATTTTCACCGTCAGCACTTGAAGCCGAAGCAAGATGCACTCCACCCGCAGCACGGAAATATTTAGTCAAGTCAATGGTTTTGCCTGAATAACCATTACCACTGCCAATATCGGCATTAGTATAAACATAGTTGTCAATTTTTGCGCCCTCAGCTTTAATTGTGATTGTTGAAATAGTTTCAACCCAAGCCGAAACGGACACAACCGATATGGCAAGTACTTCAACAAGTGCCACCATAGTGAGTATAAAACCTTTTCTTGTTTTTTTATTCTTGCCAAATGCAAGTCTGTTTTTCAAATACTCCCTTAAAAGAGCAAGTCTTTCTCTCATCGTGACACCTCCTTAATGTGTTAATCAATTAATTTTCCCAATTGCCTACTTGTATGATTTTGCCAGATCCTTCATTTACCAATTCATAGGATATGTTATAAGAACTGCCACCTTCACGCACTACAAATGTATGCTGAATGTTATCAGGCACATCATATCCGCATTTTTTTGTATCTGTATCAGAAATATACAAATCAAATCTTACAAGCTTCGAACCGGCTTTAACACTTGTCCTATTTAGTTTACACTTATCTCCGCTGCTCTCCGGTTTCATTGCATAAGCGGTTTCATTACCGTGTGTATCGCTAAATACGGCTTTTAGTACAAAAACATTCTGACTAAGCAGATTTCTCAGACCTCCGCCGCCGTTATACCAATTATAATCATTAAACCATAATTTGTTATCAATTACGATATCCGCCTCTGCATATGCATCTCCGGTTGTCGGCTGTTGTTCGGTTGTAGTCGGTTCAACACTGCCACCTGAACTGTTGGGATACTTTGTACCCCAATATCCGATACAGGGGGCAACATTTTCAGCAACAGTAGGGGTATCGCCGTAACCGTTACCGTGTACGGCATAATAGGTATTTTCTTTATTTCCGGTTGCAGTTCCGTCATCTGTGCGGTATGTCTGAAGACCGTGTTCTTTATTTATTTGATGTGACCAATTAAACGCTTTTTCACCTTTGCCACTATTATTTGCTTTAATCCAATCATTTACTTCAGCTGTTGTATGCCATACATTATATATTCTGCCTACCTCAACCTCATTAGTTCCGTCAAGCTTAATTTTCTCTTTTACTTTACTATATCGCATAAAAGATATGTTTGTTATTTTATCCTTTGGCAGATAAGCTATCCATTCAATAGGTTGTGGTTTTCCCTCAGCATTAACCTTAGTCTTTGACGCACTCATTACTACTGACTTTGGATTTTGAAAGTTTTCGTCATAATAGGTCATAACAAGGAAACATCCGGCATTGCCAACCCACATGAGTTCCGTATTTTCGTCATTGTCAGCATCACCTTTTGTTTTGTCAACGAAAGTAACATATTCCATATCTTTCCAGTTACTTTCAAGTTCAACTGTAATTGACACATTCTGACCCTCGTAAGCGTCACAGTTCTCTCCGGTTGCCTCAAGCCAAGCAACCATGGTTATGTTTTGGGATTTAAGACCGTCGAGAGTAAAAAGAGGAGCACCTGTGCCGAAATAGTAGTCGGAAAATGACCTGCCCTTTGCTTTAGTGGTTGTTGCCGAGCCGAGCGAATTAACAGAACTTACTGCCTGACATTCGTCAGCATAGCTGTCAATAATTGCAGTGGGATCAATAACGGTCGAAGCCTCAGCACTGTTTCTAATGAATGCAATCCTTATTGGGCAAGGATTCTGATATGCCAGATATGTCGATGGCTTTTTGTTGCCGTCAACAGTAATATGTGTTGCACCGTCATAAACTTCTGTCTTTTTTGTATATTTATTTGTTACCTCAACTTTGTAACTTTTTACATATACCTCAACCTGACCGCCTGTTTGACCGGTAAGGGTAAAATCGCTGTATATGTATCCGTCATTTTTATCTCCTACTGTGCCTTCACGAAATTTCATTTCGCTTGTGTCAACGCTTTGTCCTTTATCGCCGTATCCGCGATCTACAGGGAAAAACATATTACGACCGTCAACACTTGATGCTTCTTTCAGCTTTGCCTGTTTTACGGTGATTGTATTTCTTATTTCTTCACCCTTATTAACTCTCATTCCGGCAGCAGATTCAAGAGAAAAGGTATCTGAATCAATAGTTGCCGTATCTCTTATTGTGAACCATGAAAAGGTAGATACTGCGAAAATACTTAAAACAAGAAAAAGAGCAACATATGAAGTCGTGACCTTTTTTGTGTTATTCAGTCTTGAGTCAACTAAACCGTTGAGAAAGTCACAAAACTTATCTTTCAACTTCATCAAAAATTCCCCTTTCCTACTTTAAATAAAATCAACTTTCTTTTGTCAATACAAGATTAACTTTAAACTTTCCGTTTACAAGGGCAAGTCTTGCCTCTGCGTCTTCGCCCTCAATCCACATATTACAGGTTACCATAGCGCCGTAGTCGCCGTAGTATGGATCGGTATCGGTATCTGAGGACTTTTTAAGTTCTGCAATGCTTTTGTTTTTACCAAGCTCATAGGTAAATTTTCCGTCAACAAAACCTTTATTATTCACAACAAACGCACTATCAACATCAGTACTACTGACTGTTTTCTTTTCCTTTTTTGTGTTATAGTATACATGACTGTACGAATCTCCGTTTTCTTTATCGTCTGACAAAGTGTACACGTCAGTCGTCTGCTCCAACAAGATATTCGGAGCCGGCAACCACAGGAGCTTTTTTGAAGGAGGAGCGGATTTATAGTCAACAACCGAGAATCTTACTGCACCAACTACGGAATCTCTTGAAAAATTACCGTACTTGCTTTTATTTTTAATGCCCGTACCGTCTTGAGTTGTGAGTTGAGGAGCATCCGGTTTTATTGTTGATTTTTTGCCTATTGATATATTATACTGCGATTTTGAACGAATGTAAAGGTCAAATGACAAATAATGCTCATTTGCAGTAGGCTCACTCCACTCTGCTTTTGTATCAACATGGGCTTGACCGCCTGATTGAATCAAAGCCGGTTTTCTAAAAAATGTGCCGTCACCGGTTATTTCGGTCAACTGAAGGTTCTCAAGAAATTTGCAATTAGTTTTATTAAGCGTAATATTACCCACTGTATATTTATCATTGGCAGGAACAGGGGCATCGTGCCCAACAACAGCAATTTCAATACCGTCAGGTGCCTGACACTCAACCTCTATACCGTTGGCTTCGGCTGAACGCTTATCGGTAAACCACGCCTGAATGCCGCAAAAGCCGGCAAGTGCAACAGTGAACAGAACTATTAAATTTTTAGCAATCATTCTGCCCGTTTTTCTGTTGGGCGCAGTAGAATTTTTCATTTTTGCCCCTTATTCTTTACCAAAGTAAACTGAAACAAATCCGTTTGCTTTCAGAGTTTTGTTATGGAAAACAGTTGTTTTTCTTTTGGTTGCATCTCTTACAATGTTTTCAAAATTCATCACAAACGGTCTGTCAACACCGGAGAATGTAATTACAATCGGCAGATTGCTCATACCTTTCAGCATTGAACACAAATCGTTAAATGCAACAGTAAGATCTGCCTGCTTTTTATAAACATTATATACGCTTGCGCTGCTCTGTGAAAAGCCTGCAAGCACAACACCCTTTTTACTTCTGCATATGCAAAGAGATCTTACGCTTTTCTGTGCGTTTATAAGCTCGTCAGCGATTGAAAGCTTGCCGAATTTTGCAAGCTCTTCGGCATATTTTGAAACAACTGCAACACTGCCGAAGCCGTAGTCACGAACGAACAAATCGCCTGTATCCTTGACAGATTTAATTTCATCCTTAGCAAGGCTGATTTTTTCGCTTGCTTTCTTTTCGGCTTTGCGAATTTCAGCCTGAGCCTCTTTTTTAACCTCGGCAACCTTGGCTTTCATACGCTTTTCACAAGCTTTTTCTGCAAGCTCAACCTTTTTGTCAACCGACTTATAAGCCTTTTTAAGCTCAGAAGCGTGAGCGGCATTGCTTGCGGCTGATGATTTAAGGTTGGCTTCCTTAATTTCAGCAAGTTCATTCTTGTGAGTTTCTTCTTTATCTGCAAGCTCTTTGAGATGCTTTTGCTCGGTTTCATTTGCCTTTGCCGCAAAATCCGCATTAAGCTTGGCAACATAATCATTATGTTCGACCTCAGCATCCGCAATCTTATGATTGAGCGAATCAACCTCTGCCGAATGAGCATCATTCATCTGCTGTTTTTCTTCAGCAAAATCGGCATTCATTTTGTTGACTGTTTCCTTATGCTGAATGCGTTCGGTTTGGAGAGTATCAGTGAGCTTCTCATTTTTGTCAGTCAAATCAGTAATCTTACGAGCGTCCTCTTCAATCTGCGCATGACATTTTTCAAGGTTTTCCGTAAGAGCCGTAATCTTTGCAAGCTGTTCAGCAACCTGAGTTTCAAGCTCTGCAATATGAGCCTTCTGCTCGGCGATAACAGCTTCCTGCTCTTTCACCTTTGTCTGCAAACGAGCATTCTCCTGCACAAGAACAAGTATCTTGCTGTTTAATTCTACTATTTTTTTATTGAGTGTGTCAATAGTCTGATTGAGTTCATCAATCGTTTTATTCAACTCTTCAATAGTATCTTTTAACTGCTGATTTTCTTCCTCAAGCTCGGCAATTCTCTTTTCTGCCTCCATCAACTTGAGTTTTGTCTGCTGGAGCTCTTTCTTAACCTCTTCAAGTTGGTCTTCAAGAGCAGAAACCCTGCCCCTAAGAGTGAGAATCTGCTGTTCTTTCTGATCAATTATAACCTTTAAATTCTTGATTTCATTCGTGAGGTCAAGAATTTTCTTTTCGCGTTCACGGATTTCACGAAGGCGGATTTCCATCTCCTCTTTACGAACAGCATCAAGCTGTGCCTTCATAACCGCCTCGCGGGTCTTCTGCGGCTTTGATTCTTCCTCGGCAATTCGTGCATTTTCAGCGTCGTACTGTTCCTTAAGGATTGAACGAAGTGCTGGGTTTGTAGCAATAGACATCATAAAATGCTGGAATCCCATCGCAAAGTAAACATCCTGCTGAACAGTATCTGTCATTTTGCCGTTGTATTCCTCGCTTACAACCTCAAAGCCTTTACGCTTGTAACTGTCGAGAAAGTTCCACAGCTCAACCACTCTTTTAAAGTTGGGGTTCTTTTTGAGAAGGTTGGTCTGCATGAGCGGCGGACGAACCTCAGGCTCTTTTGAGATTTCCTTAATCAACTGAGTGTTTAAAAACTCATTGAGGGTTGTTCTGATTCTTCTGATTCTGTCAAAGTCCGAAAGCTGAGAAACATCAAGAACATCAAGGTCATCTGCAAGAGTTTCGTGAGATTCATTTATATAGTTAAGATTAAAATCTACTTTTTTCTCATTAAAATCAATGTGACGAACCATAGAAATTTTATTATAGCTGTCGTTCGGCACATCTTTCATCTTTGAATATTTATCATCAACAAAATGAAGCGCTTTGCGAATCAGTGTCATAAGCACACGGTTTTCATAAATAGCAAAGCTTTCTTCGCGCTCAATTGTGAGGATTTTGTTAGGCGTTACCATATCACCCTCAACCTTGGCGATAAAGTTAGTGTGCTGCGAAAGGTGCTTAACAGACTCGGGGCCAATCTTTTTTGCAAGCTCAACTCTAACAACATTGTCAACCTGCTTAATAAAACGGCGCTGTTCGTCTATTGCTTTCTGAATGTACGGAAGTGTTTCCTCAATGGCAACAACCCATTCCATATCAATTACCTTTTCGTTGGTCTTACCGTCGAGCTTATCCTCGCCCTTATCGCCGTCCTTAAGGCCTTCTGTTATGTAATTGTAAGTAAAATCATTTTTCAGAATGTCCTGCATATACATATATGCTCTGAAATATTTACCAAAATCAGCCATTGATTTTTCTCCAATCAGATAGTTTTACCGCTAAAGGAACAAAGTCCTTTCACCAAGCAAAGGGCGAACAGAGTTCGCCCTGAATTGCTAAAATTATACAAGCTTCTTGAGCATACGGAGATAATCCTTGCTCTCAGTCATATTTTCTTCGCCGAAAAGCTCGTCAATATACGCACAAAGGCCATCTATTTCATCACGAATGTATGAAAGATTGAGTGACTCAAATTTTCTAAATACCTTGCGGGCAAGAACATAGTCAAGACCGTCAAGCTCTGTACCGCCTGTTCCGACATAAGCAGGAACAAAGTCACGAAGCTGTTTTACAATACGGTTACCAAAAGCTATGCGGAAATGCTCAATAACATAATCATCCAGAAGGGCAATCTTTTTGAGGTTCTCTTCCGAAACAACAAATTGAACCTTAGCGGCATTGAGAATGTACTCAAAATGTTTGTATGAAATGTATACAGAGTCTGTGAGAGGTGCGTCAAAAGGAACACCCTTTGTGTCGATGTTAATCGGCATAGCACGGTCATAAACCTTATCTGTGATAGCAAATGTCGAGTCATCGTTATTCGCAGTACCGATGTACCACATATTCGGCGGAATTTTGAGCTGACCGTTCACGATATGCTTCGGGTCAGACGGCCAAGAGTTCGGGATGATATCAACAACCCACTCATCTCTTGACGGCATTTCAAGAATTGAAAGCATCTCGGCAAAGTAATACTCAACTCGAGCGATGTTCATCTCATCGAGGATTACCGCATAGATGTTTTCGTTATACGATGCCTCATACATTGCACGGAGAAGCTCGGTTTCGTTGAACTTCTTTGTAAATTCGTTGAAGTAACCGAAAAGCTCTGTTCTGTCGCGCCATGACGGCTGAACGGAAGCAACGATTGAAGGATTGTTTACAAACTTACCAAAGGCGTAAGCAAGTGAAGTTTTACCTGTACCTGAAATACCCTGAAGGATAATAAGTCTGGTAGATGCAAACGCAGCAACAAAAAGTCTGATAAGCTTAATATCGTAGTAAAGACCAAGCTGTGAACAAGCAAAGAGTCTGAAACGCTCACAGAACTCGGGAAGTGTGATATCGTTGTCATAAACCGGCGGAACATAATCTGCCCAAAGCTGGTCGATTTCCGTAAGCTTGTAGAAACGGCTTTCGCCTGTGTCCTCTTCTTCGCCGTTGTTGAGCGACTCGATTTCTTCGCCTGTAAGCTCTGAAATCTCGTTGGGGTTAAGACCAATCTGTGAAACCTTCATAGAGAGAATCTTATCCTTTTCAAGGTTGAGTCTCATAACCTCTTTGTTGAGTGCCTGAACCTCTTTAACAAGAGAATCTGTATCTTTTCTTCTTCTGTGCGAACGAATAAACTTTTTTACAGCGACGACAATGAGCCATACGCAAAGTGCAAGCACAGCTACCAGAAGCACAATGGCAATAATCGCAATTACCCATGCGAGGCCGCCAAGCTCCGTGGTATAGGCATTAATAATGTTTACATAAGCGGAAAAATCAAAGGCATTGCCTACTCCGCCAAATAACCCGGTGATTATTGACCATAATGAGCCAAAAAACTGACCGAGAAATTCAAAAAGAAATTTAAATACTGTATCCACGGTACTTCGTCTCCTTAAAAAAATCTACTCTCATCTTTTGTGTAAGAACACATTTCTAAATTCCTATCTGAAATCTGTCATAAAGGACAGATTCTTCAAGGCGGGCGGCCGATGACCGCCCCTACAGTATGTAACTGTATTTCTTTCTCAGCTCTGAGACTGAGAAAGAAATATACCGTTACGATAAACGCTATGAATGCGTTAGGGACAAATTTGTCATAACTTAATCGGAATTATCAGCGGAATTATTACCGTCAGCAGGTGTTTGTACCTCAGGCTCATTTTCCGCCTTGTCCTGATTTTCTCCGACGGAGGCAAGATATTCCTCAATAGCTCTCTTTTTCTGTTCTTCGGTAAGCTCGGCGGAATCAACCGCAAGCTGTGCCTGTTCAAGAGTTTTTTCCTTATTGTAGGCAAGCAGGTTGAGAACAACACGAACCGCTTCATAAACAAAGAAAATAATCATCGGAAGCAGAACGCAGAGGAAAAATCCAAGCTGAGTTCTGATAAAGCTTAAAAAGTTACCCACGCCGCCAATCTTCGTACCTGTGTATTTGGCAACAATAGTTGAAGAGGTTTGAAGATCCTTATCGGGCTCCGAGTTAGTTTTCTTATTGTCACCCTGTGTTCTGTAGTAGGTAATGTTGTCATCCTTAATAACCTCTACAATTCGGTGGGTATTGAGTTCGGAATTACCGTTGATATCCTTATAGAAAGTAACAATATCGCCTTTCTTATATTCATATGAAGGATCATTTGTAACCTCACAGAAAATAAGATCGCCTGTATTAATTGTATCTTCCATTGAACCTGTCAGAACGCTGAGGGGCGCAACGCCGAAAATATTGGGGACCCCTGATGATTTGGAAGTTAGTGACAATGTAACGATTAAAACCGACACTGCCAGAATCAAAACTACAATAATGTCAATTATTATGTTTATTATTCTTTTTACAACTTTTTTCATAAGGGGTCTCCATTGCATTTAGATTTTTGCGAAAAATTTACGAATTAGTTTGCCTTGCTGAATGTAAGGCTGATATCGTTAAGTGTGATTGCATTTTCATCAAGACACTGTGGGTCAGTACCTTCGTACCAAACAACGAGTTTGTAGCTCTTGATATCCTGTGGTTTAAATGTTGTAAGAGATGCATTCTTTGCTACTGTTGTAACATTTGAATTACCTGAATGCTCACCAACAGTTGTTGAACCGCTCTTAAGCTGTAATGAATTGTCATCATCATCTTTACCGTAAACGAATACTGTCTTACCAGTCTCATCGAGAATAGCTACACGGATAAAGTCTTCATATCTTTCCTGATCGTGAGCAATATCAAGACGCCAGTTTACAGACAAATCATCAGCGCCTGTATCAGCCTTATAGTAAAGCTGGAAAGGCTTCTCAACAACAAAACTAGTAGTTGTGTCAAGCTTTGCGATACTGTTTTCAGCTTCACCTGCTGCGTTGTATGAAGGAGCTAATGCTGTGAACCATGTCTTAAAGTCTGTAGATGATGCCGGCTCAAGTGTTGCAGGGTTTTCATCGTTATAGTTAATCTGTGTTGCCCAGTCCTTGGAAGCTGCTGAACCGCCTGTACCCTTTCTGATAAGAAGGTTACTTGCCTGAATTGTCTGAACTTTCAAGTTGTTAGCTTTAGCAGTTGTTGATGTTGAGAACCAAGCAAATGTTGCTGTACCAAGTGCGAGCATTGCTACGAGGAGCATTGCTACGGAAGAGATTAACAATCTCTTTCTTGATGTTGTTTTCATAGAGAAATTCCTCCTAAATAAAATAATTTTTTGTCCCTAAAACACCATAGGGATTTTTTGCTATATCAGTGCCGAGGCACATAATACCAAGTTTATAATTTCGTCATACCGTAGCGGCGATCAGTGATCGCCATTCGTTTCCGACGGAAACGACCAAGTATTAACATTTTCGTTTCGTCCCAAGTTTACACTTGTGACGACTGGCGGTCACTGACCGCCGCTACAATCACCACTCACAAAAATATTTGTCCAATGCCCATTTTTGTGGGTTGTTGTCTATGTATTTACAAATTTCTTTATAATCTTTTTCATTCCGTATGATGTGGTCATAATACGATTTTTGCCACACCGAATAACCGACTTGTTTGGTGACAATGGATTTTAAATGCCTTACGATTTGCGATATTGACGGAGAAATCGAATCTTCCACACCAGACGCTGACAAAAACAAAACAAAATGTATGTGATTTGGCATTACAACATATTTATCTAATTCAACCAAACCTTTATAAGCTGACTCAATGCCGTGAATCGTTTTATCAACGATCCTTCCGACATCATTGAGTAATACACCTGATTTGTCATTATCAAATGCAAGACATTCGCTATCTACTCTGCCAAACAAGCACCTATGGTCTTTTGCGCATACCGTTATGAAATATGCACCGCCTTGTGAATAATTAAAATTTTCAAGCCTGTTTCGTTTGCGTAAAAAACATTTTTTATAAACCATAACCGTTGTTTCTCGTCGTCCCAAGTTTACACTTGTGACGATTGGCGGTCACTGACCGCCGCTACTTTGCTGTGGATTCTTCATCGTCACGAACCGAGAACAGCATTCTCATTCTTACATGACCGTTACGGATATCGTCGATACATTCGGGGTCGTTACCCTCAATCCAGATTACGATTGTGTATTTATCAATATCGCCAACCTTGAATTTTTCGGTTGATGTTTTATAAACTTCCTTATCGCTTACAAACTTTGTGCAATCGGTTTCGGCTTTGCTTCTGTCTTTGTACTGACCTTTGCCGTAAATTGAGTTCTTGCCGTTTTTATAAATCATAACTCGGGTTGCTTCATCTGCCGACTTAGCCGCACCTGTGATTTCAAGCACTGCATCATAGTCAAGCTCAACCTCTCCGTTATTTTTACAATAGAAAGTATAAGCAACATAGTTTTTGCCGTTGTGCGCACCGTCCTTGCTTGTGTCAAGGTCAACAGGAAGCCATGCATATGTAATGTTTGTAACATCCTTAACCTGCTCCGCAGTAAGTGAAGCACACTGAGTTTTGAAGTCAGCGTCTTCGCTAAGCACGATACCTTTTTTTACGGCAGGAGAATCAATGCTGATAATCAAGTCGCCCCATTGCGTTACAAGCGTTGAAACAATGAACAGAATAAGAAGAATGATTATGCAGACCGAAAGGATAATACTCAAAAGCCGTCTGCGCTTTTTGTATTTTACAATCTCGATTGAATCATTTTTCACATGAAAATGTTCAATCTCGGAATCTGCCATTTTCTTATCGTTTAAGCGACTTAACTCCTCGGGAGTAATCGGTTGTTCAATTTTTGTTTTCTTTTTTCCGAACAAGTTTTTCTCTCCCCTCAAAGTTGTATCCGTTTAACTGTCGGATTGTGCGTATTTCATTAACCCATAATTTTTCTCCTGTCTGAAATCTGCGTTGAATGACAGTTCCTCCAGGGCGGGCGGCCGATGACCGCCCCTACGGGATCTTGTTCAATTATGATATTGGTTTATTGTCCTTATCGCATCCGACAAAGCCAAGCTGTACAGAAAGCTGTGCATCCTGAACATCGTCATCACACTCGGGGTCGTTACCCTCAATCCAAAGGCGAACTGTTACCTTAACAGGTTCGAGCTGATTAAGATGGAAAAGTCTTGTGTTGTTAGAGTAAACCATTGAACCTGACGGCAAATCAAAGGTTGTCTGTCCGTTTACGGGAGTGCTTCTGTTCGGCTCATAAATTGTTGTGCCGTTGCCTGTTCCCTCGGCTGTGAAATCAACTCTCGCACAATTTACTACATCAGCCTTTGCACCGGTTGATTCTGTCGATACCTTTGTACCGTCATCAGCGCCTGCTTTTGTGCTTTCGGTTGTGAGGTGAACCCACATTTCCTCGGTTGCGATGAAGTAGCATTCAAACTCAAGGTAGCTGTGCTTGTTAGGCTCTCTGACTGTGCCGCGCTGATTGGTGAACTCTGTACCCTCTCTTGTTGTAACAGGGTCAAGCACCGTATCTTCAAGGCTTGAACCGTGCTTTTTAAGGTAATCGTCAATCATTTCATTTGTGATTACCTTGCCGTATTTTTCAAGGTCTTTTCCGTGGTTTTCCATACTGACTTTAAGTTGTGCGGCAAGGCTGATATTGAGGTCAAGCTTGTCCACACCTGCAAATGTATTTACCGTGAACCACGCAACCGTTGCTGTTGTCATTGAAAGAAGGGTTATGATTGCAACAAAAACAATCAGCCTTTTTCTCTTTTTAAATGGAACTTTGTCGCTGACCATCTTATCAATAATCCTGTTAAAAAGTCCCATAAAAACCCTCTCCTCATAAAAATAATGTGCTAAAATGACGCACCGCTGTACAAAATATAATAATATTCTATACCTCAAACGCACATTTTGCAATATTTATTTGTCCTCTGTCATTTTTTTTGGATGAATTCACAAGATTTTCACATTACATTTGTGCATTCCTCTAAACTTTTCTTTTTCGATTATATTTTAACGGACTTAATCTGCTTGTCTTTTATTCATATTCTAACCTTTAAAATGATATAAAAAAACAAAAAATCCCCTTTAATTAAGGGGATTTTAGGTTTACAATAATAACAAACGACATTTAATTAAATTTGAGGCAAAAGTTACAACCGTGTAACTTATTTTGTTATATTGCTGTTTTAAATTATTTAATTTTGTTTTCTCACTATTTTGTACTCATCATAAAGTTGAAAGTAATGACAGGTGTCTGTGCTTCGGGTTAAAAACCTTGCCATTTCGTCCTCGTCAAGGTTGATATTGCAATAATCACCGAATTCGTCATCACTGACAAAGTTTGCACAAAATTCGCATTGGTCAGCCATTCTGCTCACCGTCCTTTTTGAGAAACTCATATTTATTGTAGGTGAACGGAACATAATTCTCGAGCTGATTGAAAACCTCTTCTTCGGTATCGGCAATCGTGTAGAGTCTGTTACAGGCATTGGTCATAAACTTTTCACTTACGGCATTGTCAAGCATTGCAAGCATTGAGTTATAGTAGCCTTTTACATTATATATAATGATAGGCTTTGTGTGTCTGTTAAGCTGCTTTAGTGTGAGAACCTCAAAAAATTCTTCAAAAGTACCCATACCGCCGGCACAAATTACAAAAGCGTCCGCTTTATCTTCCATAATACCTTTGCGTTCACGCATTGTATCTGTTACAATAAGTTCGGAGCATTTGTCGAAAACAACACCCACATCAATAAAAAAATCGGGTGTAACTCCGATTGTGTGGCCACCTGCGCTGTATGCGCCTCGGGCAGATGCGCCCATAACGCCGTATTTTCCCGCACCGAAAACAAGGTTGTAGCCCTTTTCGGCAATCTTTTTGCCGAGATGCTCGGCAGATTCGAGATAGATTTTGTCAATTTGCTCACTTGATGAGCCAAAAACGCATATATTCATACCTATTTATCCTTTCGCATTTGCGTTGTATTTTTTCTGATTTTATTCAAAACAACCGTCGGTTATCTGAACTTAGTTTGAAGATTGCGACAGATTGTAACCATCCGCAATTAGATTATACATCTCAAATACACGGCGGTCAAGCAGTCAGAACAACGGCAATGCACAATTTACACAGAATATATTTTTTCAAAACATTCAAAACATAAAAACTTATATTAATCATTTTATTCAACGGAGATTACATTATGTCTGCTACTTCTTCAAAACTCAAAAATCCGAACGATTCAGTTATGAATCAGCGCGTAATCAAGCTTGCGTGGCCGATATTTTTACAGCTGTTGCTCGGCATCTCACTCGGCTATGTTGACACGATTATGCTCTCAAACTACAACGAAACCGCCGTTGGTGCAATCGGCAACGCAAACCAGATTCTCGGTTTTCTGACTCTTGCCTTTAACATTATATCAAGCGCAACAGGCATAATCGTCAGCCAGTACCTTGGGGCAGGTAAAAAAGAAAAGATGAATATGATTTACACGGTTGCGTTGTCATTCAACTTTGTGCTGAGTATTGTAATCAGCTTTGTTGTATTCATATTCAGTCGAAATCTGCTTGAGGCAATGCAGGTGCCTGCGGCAATGCTTGACGAATCGGATATGTATATGCGAATAGTCGGCGGTACAATCTTTACTCAGGCGCTTATTAATGCTTTTAACTCAATTTTTGCAAGCAATGGCAAAACTGTTTTCGGTATGATTATCGGTCTTGGAATGAACATTATCAATATCTGCGGAAATGCTCTTTTGCTCTACGGACCGCTTCAGGTTCTCGGACTCGGTGCGTCGGGTGCGGCTGTTTCAACATGCGGAAGCAGAGTTATTGCGGTAATTGCATCCGTTATATACTTCTACACGGTTATCAAAGGCAAGTTCAGCCTTAAATATCTTCGTCCGTTTCCGTATGATGTTCTCAAAAGCCTTCTTAAACTCGGCATTCCGACAGCAGGCGAGAACATTTCCTACGACTGTTCACAGCTGTTTTTACAGGCATTCATTAACACAATGGGTATCGTTGCAATCAACGCAAAAATCTACGCTAATATGCTTTCAATGTTCACATATATGATTGCTCTTGCCGCTGCAAATGCAACACAGATTATTGTCGGTCACAGCGTAGGCGCTCACGATTACGATTTTGCATACCGCAGAGTGCTGAAAACTTTGCGTTTCGGTATGATAATTTCAATCTCGGTTGCAATTGTAAACTGGTTGATTTCGCCTTTTACGCTCGGACTTTTCACAGGCGATAAAGCTGTTATCGCACTCGGTTCATCGGTTATGTTCATTGCGATTATTCTTGAATTCGGCAGAACAACAAACCTTGTTATAATCAACAGTATGAAAGCCGCCGGTGATGTTAAATTCCCGACTGCACTCGCAATTTTTTCAATGTGGCTTTTGAGTGTCGGACTCGGCTGGCTGCTCGGAATTTATTTCGGAATGGGACTTACCGGAATTTGGATTGCCATGGCTGCCGATGAAATTTTCAGAGGCGTCGTTGTGTTTATCCGCTGGATAAAGGGCGGTTGGAGAGGCAAAAGGGTTGTGCTTGAAGATAAGACAAGTCCAACCGAAACGGCAGAAGTTACGGCTTAATCCGACAAAGGAATATGATACCATAAAATAAAGGAGATCAAAACTATGAATTTTGCGGAATACAATGTTAAGGACGCAAACCTTGAAGAAGTTTTGCTTGCACTCAAGTCGCTTGATACGGTTGAGGCTGTCGCACTCGGCGGTTCTCGTTCAACAGGTGCAAGTGATGAAAATTCGGACTACGATATTTATGTTTACTGTGCTGAAATTCCGACAGCCGAAACAAGAGAAAATCTCCTGGGAAAATACTGTTCGATTGCAGAATTCGGCAATCACTATTGGGAGAGCGAGGACAACACGGTTATGAACAACGGTGTTCCCGTTGACATAATCTACCGTGAAGTTGACAGGTTCGGTCGGTATATTGATACGGTAATCAAGGGCGGCAAGGCTTTTAACGGCTATACAACCGCATTTTGGCACAATATCAAGAACAGCAAGGTTCTTTTTGACAAGACAGGCACTTTCACAAAATTCAGAGATATGGCGCAGATTGACTTTCCGGAAAATCTCCGCAGTGCGATTATCAAAAACAACCGCAACCTTTTGAACGGAAAGCTTCCGTCATATGACAGGCAGATTAAAAAGGCTCAGGAGCGTGGCGATATCGTCAGTGTCAATCACAGAATCACCGCTTTTCTCGAAAGCTATTTTGATGTTATCTTCGCACTCAACCGTCAGACACACCCCGGTGAAAAAAGACAGGTTCAGCTCTGCAAAAAGTATTGCACCCTCTTGCCAAAGGATTTTGAAGAAAACATAAACGCTCTTATGAAGTCAATCTCAGACGGCGGTTCATACGAAATCGTCACAGCAATGGTCAATAACCTTGATGAAATTCTTAACGATGAATTCAAATAAAAAAAGCGGTGTCGGAAAGTTCCGTCACCGCTCAACATTTTCAGCTATATAAAATTCAAATGGAATATTGACATTGCTTTTTGCATAATATATAATAAGAACACAAGGAAAACCGTTAAAAGCGGTTAGTCCCAAGGTTTTAAAACGAATATAAAATAATCGTCCGATATTTGAGGCTGTCGGGCGATTATTTTTTTATGCTATTGATGACTTCTGCGAGTGCTATAAGTAAAATTATCAGCAAAACCGATTCAGTCATGCATATCACCCCCTTTTGGGAGTGCTAACCGCCTTAAACTTCCTTGTATTCTCGTATCATATTGTATCAAGCCGGAATTGCGATGTCAACCATAGATAAATACTACGCTTACTTCAGACTCCGTATCTATACATCTCATCAAAAATTTCTTTTGCCGTAACTGCATTGTCGGTTATGGCATTTTTTAATTCGGTGATATTGTCAAACTTTTTTTCGGGACGAATGAAATCAAGCAGACGGACATCGGCTGTCTGACCGTATATTTCACCGCCGTGAAAGTCAGGCATCCATGTTTCGCTCAAAAGCTTTGTTCCTCCGACCGTCGGCTTTACACCGATATTAGTCACACCGCAATAGACCTTTCCGTTTTCAAGCGTAACAGCAGACGCATAAACACCGTATTTCGGCACGGCAAGATTTTCGGGAAGTTTCTGATTGATTGTCGGAGTACCGAGTTCTCTGCCAAGTCTTTTTCCGTGAGTGATCACGGCAGAAAAGCCAAAATATGAACACAAAAGCTTGTTTGCACGGCGAATACTTCCCTCACTTATAAGCAGACGGATAAGTGTTGACGAAACAACATCGCCATCGTCACGCTCAGGCTCAATCACTTTAAGCTCCGTGCTGTTTTCGTCACAAAGCTTTTTGAGCAACTCGGTATCGCCCTCGCCGTTTTTTCCGAAATGATAGTTAAAACCGCAGACAACAAATTTTGCATTAAGGTCGCCGAAAATAATTTTCTCGACAAAGTCCTTTGCAGACATATTCATCAGCTTTTTAAAGTCGGGACTGAAGGTATGTTCAATACCCAAGCTTTCAAGCGTTTTCAGCTTATCTTCCGTTGTCATAAGCGCACCCTTAGAAGATTTTCCGAGAACCTCCTTCGGACTTTGAGCAAATGTAAAGCACACGGGCAAAAGTCCGTTTTTCTTCTGCTCAACAGCCGAGAGAATAACCCTTCGGTGTCCCTTGTGAAGTCCGTCAAAAAATCCGAGAGCAACGGCAGTATTCAATTTTTCGTGTTCTGAAACAGTAAAATTCTGCATATATATTTCCTATGATTAAATTAAATTTTACCGCTTTTCAAAAGTGCGGCAGTCTTTAAAACGGCAATCTGTGTTTTGGAGTCGGGAATCATATTGTTAAGCACCATTTCAACGGCTTTGTTGAGGGAGATTTTTTCAACATTCAAAAACTCACCCTCGTCAAGCTTTTGCTCACCCTGTGACTTTACCCGACAGGCATAAAGATGGATAATTTCCGAGGTGTATCCGGGAGACGGATAGACCTGACCGAGAGAAATGTAGGAGTAACCCTCAAGTCCCGTTTCTTCAAGGAGCTCACGCTTTCCGTTTTCAAGCGGAGTAGAACCCTTTTCAAGCTTGCCGGCAGGAAGCTCAAGCACAACCTCCTTGTACGGATAGCGAAACTGCTTTACAAAAGAAAGGTTATTGTCCTCATCAAGAGCGGCAACGCATACTCCGCCCGGATGATTGACAACCTCCCTCTTTGACCTTTTACCGTCAGGAAGCTCCACTTCGTCAAGGACTATATGCAGAACTCTGCCGTCAAAAATTTTCTTGCTGTCAAGAGTTTTTTCAAAAAGCTCCATAATTATGCCTCCGTTTTAAAGATTGAATTATCGAAAGGAAAGGATTTTGTTATGCCCGATTATAATGTTTTTCCCGATTACAAAACACGCAAGGAAATCATAAACGAGCTCTGCGACAGGTACAAGTTCATCAAGCATTGCTTTGCCGGAAAAAGCGTGTGCGGAAGAGGTATTGATGTTCTGCACATCGGCAACACCAAGAATCGTGTACTCTACTGCGGTGGTTTTCACGGCTCGGAGTACCTCACAATACTTGCCCTGTTGAAATTTTTTGAAGAATGTTGTGAGGCAATGGAAAGCGACAAAACTGTCGGCGGATGCAAAATCGGGAATTTTTTAAGCATTCGTGGTCTTACAATTGTGCCTTGCGTAAATCCCGACGGCACGGAAATTGCCTTGCATGGCAGTGACGCCGCATTCAAATACAAACCGCTTGTCGAAAAGGTCTGCACCGATACATATAAATGGCAGGCAAATGCCCGTGGAGTTGACATCAACCACAATTTCAATGCGGGTTGGTGCAGGCTTAAACAGCTTGAATTAAAGAACAATATCAAGTGTCCGGCGCCGACAAGATTCGGCGGCAATCATCCCGAAAGCGAACCCGAAACTAAAGCTCTGACAACGCTTTGCCGTAATATTGACTTTGAACGGGCAATCGCTCTGCACAGTCAGGGACGGGAAATTTACTGCTCATTCGGCAGACACACACCCGTTCTGAGCTTTCGGCTTGCTTCAATATTCTCACAGGCAAGCGGCTACAACATAGCCTTTCCCGAGGAGATTGCCACAGGCGGCGGCTTTAAGGATTGGTTCATCGAAAAATTCCGCCGACCTGCCCTCACCATAGAAATGGGGCTCGGGAAAAATCCTCTCCCCCTCTCCGATTTTGAAGAAGAATACAAAATCCTGCAAAACATTCTCTGTCTCGGAGCGGTGGTTTAAAAATTTAATTTCATTGTATTTACAGCACTGAACACATATTGTTTGGTGCTGTTTTTAATTAAAAGGGCGCGTTAAAATTACATTTGGGTGCATTAATGGCGCATTAAACACACATTTGGGCGCGTTAAGGGCGCGTTAAAATTACATTTGGGCGCGTTAAGGGCGCGTTAAATTATTTCTTAATGATATATTTAGCGTATCTTCCTTTTTCGGATAGTTCAATCAAATTCTCTTTTCTCATTCGTTGCAAAATTATACGGGCTTGTTTTTGTGAAAAGCCACACAATTCTCTTACTAATTCGTTATTAATAAAACCTCTGTCACGGATATATTCCAAAATCATTTCTCTTGCTTTGATATATTGAATTGCTTTATCCTTAGTGTAATCAACAGAATTTTTTAACTCGTCATATATCTTTGCCGTCAACATATATTCATTGCCCGACAACTCAATCAAACCATATCTTTTAAGGTTATTACAGGCATTCTGAGCCTGATCACGAGCTTCTTGAATTAAGCTCTCTGCCTCAGACATTGTGATTTTGCGGTTATCTTTAAGGTAGCGCAAAATCATAAGTTCCGAAAGTGAAAAACTTCTGCTCAGTCCGTTTTCTTCATTGGCAATGAATTTTACAAAATCAATATCATCAATAGCACTATAGATTGTCAGCGAAACCGCATCATTATACGATTTGTATTCAGGAAACGGCTTGCCGGATGATATCATTTCTCTGAAAATAATGTCAACACCTTGTCCTGTTCTCTGAACGTATTTTAGATGTTGCAGAGTTTCTGCAATTAATTTATTTCTCGGAACAGACGGATGTGTAATTATATTATTTTCTGTGATACCGTCCAAAAATGCACCAGGGTTTTCTATTACAATTTTATCAGGATAATGCTTTACATAAACCGCACCTTGACTTTGATAATCTCTGTGTGACAAAGCATTGAGTAATGCCTCTTGAAAAACTTTTTCAGGGAAATCGACAATTTCCAATCTGAAAAGTCCAACCTGAACGTTGACAATACGATTTGAGTCTTGTATTTTCTCTGAAAGTCTGTCAATTACCGATATAATAGGAGCCTTCATATCAAGTCTTGCATCATATTCTTCTAAATTCGACTCGGAATAGTGCAAGTAAATTACTTCTGCCTGTGGAAGTAATCTATTGATTGCCTGCTCTTTGCCTACAAATAATAATCCAGCCACAGTCAATTTAATATTACCGCTGTCAGACTTAACCAAAGCAAGGTCACGCAAAAATGCGATATCATCCATATCAGCTAATGTCGATTCGGGATTTCTCGCTTTTAATTTTTCTTTCAACTTATAAACTTCAAGTTTGTTTATATCATCTTCCGTGCTGTCTGACAAAATCCTTCCCGAAAAATCGGAGCTTTGAATTTCGGAATAGCGGTTGCTCATTTCATCGGGATAAAACGGTTTAGAATTTTTTCCAAGTCTTTTTAAGCATCTGCCGTCTGTAGTTGCATGTGTAATTCCGTCTGATGCAACGGTAAGTGCAATCACCTTTTTACCGTTGTATTCTATTTCTTCGGGATCAACAAAAATAGACGGTCTTGTTTTTTCGTAAATTGATTCAATAATGTTCTGCAAATCGTAGTTACCGTCACAACCCGTAACTTCACCGTTATCTTCAACGCCAAAGTAAAGAGTGCCTCCTTTGTTATTTGCAAAAGCTATAAGTTCATCAACCGCCAAATTAATTCGTTTCTTCATATCAGACACTTTATTCCACGATTTGAATTCTGTATTAATCGACTCACCGATTTTCAGAATTTCTACAAAATCATCAATATTCAAAAAAGCACCCCTTTTCTTTGCAGAGCAGTCATTATAGTATTATTTGATTATTCGTCTTATTTATAAAATTCAAGGGCAACCTCGGTTGCCCTTGTTTATTTTGTTATTTTTAATAACTTTGATTAATTTTTATCGTCCTCATCATCAAAGAATGAGATTGAGTTTACGATATTGTCAACAGCCTCGTCTGAAATTACATTCGGCTCGTCAAGATATTTTGATCTTTTTTCAATGCTGTCAATAGCCATCTGCATCTGCTCCTGGGGAGTTGACGGCTTTTTCGGAGCGTCGTAAATCTCGTTATCCTCGGGATTTGAGATGTTCACATACTCCTCTTTTTTAGGCTCTTCTTTAACCTCGGGTTCTTCCTCAGGCTCAACGATTGCAGGCTCATTACCGTCATCGGGAACTTCAACTTTCTCTGTCACATCTTCCGCAGATTCCTCTTTTACGGGTTCTTCCGCTTTTTCGGCAGATTCGTCATTTTTTTTTGACTTGTCAACGCCAAAGTTCGGAGCATCGTAATTTTCGTCAATCTCCTCTGCGGCAGCCATAATTACCTCACCGGGAGCGTCAATCTGCTTTTCTCTTCTCGCCTCGGCAACAGCCTTGAGTTCATCAAGGTGATTTACAGGCTTTTCAACCTTTTCGCTGTCCTCATCAAAATAGATATCATACCATACGAGGAACACATAAATTGTCCAAACTCGTCTGCTGTTATCTTCTTTTCCACTGAAGTGACTGTCGAGCCATGAAACAAGAACATCTGTATTGAAGAATTTCTCGGCAGTTTTGCCCTTGAACTTTGTCTTTACAACATTATAATACTTCTCGTCACGAAGCCATACTCTTGTCGGTACAGGGAAACCGAGTTTCTCTTTTTCGGCAGTAGCCTCAGGCATATGGCGAACGGCAGCCTTACGCATTGCATACTTTGTGTTGTGCTTGTTGCAGCGCAGTTTTGTCGGGAGCGATGACGCAACCTTGAAAACCTCCTTATCAAGGAAAGGAACACGAAGTTCAAGCGAGTTAGCCATACTCATTCGGTCGGCTTTAAGAAGGATGTCACCGACCATCCACATATTGATGTCGAGATACTGCATTTTTGTAACATCGTCATACTTACGGCAACGATAATAATATTTTCTTGTAAGATCCTGTGGGCGTGTTGCAATTGACGGATCTTTCAAAAGCTCCTGCTTCTGCTTATAGTCATACATAAATGCGTTACCGATATAACGCTCCTCAAGCTTGTCACAGGCACGGATAAGATAATCTCTGCCCTTGATGTCGGGGAGCTTTCTGCAAATTGCTCTTATTGCCTTTCTGATGCAATGCGGAACAATTGTCTGATAAATTTTGAACACTCTCGGATCGTTGTAGCAAGTGTAACCGCCGAACAATTCGTCTGCACCCTCACCCGAAAGGACAACCTTTACATAATGGCTTGCAAGACGGGATACAAAGTAAAGTGCGATACATGACGGATCTGCAAGCGGCTGATCCATATGGTACTGAACAGTCGGAACAGCATCCCAGAATTCTTCGCTTGAGATAAGGTGAGTGTGGTGTTCAACACCGATTTTTTCGCTGAGATTTTTTGCCCAGCTGATTTCGTTATATTTTTCGCCAAAGTCAAAGCCGACTGTAAATGTTTTCTGGTCGGCAAAATATGTTGAAACATAGCTTGAGTCAACACCGCTTGAAAGGAAACAACCAACCTCAACATCGGCAATTTTGTGAGCGTTTACGGAGTTTTCAAAAACCTTTTCAATCTTGTCAACAGCCTCTTCCTCTGTCATTTCTTCATCGGGATTGAAACGAGCCTCAAAGTAACGGGTAGTTTCAACCTCGCCGTCCTTGTACCAGAGATAGTGACCGGGCATAAGGCAGTAAACACCCTCAAAGAAAGTTTCGGGCGGAACTGCATACTGGAAGGAAAGGTACGAGTCAAGTGCCTTTCTGTTGAATTTCTTTTCAAACTTAGGATATTCAAGAATACTCTTGATTTCACTTGCATAGACAAAGTCATCGCCTATCTGAGTGTAGTGCATCGGCTTAATGCCGAAAAAGTCACGGGCAATAAAAAGTGAATTATCCTTTGTGTTGTAAATAGCAAAGCCGAACATACCACGGAGTTTTGGGAGCATATCTTCTTTCCACTCTTCAAAGCCGTGAACAAGCACTTCACTGTCTGTATCTGTATAGAACTTATGACCTTTTGCGATAAGTTCTTTTCTCAAATCCTTGTAGTTATAAATTTCACCGTTGAATGTGAGAACAAGGCTTTTATCCTCATTGTATATAGGCTGATGACCTGCACCGAGGTCAATAATGGAAAGTCTGCGAAATCCCATGGAAATATTGTCGTCCGTAAAAAATCCGTCCGAGTCGGGACCACGGTGAGTGATAACCTCTGTCATATTTCTGATGACATCGGCTCTGTTTTCAACCTGTCCCATAAAGCCGGCTATGCCGCACATATCACAATTCCCCTTTCAAGGTAATTTTCAAAATTAACCGCATTAGACTAATGCCCTATTTTAAACATTTTATCACAATTTACTCCCAAATTCAACTGTTTGCAGGCATAAGTTTCAAATCAAAGCAACGCCCCTCAGCCTTTTTTATTCTTTAAGTATTCATCAAGCAAATCCGCTGCATATCTGCACAACTCAGGACACGGACGGGCGGCATAATATTTTTCTGTTCTCTCAGACGGAGTCGGGGTATCCTTTGCCTTTGCTCTCATGCCGAGAAGGTCACGGCAAATGATTGAACCGTTGTCCTCTTTGAACCTTTCGGCAAGCTGCTGAACCTCGGTGTAGACACGCTTTTTGTCTGCATTATCCTTGCTGTCACTGTAACCCCTTGCAAGACCTAAAGCCATATACATTCCCGTAACAGTACCGCAGACCTCACGCATTCTGCCTATTCCGCCGCCAAACGGCGATGCAAGCATAAGAGCAGTCTGTTCATCAAATCCCAAATCGTCACAAAATGCAAGCAATACAGCCTGAGCGCAGTTGTAGCCCTGCATAAAATTATTCTTAGCAATTTCACCTTTTGTCATACCAATTTCTCCTTTTGACAAAGCAATTTCATACAAGCCAAGTATAGCACCGAAAACCGCATACTGCAACGATTTTTTGCTTGTGAAAGAGATTGCCATATGTTATAATTTAGGGAGTTATGATGATAAATAAATTAATATTGCTTAACCGTAGCGGCGGTCAGTGACCGCCATTCGCTTTGGTTGCAAAACCAAAACGAACAAATATACATCTGCAATAAGCGTTTTAATCAATAACATACGATAAACAAATGGTTTGTATTTAATCGAACCGATTTTACAATCGTTTCGATTGGCGTTCACTGAACGCCGCTACTGTTTGTACAAACGGTAACAATGCTACGCTCGGGCAAAATATGTTGCGGATTTTTCAAACTGTCTGCACGAATAGGGAACGGCGCTACTGATTTGAGTCACAATTTCTCCCACAGATTTAATCAAATACGGTTGCTTTATTCGGCAGAATTGGTATAATAATTTACAGAACATAACTCATTAAAATTCAGACATTAAAGAAAAAGGTGATTAACATTGTCTTTTCCACAGGATAAAATAAGAAATTTCAGCATTATTGCTCACATTGACCACGGCAAGAGTACGCTTGCGGACAGAATTCTTGAACAGACCAACTCCGTTTCCGAAAGGGATATGGAGGCGCAGCTGCTTGATGACATGGACCTTGAGCGTGAGCGTGGCATTACAATCAAGGCGAGAGCGGTAAGCGTTATCTACAAAGCCGATGACGGCGAAGAATATCTTTTTAACCTCATCGACACCCCCGGTCATGTTGACTTTAACTACGAGGTTTCCCGTTCACTGGCGGCTTGTGAGGGCGCTATTCTTGTTGTTGATGCATCACAGGGCATTGAGGCGCAGACTCTTGCAAACACATATCTTGCCGTTGACAGCGGACTTGAAATTGTTCCCGTTGTCAACAAAATTGATTTGCCGAGTGCCGACCCCGACAGGGTTATTCAGGAAATCGAAGATGTAATCGGTATTCCTGCCGAGGATGCTCCGAAAATTTCCGCAAAGGCAGGAATCAACATTCACGCAGTTCTTGAAAAGGTTGTTCACGATATTCCTGCTCCGACAGGCGACATCAACGCTCCTCTGCGTGCATTGATTTTTGACAGCTACTACGACAGCTACAAGGGCGTAATTATATATGTAAGGCTCAAAGAGGGACAGATTCACCCGGGCGATGAATTCAAGCTTATGGCAACGGGCAGTGTGTTCAATGTTGTTGAGTGCGGACTTATGCACGCAACCGCTCCCGAAAAGACAGACGGTCTTTATGCAGGCGAGGTTGGCTACATCACGGGTTCAATCAAGACTCTTGCAGACGCAAAGGTCGGCGACACGGTTACACTCACATCAAATCCCGCAGAAGAACCGCTCCCCGGCTACCGTGAGGCACAGCCTATGGTTTTCTGCGGTATCTACCCTGTTGACGGCGCAAGATACGGCGATCTTAAAGATGCGCTTGAAAAGCTTCAGCTTAACGATGCGGCTCTTTCGTTTGATCCCGAAACATCGGTTGCCCTCGGATTCGGTTTTCGTTGCGGATTTTTGGGACTGCTCCACATGGAAATCATTCAGGAGCGACTTGAAAGAGAATATCAGCTTGACCTCATCACAACCGCACCGAGTGTAATTTACAGAATCACACGCACAGACGGCACGGTTGAGATGATTGACAACCCGACAAACTACCCCGATCCGTCACTTATTCAAATGGCGGAAGAGCCTGTAACAGACGCTCACATCTATGCACCTAAAGAATATGTCGGCAATATTATGGAGCTTTGTCAGGACAGACGAGGAACTTTTGTCGATATGCAGTATATTGATGCCGACCGTGTTGATTTACACTATGTACTTCCGCTTGCCGAGATAATCTACGACTTTTTCGACACGCTCAAATCACGCACAAGAGGTTATGCATCATTCGACTATGAGCTTAAAGAATATGTTCAGAGCAACCTTGTTAAGCTCGATATTATGCTCAACGGCGAGGTTGTCGATGCACTTTCGTTCATCATTCACGCCGACAAGGCATATTCAAGGGCAAGAAAGATGGCTGAGAAGTTAAAGGAAAAGATTCCGAGACAGCTCTTTGAAATTCCGATTCAGGCTTGCATCGGCGGTAAAATTATTGCCAGAGAAACCGTAAAGGCTATGCGTAAGGATGTACTTGCCAAGTGCTACGGCGGTGATATTTCCCGTAAGAAAAAACTCCTTGAAAAGCAAAAAGAAGGTAAAAAGCGTATGCGCCAGCTCGGTTCTGTTGAAGTTCCGCAGGAGGCATTTATGGCGGTTCTCAAGCTTGATACGGATTAACGGTGAAGATATGAAAGAACTTGCTATGTTTTACAACTTTTCGGACGAAAGATTTCGCAAGGCAAAGTTTGCACTTATGCCGTTGAAAATTCAGGTTAAAAAGGTTGAAAAAGAAGATTTCAATCAGCCTATCGGTTTCCTTGCAGGCATCAAGGGCGTTGAGCCTGTGGCAGAAAAGTTTGACGGTGACGGCTTTGATGAAGAAATGATTGTCATGCACAATTTCACGAATAAAACAATTGATTCGCTAATCAGAGCGCTAAATAAATGCGGTGTCGGACGGATTCCGCTCAAGGCGGTTATCACTCCCACAAGCAAAGACTGGGACAGTCTGACGCTTATCAAAGCACTTAAAGCCGACCATGAAGAAATGCTTAAAAAATTGAAAACGAAAAGTTGAAAATGGAAAATGAAAGTCGGGAAGACAGTTTGCAAAATGCGAAACATTGTCTTCCCGACTGTTTTTATTTATATGAAATTACCGCCGCATTATTACAATCAATTTTTAAGAATTTTCTCAATCAATTGTGCAACACCATCGTTATTATTTGACGGGATTACGATATCGGCACGGTCAAGGCACTTTTGACTTGCGTTTTCAACAGCCGCACCAAGTCCCGACTCGGCAATCATGTCGGCATCATTATCGGCATTTCCGCAGGCGCAGACATTTTCCATGCCGATATTCAAAAAGTCACACAAACGCAGGAGCGCCTTCGCCTTTGATGCCTCTGCCGACATAATCTCAACAAAATGGTCGGTTGAAGTCGTAATTTCAACGCTGTTGCAAGCCTTTTCGATACTGCTCCACAGCCTGTTGCGAAGTTTTTCGTCCGTACTTATAATGCTGATGAGGTCAAGCTCATTTCTATGCTTGCTCAAAAAGCTTCTCATATCGACAATCTTGCCGTGGCATGAACGGGTGTATTCAAAATATTCAGGCTCACAGCCGTAGTCAAGCGGTCTATGCACATATCTGACATCGGCATATGTAAAGCCGTCAATAAATCCCTCAAGAATAACGTCGTCATTACGCACAGCACCGAGAATTTTCAACACATCATCGGGTAAAATCAGCGAACGGTGAACCGTTTTACCGCACTTGCTTATTACAGCGCCGTTCGAGGTAATCGCATAGTCCAGACCGACAATGTTCATCACGCTGTCGGGCATCATAACGAACGGTCTGCCGCTTGCCGCAACAACGGTTATTCCGCTTTTGATCGCAGATTCAATGGCAGTTTGCGTTCGTTTGCTCAAGGTGTCGCTGTCGGCAAGAGTTGTGCCGTCAAGGTCAAGTGCAATCAGCTTAATATCTTTCATCTTATCCATACAAATCCCTCTGTCAGATTTTCTTTGGGCAAAATCCGTTCATACAGCATTCTTCACATTTTGCCTTTCTTGCGGTGCAGACTGCTCTGCCGTGCAGAACAAGTCGGTGGCAAAAATCGTTGCTTTCATCGGGCGGCAAAAGCTCACGCAATGCAAATTCAATCTTTTTCTGATCTTTTAAATCGTGAAGTCCGAGCCTTTTTGTAATGCGTATGCAATGTGTATCAACCACAACCGCAGGCTGACCGAAAATGTCACCGCACACAAGATTTGCTGTTTTTCTGCCGATTCCGGGGAGTTTTGTCAAATCGTCAATATTATCGGGAACGACACCGCCAAAATCGTCACAAAGCATTCTTGCCATTTCGACAATATCTTTTGATTTGGTCTTATAAAGTCCGCAGCTTTTTATATACTCAGCAACTTCTTCGGGAGTTGAGTCGGCAAAATCCTGAGCAGTTTTGAACCTGTCAAACAACGAAGGAGTGACCATATTAACCCTTGCGTCCGTGCATTGAGCGGCAAGCCTTGTTGCAATGAGCAGCTGCAACGGATCTGTGTAGACAAGCGAACATATTGCGTCGGGATATTCTTTTTTCAAGGCATGAACAGCGTTCACGGCAATTTCTTTTTTAGTCATAAATTCACCCCGTAATTTTAAAAAATGCAAAAAATGCGATTAAATACTGTTTTCTTCAGTATAACACAAAAATTATGCTATTGCAATCAGGATAAGAAATTGGTACAATAGCAGTATAAAAGTTGAAATTTTATTGAGGAGGACAAAAAATGTACAATAATTACATTTTTGACTTATATGGCACTCTTATCGACATTAATACAGATGAATGGAACGATGATTTGTGGAAGAAAATTACCATTCTCTATGCCTACAAGGGTGCACACTACACATATGACGAGCTTAACAAAGAGTACGACAGACTTGTTCAGGCTGAAAAAAAAGCTGTTCTCAAAAAGTCTCCCGACACAAAAGTTGTTGACATTAAAATTGAAAAGGTTTTCCGTAAGCTTTTCTCACAGAAAGGCGTTAAGGTTACAAAAGCCGAGGTACTTTTTATTGCCGAGGCATTCCGTTGCTACTCAACAAAGTACATCAAGCTTTATGACGGTGTACTTGATCTTCTCGACACTCTCAAGGCAAAAGGCAAAAAGGTTTATCTTCTCTCAAACGCACAGCGTTCATTCACAGAAAATGAGCTGAATATGTTTGATTTGACAAAATATTTTGACGGCATTTGCATCAGCTCTGACGAAGAATGTTCTAAGCCTGACGAAAAATATTTCAAAACACTTTTTGACCGTTACGGACTTGAAAAGAGCGAGTCAATTATGATTGGCAACGACTATATCAGCGATATCGGCGGTGCGACTGATTTCGGTATCGACAGTCTGTACATTCACCAGAGCATTTCACCCGAGATTGACGGCGAACTCCGCAGTACATACAAGGTTATGGACGGCGATGTGTTCAAAATCAAGAAACTTATTGTAAAGTAATAAAAGAATTCAACTGCACCTGATTTTACGGGTGCAGTTTTTAGCATACATAGTGTATATTTTATCTGTAGTTATGCACACTATAACAAAGGAAGTGTGCAGATGAAACGCAAAGTACCCGATTACAAAAAGATTTTAACACCAAGTGATTTAGAGCTTAACACCTGTTCAAATCAGGATTGTACAGGTCTTATCCCCACCGCAGTAAAAAATCCCGCCGAGGCGGATTCATACGAAGAACTCTACCCATATATAACCGTTGTGTCGCCGACTTTACAAGATAATCCGAATAAAATTAACGCCGACACCAAAAAAAGAAACCGATTATAAAATACAAAAAGCAGAGTATATTGACCTACAATCCCGTAAATCGGAATTAACGAAAAACGGGAATTAAGTTAAATATACTCTGCTTTAATTTCACGAAAAAGTTACTAAATGAAATTTTCTGAACAAGCTAACCATAAAATGTAATCAACTTCAGCAGGACGTTTTCCGATAAACTCTGCTGTTTCTGAAATAATGTCAAACACCTCGTAATCGGGAACTTCTTTTTTTTCGGAAAATCCCAATCCGTTACAACCCAAAACGTTCTTCATATAGGTATTAGGATTTGCTATATCATAGCCTACATTTCTGAGATATTCGGCAACAAGCGAAACTGCCATTTGAGTCATCTTATCTTCACTTTTACCGTCAGCAAGATTACTAACAAGGCTTTTGAGGGAAGTATCCTTTTCAACAAATGTATTGTAGTAATTATCAATACTGCCGTACTCTTTTTCAAACTTAAGCAATTTCGGTATATTGTCAAACACCAAAGCCTTCATCTGAGTTCCGATTGTTACAGTACCAAGAGTAAATTTCTCAAGCTCTAACACCAAATCGGCAGGATTACAGCTAAGAAGATATTCAGGATCGTAATTATGAAAAATCTTATCAACCACAATAATTTCGCCTGTGTCAATGTTGAAATGTTCCTTAAATTTACTCCACTTACCGCCGTTGCTGAGCATTGAGTAAACCATAGCCTTTATGTGTTCCTCGGTTGTATAATGTTTGCCGTTTTCTCTGTTATCAATCTGATGTTTGATATATGTATTTTCCCAAAACATTATTTTGCAGTCATCACCGTACTTTTCTTTCATAACCGTACGAGTAAGGCTGTCAATTGCATTTATGGCAAAACTCATAACATTTTTTGAATCGAAATTCATAATCATTCTCCTATAATTTATAGTCCATCGTATGTATAATATAAGTTCGAATCAAAGATTAACAACATTTTATTTATTGAAATGTTCATCTAACTTAGCATTCTGTGATTTCATCATTTTATTAAGGTTATGACGCTGAATAATGCCTGCTGTATTTGCAAGGTTTTGATCTCTTCGTGTTTTTGCAAGAACTTCATTTCCCTCATCTACTGCATCATAAAGTGCGTCAAAGCCCGAAATCATAGAAGAATGCATACTGTTAATAGCTCCCGTAACTCTGCCGCTGGCATTGATAACGGTATTTTTTAAACTCTCTTCATTATATAAATCTACTGCTCGTTCATAAGTAATATCGGATGTGCTTAACTCATCATACAACCATTGCAAAATTACAAAGTTCCTGTATCTGTTTGAAATAAGCTGAGTTGATGCGTACAAAGCTTCAAGCGTATCTTTGTTAAACTGAACCTCTTCATCAAGCATTTCAATTTTAATTTTCTTGGCAATTTTCCAAGATTCGTATTCTTGATTGTATGACGGTATAATCACATTATTATACTGTTCAAGGTCCAACTCATATTTCTTATCAATATCGGCTTGTTGCTTTGCAACCTCTTCGTTAATTTTCTGCTGTTCAGCCAAAGCGGATTCTTTTGCATTTTTAACCGCTGATTGATAATCATCCCTTTGCATTAGTTCATTCAACATAGCACGCTTCTTTTCGCAATATTTTGCAAATGCGTAGAGTATAAACGGCCAAACCAAGAGAGATATAACGATATACAAAATTTCGCCTCTGAGAAAATCTGTAAAAGTATAGTTTACTTTTGGCTCAGGAGGCATTTTAATGGTCACTTTGGGAACTTCAAGTTGTTTATGCACCGGAGCTGTGGGTTTAGCTTTAAATTTTTTGCATTTTTGTTTAGACAACTCTTCCTCACCGATTTTTATTGCCGCTGTAAGCATCATAGCGTCTTTAACAATTTCAACTTCCTGTTCATGCGTATATTTGCTCATAGTAATTTCCTTTCCGTATAAATTATTTTGCAGTATGTTCTTGCTGATTTGTTCATACCTAACAATCAACAGGATTATTGTATCTGTTTATAATTTCAAAGATTTTGTCACCTATTTACAAGAGTTGATATATCTTGTACTATTTAAGATTTAAATGTAAAGCACTTTTTTTATATATTGTAATCCGTGTTTCTAGTTTTGTCAACTAGTATTTAGTATTTTTAACCATTATTGCGTATCTTCCATTAAAATAATTATGGGTGATTACTATGAAATTCAGTGAAAAATTACGCTTGCTTATAGATGAGTTTGACATTACACAAAAGCAATTTGCAAATGACCTTAATATTGCCCCGTCAACAATAGGTGGATATGTACAAGGTGTAAGCGAGCCTGATTTTGAAACCTTAAAAAGAATAGCCTTATATTTTAATGTATCGGCAGACTATCTTTTGGGCATACAGGAAAACAAAACAAATAGTCTTGCGGAAGTAGAGTTACTTCGTGTATTCCGCTCAATGACAAATGAACAGCAACAATTGTTCATTGAACAAGGCAAAGTATTTACTAAAGCAAATAATAAACTAAAGGCAAGAAAAATGACAAAATCATCTTAATTGATTTTCGGAAGTAAATTAAATATTCCGATAAAACAAAAACAGCGGAAGTAATGTGTTTGTGCATTACTTCCGCCGATTTTATATTTTCAATTTTAATCTGAAGAAATTATTTTGTATAGCCGTGTTCTTTACACATCATATCGTAATAACCGACTACGAAAAAGTCTGTATGCTCATTTTTAACATACGGGCCATAGGTAATGTACGGGTACCTTGGAGAAATATTATAGTTACCGTAAGCATACCAACGCATTGTATCATCAAAATACTGTATACCATCCTGCTCGTCAAGGAAAATATGATTGTTTCCAAAGTCACCATTAAGACCAACAATAAATTTTTGTAAATCAGTAGCGGCAATGACCGATATATCGCTTTCATACTTTGCTACATTTGTTAACATCTTCTGCGCACCTGTAAATTCAACCTCATGGGCGATATATTTCTGAATAAGGGTAGCATCGACAACATTAACAACACCGTCTTTGTTCACATCACCTTTTAAAGTATAGGCATTCGTCATCTTGTTGTACACAGCAAGAAGTTCATTGTAGGCATTTGTAATAGCCCAAACATCGTAATCATTAGTGCCTGCAATATACGGCTCTAAGTCGGTTTTTAAATCAGCAAGCTTATACTGAAATTCGTTCCATTGCTCATCAGAATACCAGTTGTTGTAATTCTGTTCCTTACAGGCATTATCGTAAGCAGTTTTAGCATATGCAACATCAACATGAAGGTTATAAGCGGCACTATACAGCTTGTCCTTCATATTTTTATATTCCTCGGCTGTTGCAAGTTCGTCCTGATTATAAAGATTGTATGCATCATTATATGTATCACCTGCAACACAGTTATAGATTCTCGCTTCACCAATGTTTGTGTTGAGAATTTTAAATGCGTCAAGGAGCCAGCCAAGTTTCTCACGCTCTATCTCAGTTTCGGACTTTTCATTTTCAGCAGCAAATGTTGTTAAAATGAAAGATGAAACCGCCAAAATTCCAACGAGTATGATTGATAATAATTTTTTCATTGTTTATCCCCCTATATCATCTTCTGTATCAATGTGCTGTACCATCCAAATTTACATCATAGTTTTTAGAACTGTTATCATTGTACCATATACAGTAATTATAATCAATACTATTTCAATCTTCGGCTATAAAATATCCCTTTACTTTTCTGTAAAATATAAACAAAAAAGCACCACATAATGTGGTGGTGAAAGTTCAAATGAACCACCGATTACTCGGTGTATATAAAAGGGTAAACACCCTGAAAACTGAATAAAGGAAAGAAGATTAAGAAGAAAGATTAGTTAAATACATATTGGAATGACCAATCGGGTTAAAGTATATACTACACAGCTGACCAAAGAAATCTTGTGGTCAAGCCCTCGACCTATTAGTACTGCCAAGCTGAATGCCTCACGGCACTTACACACGCAGCCTATCAACCTCGTAGTCTTCAAGGGGTCTTACTCGTTATACGATGGGATATCTAATCTTGGAGTCGGCTTCACGCTTAGATGCTTTCAGCGTTTATCCGTTCCGTACATAGCTGCCCAGCCGTGCCATTGGCATGACAACTGGTGCACCAGAGGTACGTCCATCCCGGTCCTCTCGTACTAAGGACAGAGCTCCTCAAATATCCTGCGCCCACGACAGATAGGGACCGAACTGTCTCGCGACGTTCTGAACCCAGCTCGCGTACCACTTTAATCGGCGAACAGCCGAACCCTTGGGACCGAATACAGCCCCAGGATGTGATGAGCCGACATCGAGGTGCCAAACCTCCCCGTCGATGTGGACTCTTGGGGGAGATCAGCCTGTTATCCCCAGGGTAGCTTTTATCCGTTGAGCGACGGCATTTCCATTCACATACCGCCGGATCACTAACTCCAACTTTCGTTACTGCTCGGGCCGTCACCCTCGCAGTTAGGCTAGCTTTTGCGTTTACACTCAGAGGCACGGTTTCCGTCCGTGCTGAGCTAACCTTTGAGCGCCTCCGTTACCTTTTCGGAGGCGACCGCCCCAGTCAAACTGCCCACCTGACAATGTCCCCCGACCGGATTCACGGCCGCAGGTTAGAATTCCAGAAACCTAAGGGCGGTATCCCAACATCGACTCCACACAAACTGACGCTCATGTTTCCCAGTCTCCCGCCTATCCTGTACATAGATTTCCGAAACCCAATATCAGGCTACAGTAAAGCTCCATGGGGTCTTTCCGTCTTGCCGCAGGTAACCGGCATCTTCACCGGTACTACAATTTCGCCGGGTGGGTAGTTGAGACAGTGCCCAGATCGTTACACCATTCGTGCGGGTCGGAACTTACCCGACAAGGAATTTCGCTACCTTAGGACCGTTATAGTTACGGCCGCCGTTTACCGGGGCTTCAATTCGGAGCTCTCACTCCTCCTCTTAACCTTCCGGCACCGGGCAGGTGTCAGCCCCTATACTTCATCTTTCGATTTGGCAGAGACCTGTGTTTTTGCTAAACAGTCGCCTGGGCCTATTCTCTGCGGCTCTTTCGAGCACTCCTTATTCCGAAGTTACGGAGTCAATTTGCCGAGTTCCTTAACTACCCTTCTCCCGCTGGCCTTAGAATTCTCTTCCTGTCCACCTGTGTCGGTTTGCGGTACGGGCATCTGCTTCTATACGCAAAGCTTTTCTCGCCTTCAGCTAAGTGTGCTTCCCTACTCTAATTTCGGTCCCTTACGCCCGGGTCAACCAACGCCCGGGTCACACCCTTTTGAAGTGTCCCTTTGCTTAAATTACAGATGGTTACGGAATATCAACCGTATGTGCATCGGCTACGCCTTTCGGCCTGACCTTAGCTCCCGACTTACTTGGAGCGGACGAACCTTCCTCCAAAAACCTTAGACTTTCGGCCATTAAGATTCTCACTTAATTCTCGCTACTTATTCCGGCATTCTCACTTCTGTATAGTCCACCGCCGCTTTCGCTACGACTTCTCCCCATACAGAACGCTCTCCTACCATACATTAGATGTATCCCAAGCTTCGGTGTATAGTTTAGCCCCGTTAAATTTTCGGCGCAGAGTCACTCGACCAGTGAGCTATTACGCACTCTTTTAATGAGTGGCTGCTTCTAAGCCAACATCCTGGTTGTCTGTGCAATTCCACATCCTTTTCCACTTAACTATACTTGGGGACCTTAGCTGTGGGTCTGGGCTGTTTCCCTTTTGACAATGAAACTTATCTCCCACTGTCTGACTCCTGAAAAACGATTATCCGGCATTCTTAGTTTGATAAGGTTCAGTAACCTCTCGGCCCCTAGCCAATTCAGTGCTTTACCTCCGGTAATCTATTTCAAGGCTAGCCCTAAAGCTATTTCGGAGAGAACCAGCTATCTCCGGGTTCGATTGGAATTTCTCCGCTAGCCACAAGTCATCCCCTACCATTTCAACGGGAGTGGGTTCGGCCCTCCATGGAGTTTTACCTCCACTTCAGCCTGCTCATGGCTAGGTCACCCGGTTTCGGGTCGAATACCACTGACTAAAAACGCCCATTTCAGACTCGCTTTCGCTTCGGCTGCACTCCTGAAGAGCTTAACCTTGCCAGTGACATTCACTCGCCGGACCATTCTACAAAAGGTACCATATCACGCATTGACGCGCTCTATGTGCTTGTAGGCACAAGGTTTCAGGTTCTATTTCACTCCCCGCCAGGGGTTCTTTTCACCTTTCCTTCACAGTACTATACACTATCGGTCATTGGAGAGTATTTAGGCTTGGAGGGTGGTCCCCCCGTCTTCCCACCGGGTTTCACGTGTCCGGCGGTACTCTGGATCCAGCTGGCTAACTTTAGTTTTCGTGTACGCGACTATCACGCTCTGTGGTTGAACTTCCCATTTCATTCTACTAACCGCAGTTAATACCGTACGCTGTCCAAAACCCCAAAAGTATTACTACTCTTGGTTTGGCCTCTTCCGCGTTCGCTCGCCACTACTAGCGGAATCTCGGTTGATTTC